>Ga0302200_10004740_pt1 | contig 10838 bp, 7 predicted proteins | sample II_Bog_N3_1_FD_194585 | JGI IMG/M metagenome (GOLD analysis project Ga0302200, IMG submission 194585) | Peat permafrost microbial communities from Stordalen Mire near Abisko, Sweden - II_Bog_N3_1 | ecosystem: Environmental > Terrestrial > Soil > Wetlands > Peat | place: Sweden: Abisko, Stordalen... | reverse complement strand
AAACCGATAAATAATTATCAATCATGAACAAAACTATCATCATAAATATAAACGGCATCGTATTCCATATAGAAGAAGATGCCTATGAAATACTAAAGGAATATATGACGAATGTGAAACGTCATTTTCTTGACTCAGCAGATAGCCTGGAGATCACTACAGATATTGAAAACCGTATTGCTGAAATGTTCTCGGATATACTAACTGCTGAGAACAAACAGGTTATAGTTGAACAGGATGTGCGCTCAATTATTGAGCAAATGGGTACCGTGGACGAGTTTGACGAAATATATGAGGACGCAAAAACCGATACTAATAATGCTTACGCCTATAATACCGGCGAACGCAGATTGTTTCGTGATCCGGATGATCACCTGGTGAGTGGTGTTTGCGCGGGCATAGCCAATTACTTTAATATTCAGCCGGTGTGGGTAAGGCTGGCATTTGCATTATCTTTTCTTTTTGCCGGATCAGGGCTATTAATATATATAATACTATGGATAGTGATACCCAAAGCATTAACCCGTTCCGACCGTATGGCCATGAAGGGCGAAAAACTAAATCTGCAGGGCTTTAAAAACAATTTTGAAGAAGAGTTGCACTCTGTGCGCAACCACCTGAACAACTTAGGCCAGGAAGCACGCCCCCTTGTATATAAACTGCGTGACTTTATAACCGACTTTGCACATCACCTCGGATTATTTTTTAATGGTGCAGGTAAAATAATAATTAAAGTAGTAGGCGTAGTAATATTGCTGGCGTTTTTTGCAGGCGCTATAGCCTTAGTTGTAGCATTGGTCGCATTTTTAGGCTTTGGTGCCGGGCATGGTAATGGTATGTTCCCAATGTCGATATGGGCGAATGAGCATGCAGACAGGATATATATAGCAGCATTTTTAACTGCCTTTATACCTGTACTTACTATTATATTAATGTTGATAAGCGCAGTTTTTAACACAACATCCATCAGCAGAGCAACAGGTACCACCATACTGGTAATTTGGATATGCGCTATAAGTGTACTGGTATTTTATATTGCCAAAGTGGGTTCAAATTTCAGGGAAACGGCTAGCTTCACTCAAACCGTAAATTTAAAAACAGCACCTAATAATGTTTATTACCTAAAATTGGATAACGTTAAATACCTTACACGAGACGATAGTTTACGCCTTGATATAAAAAACAACTTTCGCAACATGATCCTTACTAATGATTTTGAGGATGATCCGGAGCCTCGTAACATCAGCGTTAGCATTGAGCGCAGTGATATTAGTCAGCCGGTTATGATAGAGTCATTTACAGCAAAAGGCCGCAATTATGAGAGCGCGCTGTTAAATGCACGCGACACCAAATATATATTTACGCAGGAAGATTCGGTTTTAAAGCTTGACGATAAACTCCGCAGGAGCCCTAATTCAGCATGGCATGCAGAATACCTGGATATTACCATAAAACTTCCTTTAAATTCAAAGGTGATCATTGACCAGGATCTGAACAACCGTATTAATCTTAATGCAAGTGTTGGCGATTGTAAAAGCCTGAACAAACAGGAAAATGCCACATCGGCTACTTTTATTATGACGGATAATGGCCTGCAATGCAAAGTTGATACCGTAGTAATTGTAAAAACACCTGCGCAAATCGACTCTGCACGTAAAGCAGGCAGCGCAAAAACTATAGCCAAACTGCAGGCACAAATAGATTCGACTAAGAAAGCTGATAGCGTAGCCAAACACTAATAATGAAACTACTGGTAAAATACCTGAGCCTGCTGATATTCAGCGGGCTCATTATTCCGCTTTATATAACTATAACAGCGCCGGTAAAAACAATGCCTTTGAAAAAATCTGCCGAAAAGCTTTGTAATCGCCAAACTCATACCCACTTCTTTTACAAGTACATACTCGGAAATATCTTCCCGGTATTAAAAAACTTAAATTAAATTGTAACCTTCCCCCCTATTTGTGCATCTTATATACAAATAACAATTTAACAACTGAACTATATATAACAACTGTACTATCTATACTATATAATAAATAACGGCTAAAACCGGCAAGCTCAAACTTTCGTGATCTATCTGAAAAAAAAGAGAAAAAACTTTAAAGGGAGAGCTATTGCCAAAATTTTAACATATCATGAAATCGTCTCTATATAAAACATTTCTTACAGCTATTCTAATCATATGCTCTGCCATAGCCTTTGCACAAACCGGCACAAAAGTATCAGGTTCATTAGTAAACGCACAGGGAGCACCAATGGATTATGCTTCGGTAAGCCTATTACGCACCAAGGATTCAACCGTAGTTATGGGCACCTTAAGTACCGAGGCCGGGCTATACATTTTCGATCATATTAAAGCAGGGAGCTATGTAGTTAAAGCCGAAGCTGTGGGATATACAAAGACATTGAGCCAGCCGCTTACCATTACCGATGGCACATCAACCCATACTGTTCCGGTTTTAAAACTAACCGCTGCAAATCGCACCCTAAATACAGTAAGCATTACAGCAGCAAAACCCCTGATAGAGCATCAGGCTGATAAAGTGGTAATGAATGTTGCGGGTAGCGTACTTGCGGCCGGAAATACCGCCATGGATATATTAGAACGCGCCCCTGGTGTTACCGTTGATAAGGACGACAACATCAGCCTTAAAGGTAAACAAGGTGTAACCGTAATGATAAATGATAAGCTCACTTATTTATCATCACAACAATTGGCCACACTGTTAAAATCAACTGATGGCAATACAATCCAGTCAATCGAGATCATCTCCAACCCATCAGCAAAATATGATGCCGCGGGCAACTCGGGTATCATCAACATAAAGCTTAAAAAGAATAGCCAGTCGGGCACTAACGGTAGTATTATAACTACCGGCGGCTTTGGCGCTTATGGAAATGATAACTCAACCCTTACCTTAAACCACAAACAAGGCAACCTGAATGTATTCGGCAGTTTTACACATGGCGATTATGAGCAGGGCCGCAACCTGGATATTATGCGTACGGTTACTGACGGAGATGAATCGACCTACTTTAAACAATATAATTACATGAAGAGTGATTCGCACTGGAACAATTACCGTTTCGGCGCTGATTATGATACATCACCAACCAATACCTTAGGCTTTATTGTAAACGGTTATTTTAATACCGAACAGGATAACAATACTGACAATACTTATATAGGATCCACTCCTGCCGCGAATGATTCTTTACAGAAAACTCCCGGTCAGTTTAATCAGTCGTACAAAAACTTTGCGGTGAATTTAAATGACCGTTGGAAGATTGACACGCTTGGCCAGGAAATTGGCATCGACCTTGATTATTCAAAATTCACCAACAACAGCCTTAACTATTATAATACTACATTTTTATTGCCTGATGGAACACAACAACACCCAACACAATATTTGCAGGAGCAAACACCATCAACCATCAACATAAAAACAGCCAAGTTAGATTACACCAAGCCAATTACAAAAAGCATAAAACTGGAAGCCGGTGTAAAATTCAGCGATGTAAAAACTGACAACGACCTTGAAGCACAAACACTGCAGAATGGCCAGTATGTTAATGATACTACCCGTACCAACCGGTTTGTTTACGACGAAAAGATTGATGCAGCCTATTTTTCATTAAGCAAAAAGTACAAAAACACATCGGTACAGTTGGGTTTAAGGGGCGAATACACCAGCTCAAGAGGCGACCTGGTTACCGAAGATTCTGTTGCAGAGCGTAAATATTTCAACCTTTTCCCAAGCGTTTTCCTGAACCATACCTTTTCTGATAAAAATGAAGTGAGTTTTTCATACAGCCGCCGTATTGATCGCCCAAGTTACCAGGATCTGAACCCTTTTATATATTACCTGGATCAGTACACCTACTCAAAGGGTAACCCATTTTTAAGGCCACAGTACACCAATAACTTCGAGCTGGATTATACCTATAATAAAACCATTAATATAAGCTTAAACTACGCCCATACTACCGATGCTATTACAGAGATAATATTAACAGATGTGGCCCGCAAAGCCACATACCAAACCAATACTAACCTGCAAACACAGGATTCCTACAGTATAGATATCAATTCCCCTTTTACAATTGCCAAGTGGTGGACAGGTAATGCTGAAGGCAATTTATTTGATATGAAATTTAAATCGGACTCCTTATTTGGTGGCAACCTTAATAGCGGGCAGCTGGCATACAATTTAAAATTATCGCAAACATTTACCTTCGCAGGATTTAAGGCTGAGCTATACTCTAATTATCAATCGGCCATGACCTATGGTATTTATCATTTAAGGCCACGCTATTCAACCGATGCAGGTATCAGCCATTCGTTTGATAATAAAAAGCTGAACATAAAATTCGCGGTTAACGATATATTTAACACACGCACCAATAACCTGAGTGCCAATTACCAGGCTGATGATTTCAGCATTCACCAAAAAAGCACATCACGCATTGCCCGTTTAACCCTCACCTACAACTTTGGTAACGATAAAATTAAAGCCCGCGAACATAAGACTGGTGCCGAAGATGAGAGTGGAAGGGTAAAAGGAGGTAATTAACTCCTATCCCCTCTTTATGCGCAGCGTAGAGAGGGGCGACCAGCGATAGCGTAGTCGGGGGTGGGTTAGCGGAGCGCGAAAAAGAATCGACGAGACATCGCTCGTAGAGTCAACTCACCCGGTCTTCACTCAGTCGTTCGACCTGCCCTCTCTTCCGCAAGCGGGAAAGAGGGCAGAGCGCATTTTCTTTTTCCCTTTTTTTCACCCCCTCTTTGTGCGCAGCAAAGAGAGGGCGGCCAGCGCAGCGAAGTCGGGGTGAGTTAGCGGAGCGCTTTCTTACCAAGCGATATGTTTTCACCAAGCCTAATAGCAATGACGCTTCGAGAAATGGAGACTTACGAAGTTTTTAAAACTTCGTAAGTCTTTTAGTTTATATCCACTCGCAAACAGCAAACTAATAATATATTTGCATAGTATGACACCTATACAGGCCCTGCAAAAATATTTCGGATACAGCGAGTTCAGGCACCAGCAGGCGGCTATTATTCAGCATGTTTTAGATAAGAAAGATGTTTTGGCGCTGATGCCTACAGGTGGTGGTAAATCATTATGCTACCAGTTGCCGGCAGTTTTGCTGGGTGGGCTGACCATTGTGATCTCTCCCCTCATCGCTTTAATGAAGGACCAAGTGGATAGCCTGAATGTGAACGGCATACCTGCAGCATTCCTCAATTCGGCACAAAACCCTGATGAGCAACAGCGGCTTATGGGCAGGCTCAAGAATAACGAGATAAAACTATTATACCTTGCTCCCGAACGTTTATTTGGATCGGAAAATAAACTGGTTGAGTTTTTAAAGTCGCTGCCAGTTGTGCAGATCGCTATTGACGAGGCCCATTGTATCTCGCATTGGGGGCATGATTTCAGGCCTGAATACCTGATGCTGGCGGGATTGAAGGATTATTTTCCGAACATTCCGGTTATCGCCTTAACGGCTACCGCCGATAAGCTCACCCAGAAGGACATCCTCGAAAAATTAAATCTTAAAGATCCCGCCATATTTATATCCTCCTTTAACCGGGAGAATATTACTTATACCGTTGCCCCGAAAAAGAACAGCTTTAACCAGTTGCTTGATTTTTTGGAGGATCGCAAGGAAGAATCGGGCATTATCTATTGCTTGTCGCGTAAATCGACAGAAGCTTTAGCGGCTGACCTTAAAGAAGAAGGTTTTTCAGCCGAGGCCTACCATGCCGGACTGGATAATACCATTAAGGCCCGCAACCAGGAAGCATTTTTGCGTGATGATGTGAAGATCATTGTGGCTACCATCGCTTTCGGTATGGGCATCAATAAATCGAACGTGCGCTATGTGGTGCATATGGATCTGCCTAAAAACATTGAGGGCTATTACCAGGAAACCGGCAGAGCAGGCAGGGATGGCTTGCCCTCAGATACTATATTATATTACTCGCCGGGCGATGCCATGAAGCTGAAGGGCTTTGCAAAGGTTGAGGATAATGAGGAGCAAAGCCGTATCATGCTTAAAAAGCTGGATGACATGGTAAATTATTGCCAACTGCAAACCTGCAGGCGGCATTTTTTGTTGAGGTACTTTGATGAGGAATCTCCCGATACCTGCGGATCATGCGATGTTTGCTTAACCGAGTTTGAGCGCTTTGATGGTACGCTGATCGCCCAAAAGGCATTGTCAGCAGTATATAGGTTAAAGGAAAGATTCGGCAGTAATTATGTGATCGACTTTTTACGGGGATCGAAAAGTGAGAAGATTAGGGAAGAGCATAAACAGTTGAAAACCTATGGCGTTGGTGCCGATATCAGCAAACCCGACTGGCAGCGATACCTGCGCGAATTAAGCGCGATGGGCTATCTCCAGGTAGAAGGCGGCGAATATCCCGTGTTGAAACTAACACACCAAAGCGAGGCCGTATTAAAAGGATTGCAAACAGTAGAATTTATAGCGGCGGAAACAGTTGAGGAAAAACATACGGCTGTTGAAGTATTACCATTTGAGGCTGACCTGCTGAACGAATTGAAGAATGTAAGGCGCGATATCGCCACGCATGAAAATGTACCGGCCTATGTGATATTATCTGATGCTACTTTGGTAGAGATAGCAACCTACCTGCCGCAAAGTTTAGATGAGCTGCGGATGATTTCCGGCTTTGGTGATATAAAACTGGCGCGTTACGGTCGTGAGATGCTGGCCCCGGTAAAAAGCTATTGCGGTATGCGCGGCCTGTCGTCCAAAATAAAACAAAAGGTGCAGAAACGGGAGCGCAAACCACGGCCCGAAAGATCGAGCGATACCAGGCGGGCAAGCTTTACCTTATTTAAAGGTGGCCAAAGCATTGCAGAGATAGCCCACGAAAGAAAGTTATCGCCCATGACGGTGGAAAGCCATCTTACCTATTATGTGCAAACGGGCGATATTGATGTATCGGAGTTTGTGACTAAGGAAAAATTAACAGTGATACAGGATACGGTAGAAAGTTACGGCGATGAGAAGCTATCGCCATTAAAAGAAATATTGGGCGAGGATTATAGTTATACGGAGATAAAGGCGGTGATAGCGTGGATGAAGGGACAAACAGCTAATTAACAAGCTTGTCGTTGCGAGCGATAGCGTGGCAACCTCGTCGCGTTCAATATACATGCGACGAGGTTGCCACGCTATCGCTCGCAATGACATATAGAATATAAGGCAATAAATAATATGTTTTGTTGAAATTTATACCAATGAGTACCGAAGATATATACCAGCTTTTTATACAGCACCCGGTTATCAGCACCGATACACGTAAGATTGTGCCGGGCAGCCTGTTTTTTGCGTTGAGGGGTGAAAAGTTTGATGCTAACACTTTTGCCGAACAAGCCATAGCACAAGGCGCTGCATATGCTATTATCGATAACCCGGAGTATCAGCTTAATGAAAAATATATTTTGGTTGATGACGGACTGGCTGCCCTGCAGGATCTGGCACGTTACCACCGAAAGCAATTAACTATTCCTGTGGTAGGCTTAACCGGCACCAACGGCAAAACTACTACCAAGGAACTCATCAACGCTGTACTATCGCAGAAATTTAAAACACTGGCAACACAGGGTAACCTGAATAACCATATAGGTGTGCCGCTTACTATTTTAAGCATCAACAGCACGCACGAAATGGCGGTTATTGAAATGGGGGCTAATCATCAGAAAGAGATCGAACTGCTTTGCAGTATTTCTCAGCCTTCTCATGGGCTTATTACCAATATTGGCAAGGCGCATTTGGAAGGTTTCGGCGGGGTTGAGGGGATTAAGAAAGGTAAGGGTGAGCTGTATGATTTTTTGAGTCGGGAAGTCGGGAAGTCCGAAAGTCCGGAAGCTGGAAGTCTTGAGCAAGGCGTTGCTTTTGTTAATGGCGACGATAAAGTGTTGATGGACATGCAGCGGGCACGCGACTTAAAAAAAGTAGTGCTGTATGGCACCAACAACCGGGATAATGCTGTTATTGGTAAGCTGACTGAAAACTCTCCGCTCCTGTCTTTACAATGGACCAATAACAAAACCGGCGAAACACATTCCGTTAAAACACAGCTTACCGGGGCTTATAACCTGGATAATATATTAGCGGCCATCTGTATAGGTACTTATTTTGAACTGGATGCCGATGCTATTAATAAAGGTGTGGAGGGTTATCAACCACAAAACAACCGCTCGCAGATAAAACAAACCGCAACCAATACACTCATCTGCGATTATTATAATGCCAACCCCAGCAGCATGTTTGTGGCTATTGAAAATATAGGTAAGCTTACTGCAGACAGAAAAGTATTGATATTGGGCGATATGTTCGAACTGGGCGATGAATCCGCCGCGGAACATGAAGCCATTATCAGGAAAGCTTTAGCTACTAATGTTGATGAATGCATTTTCATCGGCAAAGACTTTTTAGCGCAGAAATGGAAATTTAAAGGTGATAAGCTAAAGAATGCCACCTTTCATGCTACGGTAGAGAATGCCATTACAGCGTTGAAGTTTCACCCGGTTAAAAATTCAACGGTGTTGATAAAGGGATCAAGGGGTATGGCTTTGGAGCGGTTGGTGGAGTTGTTTTAAGATATTCTTTACCCTAATTGTCATGCTGAGGAACGAAGCATCTATTATACAAGCAGCAGGTATCGCTTGCAGATTGAACGCCGGCAGGTTCTTCGCTATCGCTACCCATGACAGAATTGAAAAAATGTGTCATTTCACCTTCACAGTCCCCGGATTTTAAAACTCAGAATGACAACACTTTTTTAAATTACAGCTATGGCCATACTAAAATCCCTTTCTATTTTCATACTTGCCGGTTTGTGCGAAATTGGCGGCGGTTACCTGATCTGGCTTTGCCTGAAAGAAGATAAGCCCTGGTGGTACGCTGCTTTGGGTGCTGTAGTACTTGCTTTTTACGGCGTGGTAGCTACCTGGCAAACCAATAATTTCGGCAGGGTGTATGCTACTTATGGCGGGATATTTATTGTAATGGCCCTGCTTTGGGCCTGGAAGGTAGATAATTTTAAGCCTGATAAATATGATATTATCGGCGCGGTTATAGCGTTGGTTGGGGTTTGTGTTATTATTTATACACCGAGAAGGTAGTCTTTAACCAAGCGTCATTGCGAGCGATAGCGTGGCAATCCCAAACTATACAGGGCGGACCTGCTAATCGGGGATTGCTTCGTTCCTCGCAATGACGCGCGGAGAGTGCTTCAACTCCAAAAATCTATTTCTTCAAACCTATCTCTCTCAAACGCTCATCTAAATATGCACCGGCGGTGATGTCGGTATAATGCTTTGGATGTTCAGCATCGATGCATGAGTCCAGGCAGGTTAAATCCATATCCGGTTTGGGGTGCAGGAAGAATGGTACCGAATAGCGTGAGTTCTTCATTTCTTCGCGCGGCGGATTTACTACCCTGTGCGTTGTTGATTTCAACTTGTTATTGGTTAAACGCTGCAGCATATCGCCTACGTTAACTACCAAGTCCTCACCATACGCTTTAACCGGGAACCATTCATTTTCGCGGGTTAACAGTTCCAGCCCGTCAGCGCTGGCACCTATTAACAAGGTGATGAGGTTAATATCCTCATGCGCGCCTGCACGTACAGCATCATCAGGGATTGAATCCGGATTGGTGATAGGAAAGTAATGCAGTGTGCGCAGGATAGAATTACCATCATGCACTTTATCATCAAAATAATTTTCAGGCAGGTTTAAGTATACTGCTATGGCGCGTAATAAATGGATGCCTGCTTGTTCCAGCTTTTGGTAAACTTCCTGGGTGGTTGTATTAAAGTCGGGCAGTTCATTAACTATAATATTATCCGGGTAATCGGCTTTAAGCGGCGAATCAGCGGCAACAGTTTGGCCGATCTGCCAAAATTCTTTCAGGTCGGGAGTTTTAAACCCTTTAGCGGTTTCCTTGCTTTTGCCGGTATAGCCACGCTGGCCTGCTAATTCGGGCTTTTCATAGTTAAGTTTGGCAGCCTCCGGTAAGATGAACAGTTCTTTAACCTGCTCATATAGCTTATCAATTAATGCTTTGCTTAGGCCGTGATTGGTAATGGTTACAAACCCGGTTTCGTTAAAAGCCTTACCAATTTCATCCGAAAAGCGCTTGCGGTCATCGGCATTACCCTGTATATAGGTATTCAGATCAAGACGGGGGATATTTACTTTGCTCATGGTCAGTTAAATGTAGATGGAAAAAACGTTCAAAGTTAATCAGTGGTTTGTAAATTAAAGGAATTATAAATTATTATAAAAGCGATAATGCTGTTTAACAGTTAAATAATATAATGAACAAAACAATTATTGGTTTAAACGATTTATATCATGTTCAGTCGAAACCATATATTATCATGTATAAAAATACTATGAAAACGTTTAAAAAAATATTTGGAATAGGCCTCATGGCTTTTTTCATCACGATAACAGCCCCGCATAAAAGTATGGCGCAGGATGGTGGCTATGTATCGGATCAGGAATTTTATGACAACCTGCAGCAATATGGCACCTGGGTTGATGACCCTAATTACGGTAACGTTTGGGTACCTGATGTAGATGGCGATTTCAGGCCATACGCTACAGAGGGGCACTGGGTACAAACCGAATACGGCAGTACCTGGGTATCAGATTATCCATGGGGATGGGCAACTTTCCATTATGGCAGGTGGCATTATGACAATTATTATGGTTGGGAATGGGTACCGGGTCATGAATGGGCACCGGCCTGGGTAAGCTGGCGCCATGGTGGCGGCTATTAT
>Ga0302200_10004733_pt1 | contig 10849 bp, 10 predicted proteins | sample II_Bog_N3_1_FD_194585 | JGI IMG/M metagenome (GOLD analysis project Ga0302200, IMG submission 194585) | Peat permafrost microbial communities from Stordalen Mire near Abisko, Sweden - II_Bog_N3_1 | ecosystem: Environmental > Terrestrial > Soil > Wetlands > Peat | place: Sweden: Abisko... | reverse complement strand
CTACACCTACACCGAGTCCGGCACCCCGGTACTGGCGGTATTGATCATTCCCCCCAGCCCCACACCGGGAAGCACGCTGACCGGATCGAGCGCGACCTTCAGTTGGTCAGCCGGTGTAGGTGTCACACAGTATGAGTTCCGGCTGGGCACCACCAGGCCTGGCTCAAGTGATGTGTACAACTCGGCTGATGCGGCCACAACCTCCCTCACCACCGGGCTGGTCAGCGGCATACCCACCAACGGTGTAACGCTCTATGCGCGGCTCTACTCGAAGATCAACGGAGCCTGGCAGTACATCGACTACACCTACACCGAGTCCGGCACCCCGGTTCCGGCGGCATTGATCACCCCCCCCAGCCCCACACCGGAAAGCACGCTGACCGGATCGAGCGCGACCTTCAGTTGGTCAGCCGGTGTAGGTGTCACACAGTATGAGTTCCGGCTGGGCACCACCGTGCCTGGCTCAAGTGATGTGTACAACTCGGCTGATGCGGCCACAACCTCCCTCACCACCGGGCTGGTCAGCGGCATACCCACCAACGGCGTAACGCTCTATGCGCGGCTCTACTCGAAGATCAACGGAGCCTGGCAGTACATCGACTACACCTACACCGAGGCACCGTAGGGAGTGACTGAGCAGTCGTCCGTCGCATCGCAGTGAGCATAGGTCCAAATCCTGCGCTACAAGTCGGACAGTATCGGTTGCAGACGATATCTCCAACACGCGCATCCATTCGGTTGGAACCTCTAACGCGCTCCCTGCGTTCCGGTGGGTTTGTCGCTATCCGTCAGTAACTCTTCCGACTAGCCCCCTACCAGTACGTCTCTTCCAATCGCCTGGGGGAAGAATCTCGTTTGGGAGCGAAATTCCCTGGGCTCCGGGTGGATTACCGCCAACTCGTCAGTTACCAGTTGATGAACAGGGCGGCAAACCGGCGATACCGGTGCTTTCTTTGTTGTCTTGAAGCACCCGTTTTCAGAATTGTGCCGCTCTGTCCGGCCTCTTCGACACCGACCGGAAACGCGCACTTCAACCCCCCAAAAAGCCAGGCACCGATTGAACCATTCGTTTTGTATTTTCGCTTTTAGAGTTCCTCGCCGAAATGAGTCCTCGAATGTCGGAAAGGCTCTTGGAATTCCGCGGACGGCAAACTGGACCGGGGTCGTCTTGGATGTAAATCTAAATGAGTATATACGCATTGCTCGTTATAAGCACGCTTGTCAAGCAAAATCCGGGCCGCGTTGAATTCAATTGCTGAGGCAGGCTTCGCTCTCAAGGAGCGCGCATCAAGGCATGGCGTCCACACTGGAGCGTCCTGCACAAGTCCAGGGCGGAAGACATCTCCCTCGATGGATCCGAGAAACAGAAGTGGGCCCACAATCCGCTGCTGCATCCGATCAAGTGGCTGCGAGATCCCTATTACCTGGAGAAACTGCACTACGAAGACCGGCCCTATCCGGTAGCTTCCCCGGCGTTCACCAACGTTCCCCTGTTCGGCCCGCTGCTGGGGGCCGCCATCGGCCGCGTCATAAAACCCCCGGTCCGCATGCACGAAGAACAGTGGGATGGAATCGAATACAGCCTCTATTCAAAACGCATTGAACTAGGCTAAAACGTCCTTTTGCCTACTTGCCATCTTCTTAATCCGACGCCGAAGGTCCGTCCAATCGTCGTCTAAGCCAATGTATATAAATACCTTGCATCACACCAATCCTGGCCATTCCTGTTCCTGGCCCTGTCACCGGCCAGTCCCGGCCCACAAAACTGCGCCACATGGCTTCCGGCTGGCAATGAAACCGCGCCACATGCTCCCGGTATGCAACTTCTGCAACGGGCTCTAATCCCTTGTATGGGGATGATGCAATCGGCGATGGAGTTTTATTCCCTGGGATTATGGAGTGAAAATTGTGGCTCCTTCTATGAGGATGGGGAAGAGGGAAAGGAAGGGTGATGGATGTACTGGCCAGTGCCTCTGTTGTTCCATACCCCCGGCCGGTACCCAACAGCCGCGTGTGTTACAGGTGCGCCTCGACCTTGCCGCCGACGAGCAGGGTGGCGAGCAGTGACGCGCCGGCGATGGAAAAGAAGGTCCGCAACATGCGCTCACTCCACAATGTGCAGGGTCAGCGTCATCCCGCCGTGGCCAGATCCGCAGAACACAGAACAGTGGCCTACAAAGGTACCGGTCTTGTCAGGAGTGAATGCGAGTTCGCTGGATTGGCCTTTGCCAATCCTGGTCTCGATGCCGAGTTCCTTGAAGCGGATGCCGTGCGGCACATCGGCGCTGGTCAGCACCAACACAACCGGCTCACCCTTTTTCAATGTGATCTGGCCGGGCGTGAATTCGAATCGCTTCGCAGTTACCTCAATACGGCGCGGAGCGCGCTCGGTGGGGGGTGCGGAAGCGAACAATTGCACCGCAACCAGCATAGCGGCAAAGACAGTGGGCAACGCGGCCTTCAGCTTCATTCGAAGATCCTCGACGGGAGTCTTAAGTGGCACGGTGTCCTGTCACCTTGCTCATTGCCCGACTGTCTTCATGCGCGCCGGGTTTCGATCCGCATTCAACCCATCGGCGCAGGCATCAAGGCACGACTACAAGCTGTTCCAACTTTAGCCAAGTCTCGGCAACGGGTTGTCATGTCGCTGTAAGCCGAATGTCACCGCATTGTTGCGGCTTCAGTTTCATGAGAAGAGAAGTTGTCATGGAGTCATCTGTAAGCTTGTTGAGCGTTCCATTTGTTGCGGCGCCACATGAGCCGGTTGATCGTCAGCAGAGCAGAGTGACAATCAATTGACAACCAGAAGACTATCGAGTGACACATGGCGAAGTTGCGTCCGCTAAGTTTGTTTGCATGTTGCGTATGACTCTCGACTTCAAGCCCCGCGCATCGGCATACGCAATCCGCTTTTTCTTGTTCGCGCTCGCCGCTCTCGCGATTGCGCATCATGGCTCCGCGCAGGACACACCTCTCATCTCTGGAGGCGTTGGCTTCTTCACCACCACCAACGGCGGCAGCACCAGCTACGATCCAATCGTCGAGCCGCTGCTTGCGGCTCCCATCGGCCAGCGCGTACTGATCGAGTCGCGCGCCTACCTACTGGAGTACTTCACGCCTAAAGGCGGCGATCAGTCCGGCTACAACCATCTCCACTACATTGGCCTCAGCTACCTGCAAGGTGCTTATGTTGCCTCGCATCACTTCACCATCGTGGCTGGCGACTATCTCATTCCCTTCAACACCTACAACGACCGTCTCTCACCGATCTGGATAGGCAACTATCAAGACGGTCCACTCATCGCCAATCTCAGCTATTCTTCAAGCGGCAGCGGCCTCGGCGGCATGCTTCGCGGCAACGCCATCCAACGCAGCAAATACTCCATCGACTACAGCTATTACTATTCCACCCGCAGCGCTAACGAACAGTTCACCGCGTCTCGAGGCTCCGGGGGGCGCGCCAGTCTCTACTTGCCCGAGCAGCGCCTTGAAGCGGGACTCTCCTACGACCGTCTCCTACAAGGGACACATGAAAACTTTTACGGCGCCCACGCCTGGTGGGAACCCAAGGATACTGCTTTTCGCCTGCGTTCCGAGTTCGCCCGCGGCCAACATGCCGAGGGCTACTGGGTCGAGGCCGATTACCGCACCCGGGCTTTCGGCGGTCTCGACAGCTTGATTGGCCGCATCGAACCCGTCTTCCGCATGCAGCAGACGTTCCGCCGCGACACCATCGTCAGCGATGGCCTGCCGCCGATGAATACACAGCGGGCCGAATTCGGCTTTGATTACAACCTGCCGCACAACACCAGGATTATCACCAGCTACGCGCGGCAATTCTCGTCCACTGGCAACGAGAATGTCTGGGAGACAGGGATCGTATATCGCTTCCTCTTTCCAGCCTGGAAGGGAAAACAGCAATGAGCTCAAAGCAATTTATATTTGGTGTCCTTATCCTGGCTTCGGTCTCAGCTCTCGCAGTTGGCGCGCAACAGAACAGCACGCTCGCAACCCCGGCAACCAAGCACTCCGCCGCTCAAAAGCAGGCCGCTCGGCGGCAAGATGAAGGGGAGCGCGTATTCCAGCAGAACTGCTCCCGGTGCCACACGGCGCCGGAGGGATTTTCGCCGCGCATATCTGGAACCATCGTGCGTCACATGCGGGTGCGCGCTTCGCTCAGCCAGCACGATGAAGAGGAGCTGCTTCACTTCTTCAACCCATAACGTTGCAGACTATGGGCGATGTTTACGGGGCGCATTCTCGGATTGAGGAAATCGTTATGTCAGTAGATAGGGTGCGTGCCGGGCTCGTAGGGCCGGCCAAATTTGTTCAAATGCTCCGGCTGTTCCGGGTGATCGGCATGTATCTCGCCGAGATCGGCAACGGCCCCGGCAATATGGACGCGCCGCGTGAGCAGATCCAGCGAACTCTGCCTCTGCCCCTCGATCCACACGTGCAATTCGTAGTCGCCGTCAGGAACGTCCGTCACGTGAAACACGCCTTTGGGGTCGAGGATTCCGTAATAAGGCGTCGCCAGCGCGATCACTACGGCGCTCATCTCCGAATGAATGTTGCAGAAAATATAGGAGACACCCTCGCGCGAGAAAACCACGCTGCGCGTCGATCCCGCCTCATACAACCCGAGGTCGAAACGCCTTCCATCGAAAAGAGAAAATACATTGTGAAAGAAGGGATCGGCATTTGGAAATGCGACGCTGCTGCCCACCGGCACAATCAGCAAGTGTGGCATGAACATCTTGTTTTTCTGAAGCAGGGTGAAACTGCCCAGTGTCATGGGCCGCGCAGCGGCGGCAGGCAACGGGTTCAACCAAATCGCCGCCTGTGGAGTCTTCGCCGTATTGTGGGCCGATTCACGCTGGGCCGGCGCCAGCCTGGTGGTCACCTGGGCTTGGAGCACTGTTGCAGCGGGCTCCTGCGCGCCTGACAGCGTGGCGCATCCCGCCAGGAGCACCGGGCAAATCAGTCGCCTGCAATTTGCGCTCAACATCAGAATTTGTACCCCGCTCCAATTCCAACTACATTGCTGTAAGCTGGGGAACCAGTGCCGTAGTTGGTCCATAGCCTCCTGTACTCAAGCGAAAACAGCAGGTATGCGCTCGGGCTATAGATCGCGTTCGAGAAAAGGGAACGGTTTCGAGCCAACCCAGAATAGTACGAATAGCCCGAGGATGAGATGGCTGCCTGAATCTCTTTGGCGAACGGGTTGTCGTCGCCGTATCCTGCGTTCATCTCGACTCGTTGACCCGCCCTTGCCTTCAGCTGTGCCCATCCGCCAACATCGTCCAGCGCACGCACAATCTCAGTTGTGCCGGCGTATGCATAGTAATAGTTCACATAGCCACCACCGCCAAGTCCGGCCAGCGCCTGCCCGCGATAGGCATTGGCAGTCATCTCAAAATACCTGGTCAAAGGCAATCGCAGGTCCATCGCGCCAGCCCATGCGTCGAAGCGATCGCTGTCCGCCGTCCGGTGCGGACTGAAGTAGCCTGCGGCGCCAATCTCCGGCCCATTGCCGTTCACACCATGCAGGAATGCAACGCGCGCCTCCGTTCCAGGCCAGCGGCTTCGCTCTGTTTGCGACACAGGCGAGGGACTTGAAGTTGCCCCCGGCATCTGCGGGTCGGAGGTATCGATCAGCGCCGCCTGCGCGTTGATGCGCGAAGAACCAGAAAGTGCAAACCGATGGGACACGCCGATCTGCGGACTCCAGTTCCAAAGGTTGCCCGCCCACGCCAACTCCGGTTGTGCAATGGCGACGAGGGATGACGGTTGGTTCGGCTCCAGGATGCTGCGGTCTAATTCGATGAAAGCCTCCGTGGTCCGCCAATCCAACGCTGCATGAGCGGTGCGCAGCCGCAGCAGACCGCTGGCTGCATAGTTCGACTGAATGCCGTTCGCAAAGAAATCCACGCGAAGGTCCGCGTGACTGGTCGCATCGAACAAATGCGGTCCGCGCGCATTGAGCCCCAGCACGGTCTGCCGCAGGGAAAGCCCTGTGCTGCCAGGGCCTGGAATTGCATAGGCCGGCGAGGCGGAGATGTCTACTTGCCTGGTGTTCACGAAACCGTTGAACAGAAGCAGTCCAGTTACGGTCAGCGGATATTTCGACTCGGTCTCCACTTTGGTCAAGTCATGCGTCGCGATCTGTGACTCCTCGATCGCCTGCCGTTCTCGAATCTCCTCAAGCGATGCGGCATTGGCAACTGCCGGCTGTGTTGCGGGCGGAGAAACCGCTTTTTCTGCCGCCATTTGCTGCTGTAGCGCCGCGAGTTGCCCTCGCAATTCGAGCAGTTGCTTCCGGTAAGCCTCCATCTCTGTTTGAGCCTGCGCGACGGCGGCTGTCAGATGCTCTATTTTCTGCTCGGTCGTTTCCGTTGCGGTGGTTTGGCCGGCTTCGCTTTGCGCCCACAAAAGACTGCTCTGGCAACAGAGAAGCGGGAACACCACAGCGAGCACCAATGGCGCTCCCTCAAGAAAGCTTACGAAGACGCGCGATTTCTCAGCGTGTTTTGGATTGATTCTCATGACGTCAGCACCGTGCTCCGTGGAGGGTTGGCATTCCTCACCGCATCCGTTAAATGCCTTGCCAGGGTTAGGCGAAAGATTGTCTCGCCTTCCCGGCTGCTCACCAGCTTTACGTCGCCGTCATGCTCGCGCGCCACGCTCCAAGCCAGCGTCAGACCCAAACCTGTGCCCTTTTGCTTTCCCTGGCTCACAAACGGGTCGAACAGGCTCTCGCGAATACCCTCGGCCACGCCGGGACCACTGTCAACAATGGTTAAGCCTACGGTCTCGTTTCCGGCATCCAACAAGATTTTCACCTCGCGCAGACCCGCGCTCTTTCTCGCTGACTGGCAGGCATTGAGCAGCAGGTTATAGACGGCGCGCTCCACCTGCTTGGTGTCCACCGCTGCCGTCGTGTCGGCGTCGGTCCTTTCAAACAGCACCGTAACGCGCTCTGCATCCGGATGCGTCTTCACCTGCGCCATCGCCCGATCCACCAGCGACGACATGGCGGCCGGGACCCGGTGGAGTGCAGTTCCCGTGCGGCTGAATATCAGCAGGGAGTCCAGCATGTCTGTGGTCCCATTCACCGCAAGCCGGATCTCCTCAAACAGTTCTGCTCGGTCGCTTGCCGGGAGCGTCGGCGATGACAGAAACTCCGCATTCGCATAGACTGATGCCAGATAATGCCGCAGATCATGCGAAACCGAACTCGCCATGCGTCCGATTGTTGCCAGCCGTTCGGACTCCAGCAAGGCGCGATTCTTCTTCTGAATTTCATCGCGCATCTGCGCGAATACGCGGCTCAGGTATCGCACCTCCTGCGTGCCATCCGCGGGCAGCGAATGCTGCCTGTCGCCCTCGCCGAAAGCCCTGACGCCAGCCGCCAGCATTTCCAAAGGCCGCGTTACCATCCGTGCCAGCAACAACATCAACACTGAACCGGCAGCCATTGCCAGCAGGCTCACCCAAAAGACCAACAGGTTGATCTCCCGCTCCGCGCGGTCCGCAGCGTCGAAGGACTTCATGACCACGAGCCGCAGAGGCGTACCCGCTCCGCCAGTCAGGTCCTTGCTTGCCGTAAGATATCGCTCCCGGCCGACCATTGCAATGGCCGAACTGCCGTACGGTTGCAGCGAACCCGCCATCTCTTGCAGTGAGTTCTGCTTTTCATTTGACAGCGTGCTTACGGCGACTGCATTGCCTGAGAAGAAGGCCGCCTCCGCGCCTGCGCCGCGCCCTACTTCGCGAAGGAATCCCCTGTCGATGGCATAACCGCTGATCACGTACCCAAGCCGTGCCCCGTTCGCCGGGCTGCCGAAATAAAGCGGCCGCACGGAATACTCAAAGAGCCGGCCGTCGCACAAAAGATAATGTTTTGAGGGGTCCGCGATCTCCGTCTGAAGGTCGCGCCTTAGAATCTCGGTATTCGCTGCGCCCTGCGCGTATGCAGCCCACACACGGCGATCGGCGTCTGCCAGGGCGAACAGGTCGTTGCCGCTGGTCTTCCAAAAATCCACGGCATCATCGGCAATGGTTCGAGGATCGTTTGTCGTCATCAGCGCTTTAAGGCTCGGTAGAGCGGCCATCAGGGCATTTTCACGTTCGAGTGCAACCAACCGCCCCGCCTCCAGATCGTGGAAAGTTTCCACGGAGTGTCCAAGGTCCGCCTCAAGGGTTGCATGTACCTGCCCGCGTAAACGGCTGCGAATGATGTACAGGCTGGTAGCGGTAGTGCCGGCGACGATAAGCACCAGAGAGGTCAACAACAGAACGCGTGTCCGGATTCCTGGCCCGTGTTTCTCGATTGACACAGAATCCTTTCTCCTACGGGACAAATTTGTATCCCGCGCCATACACGGTCTTCAGATAGCGCGGATCGGCCAGGTCCGGCTCCAGCTTCTGCCGCAGCTTCAGTATCTGGTTGTCGACCGTGCGCGTCGTCGGATACGAATTAAATCCCCACACCTCGTTCAGCAGTTCCTCACGGCTCAGGACGCGCTCTGGGTTTTCGACAAAATATTTCAGCAGTTTGAACTCATTTGCCGTTAGTGTAATCGGCTTGCCGCCACGCCGCGCGCTCATCTTGCTAAAATCGATCTCGCACTCGCCAAAACTGCATGTGGCAGCGGTGGCCACTTGCTTCTGCGGCCTGCGCAGGGCCGACTGGACCCTTGCCAGCAGTTCGCGTGGACTGAACGGCTTGGTCACATAATCGTCCGCACCCAGTTCCAGCAGCAGCACCTTGTCCGCTACCTCGCTGATCGCGCTCACCACGATGACCGGCACACCAGGCCGCTCGGCCTTCATAATTTTGCAAAGGTCGCGTCCAAAGATGTTTGGCAGCAGCAGATCCAGTATCACTGCGGACGGCTTGCCCGAGCGGAATGCGTCCAGGCCCGCTTGGCCATCGCCGCACACGGTCACACCATAGCCCTGCTCGCCGAAAGTCCTTTGCAGCACCTTCTGGATGTGCGGGTCGTCTTCGATGACAAGAATCTGCGCCCGCGCAGGGTGAGCCTGCGCATCCATTTCACCGAAATCCATCACTGCCTTCTCGTTTCGCAACATACCTTCATTGTCACCCCAGTGCTATCTCTCTGAAACGGAAGGACATGGAAAATAACAATCTGGTGACAATTGCCTGACAAGATTGTAACCCCGACGCAACTCCCGAGAAATCCGGGTGACCTTCTATGCAACAGTGCGGTTCGTCCGCACCTGACTCGGGTGCATCGCACGCGGACTCTATCTCTTCGACCGCGATCATTAACGCAGATTATTTGCATGCTGCCGCAAGTGCTTCATCTTCGATCGCAATGACTGAACGCGGAGAGCGGAGCAACCCCCAGAAAACCCCCGCGGCGACTAAGGAAACGCCGGACGTACCCCAAAGTAGAAACGGATAGCCAAACCGCGCAATCGATACTCCAGCAAATGTTGCCGCTATTGCTTGAGAACAGGCCATCACCAGCGAATTCAGTGCAGAGGCACTGTCTCTTTCTTCTGGCGCCACTCTGTTCATGAGCAAGCTATACATTCCCGGATCACTACATTGCAAGGCGGTATAGGCCACGTAGATGAACCCACCTGTAGCTATCCCATGCGCCATGGCCAGGGAGCCGAGCGCAATCGACGCAGCGATCTGCAAGTAAGCGATTCCAGCCACGAGCCCGAACTTTCGAAATACAAGTGGTGCTGCCAAAACTGTCAGCACTTGCGCGAAATATGAAAGTGAGAAAGTCAGCCCAATTTGAGGCAATGACATATGCAGGTACCGCGCAAAATAGATATTCGCGAATGGGCTGAAAGAGTCGTCGACCAAACTCCACAGCGCAACCGCAAGAAGGAAGCGGAGCAGAAATGGGTTGAAGGTGCGACGAGTTTTCGGGAGGCTTGGGGCCCGGCCTATCTTGAGATTCAAGACTGGCCAAATTCCAATCGCCAAAATCCCGCACGAGGCCAGTAGTACCAGCTGAATGGGTTCGAGTGAGTGGATCGGCAGCGAACTCTTCTCCAACCACCCGGGCAGAATGCCACCCGCCAGGCCGCCCAGAGCTGGAATCAAAATGCCGACAGAACAAACCAGACTGAAGGCGAATGGCCGAGTACGCTCGCTTGTGAGTTGCGCAACCGTGGGAGAAAGGCACACGCCAAATGTTGAAAGAGCCATCCCGCTGAGGAAGGCAAGAACCATTTGACTGGTGTAAGACAAGGTCAAAGAGCGCGCCGCGAAGATGACTGTCCCACAAATAAAAAAAGTCAATAATGCTTTTTGAAGGCCAAATCTCCTGGCCAGTCTGCCGGCGGGAATTGCACCAGCGATACTTCCAGCGGCCATTGCGCTGGTCAAAAACCCCAATGTTTTCTCAGTAAATCCATGACCTATCAGGAAGAGATTAAATAACAAGAAGTAGATGGAAAGGCCCAAGTCAAAAAAAAAGAGGATGCCAGGAATATCCAGAACTGCGCACGGAGTTGACGCTGGGAGGCCCACCAGCGAAGGCCATGCCACAACGCGGATGGAAGGACGCGAGTATGATGCGCGGTTCGAGACACGAAGTAGAAGAGGTACTTAAGATGCGTTTGATCCGGTCCGCCAATCCGGGGTTGTCCATAGTCATCACAATCCGCATGAGGAGTTCCAACGGGAGGGATTCGTGCCGGCCACATTACTTTCCGCAAAACCGATTGTTTCTCTTTGAATGAGTTCAGCAAGCTCAGATGAAGCCACACACGATCCTTATTCGGATGAAACATCGCTTCCAACGGCGAATATACAAAGCTTTGGAGCCAGTTCTTGATTGCAAGTGGAAGGTGCTCA
>Ga0302200_10004728_pt1 | contig 10856 bp, 10 predicted proteins | sample II_Bog_N3_1_FD_194585 | JGI IMG/M metagenome (GOLD analysis project Ga0302200, IMG submission 194585) | Peat permafrost microbial communities from Stordalen Mire near Abisko, Sweden - II_Bog_N3_1 | ecosystem: Environmental > Terrestrial > Soil > Wetlands > Peat | place: Sweden: Abisko... | reverse complement strand
GGTCGGATCCGGTCTTGAAATTCATGGTGGCCGCCATCACGGCCTACGGCATGGCGACGCTCGAAGGCCCGCTGTTGTCCATCAAGACGGTCAACTCGCTTTCGCACTATACCGACTGGACGATTGCGCACGTTCACGTCGGCGCGATGGGCTGGAACGGCTTCCTGACGTTCTCGATGCTCTATTATCTTTTCCCCCGTCTTTACAACACGAAACTGTGGTCCACGAAACTGGCGAACTATCATTTCTGGATCGGGATGTTGGGGATCGTGTTTTACGTCGTCCCGATTTACATAGCGGGCGTCACGGAAGGCTTGATGTGGAAACAATTTAACAAAGATGGTTTCCTGCAATACCCGAACTTTCTGGAAACCATCTTGCAGGTGGTGCCGATGTTCCGGCTTCGCGCGATTGGCGGCACGCTCTATCTCGCCGGCGCATTTATGATGGCCTACAATTTGTATCGCACGGCGAAGGCCGGGCAATTTGAGCCGGACACCGAGGCGCAGGCGGCGGCATTGGAAAAACCTCCGGTTGTCGCCGGCAAATCCAGTTGGCATCGGATGGTCGAAGGCAAGCCGCTCTTTTTCACTGTGCTCGCCACGGTTTCAATTCTCGTCGGCGGTTTGGTGGAAATTGTCCCGATGTTTCTCGTCCAGGCAAATGTCCCGACCATTGGCAGCGTGCATCCTTACACACCGCTGGAAGTTTTGGGACGCGACATCTACATCCGCGAAGGCTGTCTCGGCTGTCATTCGCAGATGATCCGGCCATTCCGCTCGGAGACCGAGCGCTACGGCGAATACTCCAAGGCTGGCGAATCCGTCTATGACCATCCGTTCCTGTGGGGATCGGAGCGCAAAGGCCCCGACCTCGCGCGCGAAGGCGGCAAGTATCCCGCCGCGTGGCATTACAACCACATGGACGACCCGCGTTCCACCTCGCCCGGTTCCATCATGCCGCGCTACTCGTGGCTGCTGACGCAAAAGATGGAAACCGACACCTTGCCCTCACACCTCGCCGCGTTGCGCCGGATCGGCGTGCCGTATCCCGCCGGCTATGAAAACGGCCCGGCGCAAAAAGACCTGCAGGCGCAGGCGGACAAAATCGTCGCCGACCTGAAGCTCGGTTCGGTGAAGGCCGATTCCGACAAGGAAATCATCGCGCTCATCGCGTATCTGCAACGGCTCGGCACGGATATTAAAACCACGCCAGTCACGACGGCGGCGAAATAAAAAAGGAGAAACATGATTTACAACATTATTCATTCGCTGTTGCGGGAAGCCGTAAACCTTAATGCCTACGGGCTGTTTTCGTTCTTTCTGTTCTTTGGGTTTTTCCTCGGCGTGCTCATCTGGGCCTTTGCGCTGAAGAAAAAAGACCTGGACAAAATGGGTGCGATGCCGCTCGACGGCGGTGAGAAAAATTCCAACCACGAAATCAAATCCTGAAAACTTATGAGCAACGATCCCAAAGAGCCTTTGCTGCTCGACCACAATTACGACGGCATCCAGGAACTCGACAACAACCTCCCGCGCTGGTGGGTCTGGCTGTTTTACATCACCATCATCTACGCGGCGGCGTATCTGGTCTATTTCCACGTCACGCGCACCGGCGACTTGTCGGCGGCGGAATACGCCAAGGAAATGAAGGCGGGCGAACAGATCAAGAACGCCGCGATGGGCAAGTTCGAGTCGTCCATCCCGGCGCTGCAACCGTCCGCGGACGCCGCCGTGCTGGAAAACGGTCGCCAGACCTACGCCAAATTCTGCGCGCCGTGCCATCGCATGGATGGTGGCGGTCTTGTTGGCCCGAACCTGACGGACGATTATTGGATTCATGGCGGTGCCTTTGCCGACAACGTGAAGATCATCTGGGACGGCGTGCCGGCCAAAGGCATGATCACCTGGAAAACGGTCTTGAAGCCGGACGAAATCTATTCCGTCGCCAGCTACATTTACACGCTGCGCGGCGCCAAGCTCGCCACGCCCGGCAAGCTGCCGGAAAATCAGGCGCCCGCGAAGCCTGCCGGGCCGAGCCAGTTTGAATAAAATTCATAACTCCCGGCGCGTTGCCCGCAGCGCGCCGGGAAAATATCCCTTGAACCCCACGCCGCCCAAAGAAAAAAGCGAACCTGTCGCCAAGCCAGTGGACTGGTCGGATTTTCGCGACCACCTCGCAACCGCCGACCGCGACGGTCGTCGCCAGTGGATTTATCCTCGTCAGGTCAACGGACAGTTTTTCCGCTGGCGGACGTGGTTTAGCTGGCTGCTATTGTTCATCATGTTTGCCGGGCCGTTCGTTACCATCCACGGCAATCCGCTGTTGCTGCTGAACATAGTTGAGCGCAAGTTTGTTGTGTTCGGCCAGATTTTTTGGCCGCAGGACATGATCTTTTTTGCGATTGCCGTGCTGGTTTTCGCCGTGGGCATTTTGGTTTTCACGACGGCGTTTGGCCGGCTCTGGTGCGGCTGGGCGTGTCCGCAGACGGTGATGATGGAAATGGTCTTCCGCAAGATCGAATACCTCATCGAAGGCGACGCACACGAGCAGCGCGAGTTGAACAAGTCGCGGTGGAACGCAAAAAAATTTCTCAAGAAAATTTCCAAGCACGGCATTTTTTTCGCGCTCTCATTTTTTGTCGGCAATGTCCTGTTGAGCTACCTCATCGGCTGGCAGGCGCTTTATCAGATCATCACCGACCCGCCGGCGCAGCACGTCACCGGCCTGGCTTTCATGGTGGCGTTTTCGCTGTTGTTTTACGGCATTTTTGCGCGGTTTCGCGAGCAGGCCTGCACTTTCATCTGTCCGTATGGCCGGCTGCAATCGCTGTTGCTCGATGAAAATTCCATTGTCGTCGCCTACGATTACAAGCGCGGCGAGCAGCGCGGCCCGCTCCGCCATGAACAAAAAATCGGCGGGCGCCGCACCGCCGGTTTTGGCGACTGCGTGGCGTGCAACAACTGTGTCACCGTCTGCCCCACCGGCATTGACATCCGTAACGGCACGCAGATGGAATGTGTGCATTGCACCGCCTGCATGGACGCCTGCGACGCCGTGATGACGAAGACCGGCAGCCCGCGCGGACTCATTCGCTACGCCTCGCTCAACGGCATCGAGCGTGGGGAGCGCCTGCGCGTCACGCCGCGCCTCGTGGCGTATGCCGTGGTGCTGCTCGCGCTGGCGGCGGTGCTGGGACTGATGCTGTTCACGCGTGCTGATGCGGAGGCCACGGTGCTGCGCGCGCCAGGCGCGCTGTTCCAGCGGATGCCGGATGGCCGTTTCAGCAACCTTTACACCGTCCGCTTGGTCAATAAGACTTCGCGCGAACTGCCGGTGGAACTGCGCCTGGAAAATCCCGCCGGCACGCTCCAGGTCATGGGCGGAAACCTCGTTGTTCCGTCGCAAAAGCTTTTGGAAAATTCCGTCCTGATCGAGCTTGATCCGGCGGCGATGAAATCCGGCACCACGCCGTTGGTCATCGGCGTCTATTCCGGCGGCAAAAAAATCCAAACGCTCAAGACGGCCTTCATCGGCCCGCGCAACTGACTTATGAAAACCACCAACTGCAACCATTGGCCGCTCGGCATCTTCATCACGTTCGGATTGTTTTTTGCCGGCATGGCGACCGTCGTTGGCATCGCCTCGACGCACCGCGAGGATTTAGTGAACCAAAATTACTACGAGCAGGAGCTGAAGTATCAGGAGCACATTGACAGTGCCGGCCGCGCGCAGGCCACCGGGGCGGCGATTGATTACGCGGCGGCGACCGGCAAAATTCTTGTCACGCTGCCGGCGGCGCAACTGGCGCAGAAATTTTCCGGCACGGTTACGTTTTACCGCGCCAACGACCCGAAGCTCGACCGCGAGTTTCTTTTGGAGCCAAAAGCGGATGGCACGCAGGCGTTCGACGCCGCGCAGCTGGCCGCCGGGCCGTGGCAGGTGCGCGCGGCGTGGACGGCCAACGGCCAGACTTATTTTCTTGAGGAAAAAATTGTCGTGGCTGCCAAATAAAAAATGGATTTCTCCGTCGCCTTCTTTTTGGGGCTGCTGGGAAGCCTGCATTGCGCCGCCATGTGCGGGCCGCTGATGCTGGCGCTGCCGGGCCGCGCCGCCGGTGCCGGGCGCTTCATCGCCGGAAGAATTATTTATCAGCTCGGACGTGTGCTGACTTATGGCCTGCTCGGCATCGTGGGCGGACTCGTCGGCAAATCAATTTTTCTTGCCGGAGCGCAGCGCTCGTTGTCCATCGCGCTGGGCGTGACGGTGCTGGCCGGGTTTCTCGTTTCGAAAAAAATCGCGCTGGCCGCGCCGGCGGTGCGGCTGGTGACGCTGTTGAAATCCGCGATGTCCGCGCAGTTGCGGCGGCGTGATTTTAGTTCGCTTGCGCTGCTGGGGATGTTGAACGGACTGCTGCCGTGCGGGCTGGTCTATGTGGCGCTGGCCGGTGCGGTGGCGCGCGGTTCGTTGGGGAACGCCATTGTTTTCATGGCGGTGTTCGGTCTTGGCACGTTGCCGATGCTGCTGGCGATCAGCCTTTCGGGAAAACTTTTTCCCGTTTCGCTGCGGCTGAAACTGCGCGGGGCGATTCCCGCCGGCGTCTGCGCGCTGGCGCTGCTGCTGATTTTGCGCGGGATGGCGCTGGGGATTCCGTATGTCAGCCCGGCGCTGGTGGCGGGCGTTCCGGCCAGTTGCTGCGCGCATTAAGCCGCATTGGCCGGCCGGCAAATGCGCTGAAATTCCGCATGGAATTTTCCGGCGACCGGGCATTTTCAGATTGACAAATCCGTCCGGGGTTTGCTATAAATGTCCATGACTCCCGACAGCCTTCAAACTTTAGGTTCATCCCTGCAAGCAATGCCTGTGGCGATGGTTTTCTCGACAAAAATGCTGCTGACCCAGACGTCCGCCGACCCGCCGGAAACTGAAAACCCGGACGGGAAGCCGGACGCCCTCACGGTTCGCGCGACCTGCCTGACCGCGATCCTGAAAAACATTCCGGGTTACAGTCATGGCGGGCTGAACGAATAAATTTGCCGCGCCGGGCTGTTGCTGGCATCGCTACGGGAAACGGCGGACGGAAAGTTGTCGAAACCTCGACCAGTCGGGATTAGTCTTGTGGTTGCAACCAATGAAAAAAACTTTCCTGCTGGCCGTCGGGCTGGCGTCCGCAATTCTTTTTTCCAACCGCCTGTCCGCCGGCCAGCCGGCTTATCTCGATGTCACGCAGCCGGTGGATGCGCGCGTGGCAGATTTAATTTCCCGGCTCACGCTGGAGGAGAAGGCCGTGCTGCTGAATCATCGCGGGCCGACGGTGGAACGGTTCAACATCCGTTCCGACCAATGGAACCAATGCCTGAACGGCGTCCAGTGGAACCGGCCCACCACGCTTTTTCCGGTCTGCCTCGCGCTGGCCGCGACGTGGGACACCAACCTGGTGCATGAGACCGCCACGGTTTTGTCGGACGAAGCCCGCGCGATTTACAACGGCTGGCATCTCGACACCAATGCGCCCGGCGAACACAAGGGACTGATTTACCGCGCGCCGGTCATCAACATTGAGCGCAATCCCTACTGGGGCCGCAACCATGAGGCGTGGGGCGAGGACCCGTTCCTCACCGGCCGGATGGCCGTCAATTATGTCCAGGGTTTGCAGGGCGACGACCCGCATTATCTCAAGATTGCCGCGACGCTGAAGCATTTTGCCGTCAACAATGTCGAGACCGCGCGCCAGAAGCTCAACGCCGTCGTCCCCGAGCGGATGCTGCGCGAATACTGGCTGCCGCATTGGCGCGAGGCGGTGGTGGAGGGCAAGGCGTGTTCGCTCATGGCCAGCTACAATGCCATCAACGGCACGCCCAACAACATCAACCATTGGCTGCTGTCCGACCTGCTGAAAAACGAATGGCAGCACGACGGCTTTGTCGTCTCCGACCTCGGCGGCGTGCGCACGATGGTCGAGGGGCACGAGAAAAAGCGGATGACCTACGAAGATGCCGTCGCGCAAAGCCTGATGGCCGGCTGCGATTTTTCGGACAAGGAATTTCAGGACAACATCCCCGCCGCCGTGCGCGACGGCAAACTGACCGAGGCGCGGCTGGATGACGCGCTGGCCCGCGTGCTGCGCGTGCGGATGCGGCTGGGCGAATTCGACCCGTTCGCCGCCGTGCCTTACAGCAAAATTTCTCCCGCCGTCATCAACAGCGCGGAGCATCGGGCACTGGCGCTGAAGGCCGCGCAGGAATCCATCGTGCTGCTGAAAAACGAACGGGGAATTTTGCCGCTCGACAATAACAACTTGAAGCGCATCGCCGTCATCGGCCCGCTGGCCGACCTCGTGCTGCTGAACAATTACAGCGGCAAGGCGACCAATGTTGTTACCGCATTACAGGGCATCAAAGACCGCGCCGGTGCAAACGTCGAGGTGCTTTACGCCGTCGGCGGCATCGTGGGCGGTGCCACCAGCGGCCTGTTGAAAAAGGATCCGCCGGAGGTCGTCGCCCATCCGGAGGCCGAGCTCGCGAAGGCCGTCGCGCTCGCGCGCGGGGCGGATGCCGCCATCGTCTTCGTCGGCACGACGAGCGCCGTCGAGCAGGAAGGCCATGACCGCAGGACGTTGGGCCTCACCGGCAACCAGGAAGCGCTGGCGGAAGCCGTGGTCGCGGCGAACCCGCGCACGGTGGTCGTGGAGATGAGCGCGGGGCCGCTGACGGTTCCGGCACTCAAGGAAAAAATTCCTGCGCTGCTGCAGGCGTGGTGGCCGGGCGAGGAAGGCGGCCACGCGATTGCGGATGTTTTGTTTGGCGACGTGAATCCCGCCGGCCGCCTGCCACACACGGTTTACGCCTCGGAAGCGCAGGTTCCGCCGGTGGACGAATACGACATCACCAAAGGCTTCACATATATGTATGTGAATGGCGAGCCGCTGTTTCCCTTCGGCCACGGCTTGAGCTACACGACCTTCAAATATGGCGAGCTGAAATTGTCGGCGGACACGATGAAGGCCGATGGCAAAATCACGGTCAGCGCCGACATCACGAACACCGGCGGCCGCGCCGGGGACGAGGTGGTGCAATTTTACGTCCATCAGGAAAAAGGCGCGGTGAAACTGCCGGCGAAAATGCTGCGCGGTTTCCAGCGCATCAGCCTGAAGCCGGGCGAGACGAAAACAGTGACTTTCCCGCTGCCGGCGGAAAAGCTCGCGTATTGGGATGAAAAGTCGCACGGTTTTGTCGTGGAGCCGGGAATTTTTGACGTGCTGGTTGGCGCGTCCTCGGCGGACATCCGCCAGTCGGGCCGCGTCGAGGTCGTCCGCTGACGGTGCGTTGTTATTTTACCGGCTGCTGTAAAGGCGTTTTACACCGCGCTCGTTGCTGATATATTGTCCGCCTTGTGATTTCCGAAAAGCGCCAGCGCGTCGTCTGCGGCATGAGCGGGGGAGTGGACTCCTCCGCCACCGCCGCCTTGCTCATCGAGCAGGGCTTTGACGTCATCGGCATCACGCTCAAGCTCTGGCCGCAGGACTGCGTGAACCGCGCCGAGGACAAATGCTGCGGCCCGCAGGCCGTCACCGACGCTCGCTCGGTCTGCGACAAGCTCGACATCCCGTATTACCTCGTGGACGAGTCGGCGGATTTTCAGAAACACGTCATTCAATATTTCGCCGACGAATACAAGGCCGGCCGCACGCCGAATCCCTGCGTGATGTGCAATCAGAATCTGAAGTTCGGAAGATTGATTGACCGCGCGGATCAATTGGGCGCGGATTTCATCGCGACGGGACATTTTGCGCGCGTGGAAAAAAGTGCGGATGGTTCACGTCTTTTGCTCAAGCGCGGCAAAGATTCGCGCAAGGATCAAAGTTATTTTCTCTTTTCGCTGCGGCAGGATCAGTTGGCGCGCATCATTTTTCCGCTTGGCGAAAAAACAAAAAGTGACACGCGCGATGTCGCGCGGCATTGCAATCTCAAGACGGCGGAAAAGGAAGAGAGCATGGAAATCTGTTTCGTGCCGGACAACAATTACGGTGGATTTCTCCAGTCGGCCAATCTCGTGCAGAAGCATCGCGGCGAGATTATGGATTTGCACGGCCACGTCCTCGGCCACCACGAGGGCATCGAATTTTACACCATAGGCCAGCGCAAAGGACTTGGCATCACCACGCCCAAGCCGGTTTACGTTGTTGAGTTGGATGCGGAAAATAATCGCGTGATGGTGGGTGATGAAGCCGCGCTCGACCGCGATGAATTCATCGCCGACCGCTGCAACTGGCATCCGTTCGACAAGCTGACGGAGCCCATCGAAGTGACGGCGAAGATCCGTTACAACCATCCCGGCGCGGCGGCCACGGTCACGCCGCTGGAAAATAATTCCGTGCGCGTAAAGCTGCACACGCCGCAACGCGCCATCACGCCCGGCCAGGCGGCGGTTTTCTATCAGGACGACCTGGTCGTCGGTGGCGGGTGGATCATGCGGTGACCAGCGCCGCTGCCTGCGCGTTTGCCCTGACCTGCGCGGGATTTTTGCAGCCGCAGATGACGGCGGCCACGAGCGGGTCGCGCAAGCTCCACGCCATCGCCCAGTTTGCCATCGGAACGCCGGCGGGAACTTCCTCCGTTTGCAGGCGCGCGACTTCGGCGAGATCGCGCTGCATTTTTTCCTCATCCATCTTGGAACGCACATCGTTGGCGGCGAAGGTTGCACCGGATTTATATTTGCCGGTGAGCAAACCGCTGGCGAGCGGCACGCGGCCGATGATGCCCAGATTGTTTTCGCGCGCGTGCGGGAAGAACAAATTTTCCGGCCGGCGGTCGAGACAATTGTAAAAAACCTGCAACGCCTCGGCGCCAAACTTTGCCGCCTCACGCGCCTGCAGCTCGCTGCCCTTTTGCATGATGGAAACGCCGAGGTGGCGGATTTTGCCGGCGTGCTTTTGCTCGGCGAGAAAATCCCAGAGCTTTTCGTTTTGAAAAAGTTCGTCCGAGCCGGAATGGAATTGATACAAATCAATCGTCTCCACGCGCAGCGCCCGGAGCGAGGCTTCGAGCTGCGCCTGCACGCCGACGACGGAAAAATCGTCGTCGCGGTTCAGGAAGCTGTTAAAGCGGTGGCCGAATTTGGTGGCGATAATCCAGCGTGACCGGTCGCGGCGTGACAGATAATCGCCGACGAGCTTTTCGGAAAGATGATCCGGTCCGTAGCATTCGGCGGTGTCAATGAGGTTGATGCCGGCCTCGGCGGCGGCGTCGAGGATGGCGTCCACTTCCGGCTGCGAAAAGTTGACGCCCCATTCGCCGCCAAACTGCCAGGTGCCGATGCCGATGACGGAGGGATGCAAACCAGTTTTGCCGAGGGTGCGGTAAATCATAAAAGAATTGTCCGGTGAAGTTGTGGTCAAGTGTGGAAAAATTCAATAGCCGATTTGCCAGCGGGAAACGTGGGAATCGTCGGGAATGATTTTGGCATGACCGTGAGAGTTGAACCAAATGAAGACATGATTTGTGGTCACCGCCAACTGGCCTTGGACGCAATACAAATATCCTGGAGCCGTAATCAAGGCGCAATGATAGTTGCGGTTGCCAATGCTGATATCCTTTGTGGAGGACTGGATATCATAGGTGTCATAGGTCTTGGAGGTGAAAGCCATTGTTCCGCCGTCGTTGTGCAGGTCATTTAAGGCCGACACAAGAGCAGCGCGGGCAAGTATCATGTTGTTCTGTTTGTATCGGGCAATGTTGCCATTCGCCACCACAGCCAGAAACAGCGCGATGGGAACAATTACCAAGCCAAGCAGAAACAAAGCCACCCAAAGACGGTCAAGTTTGGATGAAGTCATGGTATTTCAAAATTGGAACGGGCAGGCCGGCTGCATTTCGCAAATTGTTTTGACCGGACAATAAACCTTCGTTTTTCTTTGTCTAGGATTGTATGGGGTTTCGCATCCGCTCCGCAGATTCGGCTTGCGCGGGGCAGGGCGGTTGTTACGATTTTGTGACGTTCATCCGCCAAGTCCGGCGGGTTTTCTTTTTTTAACCGGCAGCAATCATTTTTATCTCGTGAAAATTTTCAGCGGCACCGCCAATCAGCCTCTCGCCATCGCCATCTGCAAATCCATCGGCGTGGAACTCGGCAACTGCACCATCTCGCCGTTCCCCGACGGCGAGACGTTTGTGAAGATCGAGGAGAACGTGCGCGGCGAAGACATCTTCATCATCCAGCCGACCTCGCCGCCGACGAATCATAACCTGATGGAAATGTTCATCATGATGGACGCGCTGCGCCGCGCGAGCGCCAAGCGTATCACTGCGGTCATGCCGTTTTACGGTTACGCCCGGCAGGATCGCAAAGACCAACCGCGTGTGCCCATCACCGCGAAGCTCGTCGCGAACCTGCTCGTGGCCGCCGGCGCGAACCGCGTGCTGACGATGGATTTGCACGCGCAGCAGATTCAGGGCTTCTTCGACATCCCGGTGGATCATCTCTACGCCGCGCCGGTGATGTATGATTATTTGAAGAAGAAAAATCTGACCAACCTCGTCGTCGTCAGCCCGGACGCCGGCGGCATCAAGATGGCGCACGCGTATTCGCAGACGATGGAGGCCGAACTTGCCATCGTCGCCAAGCGCCGTAAGAGCGCGACGGAGGTCGAGAGCATGGCGGTCATCGGGGAAATTGACGGAAAAAATGTTTTGCTCGTGGACGATTTGACGGAGACGGCCGGCACGTTGACGTCGGCGGCGGCGGTGCTGAAAACCAAGGGCGCGAAGAATATCATGGCCTGCGTTTCCCATGCGCTTTTGAACGACACGGGCATCCAAAGATTGCGCAATTCTGCCATTGACGAATTGATAACAACT
>Ga0302200_10004725_pt1 | contig 10859 bp, 5 predicted proteins | sample II_Bog_N3_1_FD_194585 | JGI IMG/M metagenome (GOLD analysis project Ga0302200, IMG submission 194585) | Peat permafrost microbial communities from Stordalen Mire near Abisko, Sweden - II_Bog_N3_1 | ecosystem: Environmental > Terrestrial > Soil > Wetlands > Peat | place: Sweden: Abisko, Stordalen... | reverse complement strand
CAAACAGCAACATACAAAATCCTGCACATACTTATAAGGATACAGGAACCTATTGTACCAACCTGGCTATTATGGATATACATGGATGTACCGATACAGCAACCAACTGCCTGGTTATTAACCCTGTATTTAACCTCTATATTCCTTCTGCATTCTCTCCGAATGGAGATGGTAAAAATGAAGTCTTTCAACCTAAAGGACAATTCATCAAGAGTTTTGAAATGTATATTTTCGACCGTTGGGGTATGCAATTATTCCATACCAGCGACATAACTAAAGGATGGAATGGAACAGTGAACGGTGGATCAACCGTTGCGCAGGAAGATACTTACGAATACAAAATATTGGTAACCGATTCGCAAAACAAACAACATACTTACGTAGGAAACGTATCCCTTATTAAATAAGCCTTTCTGTGGCCTAACTAGGGCATTTTCTTTTACCTGATTTAAGTCCGCCTTACCTAAGTTAAGTCGGACTTTTTTATCCCCCTCTTTTTACCGTGGATATTTTAATTGCCACCCAACGTTTTTCAATTTCAATTCGTTTTCCTCTTAAATGAAGATATTATTTATAAACTATTTTAATCCATACTAAATACAATACCAATTCCTGTAAATTGCAAAAGTATTTTTATTACATTCGCCCCGTCCTCATACTTTTCGAAAAAAAACCTGCATTAAATTAATACAACAGCACATCATTTTTAACACCACACACCCTCTTAACTAACTACACCCTCATGAAAAAAACACTACTACTCTTACTTGCGTCTTTTCTTTTAGCCGCACCTTCTATTGTTAAAGCACAATGTTATGGAGTTGTTCATTATGATCAATCTTCTACAGCTGCCGGAAACAGTACATTTACTATTAATACCACCAATTCAAATGAGCTTATTATGATAGCTTATAACGGATGGTTTGGCCCGGGGAACGGCCCTGTTACTGTAGATGGCAATGCTGCAACCCATATTAATACGGCCCATACATCAAACGATGCATGTGCCGAGGCTTATTGCTATGTAGCTCCACTTGCCGGCACACATAATATTGTGTGCACCGAATCAGGATACAGTTCACCTTACACGTTAAACTTTGCAGAGTCCTTTTATGTAACAGGAAGCTGTACTCCGCCAAGTTGCGGCAGTCTTATTACTACGGAGGTTGCTACCGCAGGCGGAACTACTGTTAACAGCAGCATAACCACCACCACACCCAATGAAATGATTTTTAGCTCTTTTGTATATAACACAGGTATCTTTAATGCCTATTCAATTATTGCAACCGGAGCAACCGTAACCCAAACTCTGCACGAAGGTGATGGAATTGATGCATCGGAGGGTTATACCAGCGCCCCTACGGCAGGTCTGTACAACATTAATACCAGCGATGTAAATTCCTGTTGCGGAGGTGGAATTGTTTTGTGTGCCATTGTACCGCCTCTTTGCAGTATTGGCGCTATGCACGTTACCCCTACTGTTACAAATCCTACCTGCGGAAACTGTAACGGCAGCATTAGCATTGGTATTGTCGGAGGTACTCCCCCTTATACTTATACTTGGACACCTCCTGCTTCTACTACTTCCAGCGCCAGTGGTTTATGTGCCGGCACATATTCTGTTGTTGTTAGAGATGCTGCCTGTTCCGATACAACAATCGTTGTTACCCTCACCTCTACCAGCATTACGGTTAATGCCTCTGTTACGGCCGACGAAACTTGCAACGGCAGCTGTGTGGGTAGCGCTTTATCTACTATTATTGGCGGCTCTGCTCCCTTTACCTATACCTGGACCCCTTCGGGCGGTTCCAATGCGGCCGCTTCCAATCTTTGTGCAGGTACCTATACCGTTTCTGTTCGCGATGCCAACGGTTGCACGGGTACTGCTTCTGTTAACATTACTCAGCCTGCTTTACTTACGGCTCCTATTACCGTTACCAATGTGCTTTGCTTTGGCGGCACCGGTTCCGAAACTTGCGCCCCTCTTGGCGGTACCGGTCCTTATCATTATTCCTGGCATCCTTCCGCTCAAACCAATGCCACCGCTACAGGCCTTACCGCCGGTAGCTATACCGTTACCGTGACCGATGCCAATGGCTGCACGGCTACCAATTCCGCTTCTATTTCTCAGCCTGCCGTCCTGGCCGCTCATATAGGCGCTACCACCTACCCTGCCTGCAATGGCGGGACAGGCACCTCTACCGTAAGCGGTACAGGCGGGACTCCTACCTATACTTATAACTGGACTCCGGCAGGGGGAACCAATGCTAACGCTACAGGGCTTTCGGCCGGTACATATGCCGCAACAATTACCGATGCCAATGGCTGCACAGCCTCTGTTTCGGTTGTAATATCACAACCTACGGTGCTCACAGCTACTATGGGCACTCCTACCAATCCTTTGTGTAACGGAGCACCCGGTTCCGTCACCGTTACAGCAGGCGGCGGCACTCCCGGCTATTCCTATATCTGGACCCCTTCGGGAGGTACCAATGCCAATGCTTCTATTACCGCAGGCACCTATTCTGTTACCGTTACGGACCATGATGGCTGTACTGCTACAGCTTCCGTTACCATTAATCAGCCTGCCGCTTTATCCACTACTATTTCCTTTACACCGGCCTCTTGTAACCTCCCCAATGGCAGCGCTACCGTCGTAGCCTCCGGCGGAGTACCTAATTACACCTATGTCTGGATACCTTCCGCTGAAACTACAGCTACAGCTACAGGTCTTAATGCAGGTACCTATACCGTTACCGTAACGGACAATAATCATTGTACTACCAGCACTTCTGTAACCGTTACTCAGCCTCCGGCCGTTACTGCCACTATTAGCGGCAACACCCCCGTAAGCTGCAATGCAGGTACCAATGGAACAGCTACCGCTGTGGGCGGAGGGGGTACTCCTCCGTACAACTATCTTTGGACTCCGGGAAGCAATACCAACGCGTATGCTACCGGCTTAAGCGCAGGTACCTATTCCGTTACCGTCACCGATGCCAATAACTGCACCGCCTCGGCGGCCACCACTATTATACAGCCTGCTCCTATAGTAGTCTCCGTAAGCGGACCCTTCCAGCTTTGCCAGGGGTCTTCCGGTGACTTTACAGCGAACGTAACGGGCGGCACAGCTCCCTATAACTACGCCTGGAGTTCCGGCGCTACTACCAGCATTGCCAATTTAGCTCCCGCTACTCCTCAAACCTATACCGTGGACATTACAGATGCCAACGGTTGTACTGCTACAGGCGTGGTCGCCATTACTTTTGGTACTCCTTTGCTTGTCACTACTACAGGCGCCACTTCTATTTGCAGCGGTACCCCTACTACCCTTTGCGCCAATATCAGCGGCGGGACAGGCGGTGACACCTATACCTGGACTCCCGGCAATCTTACTTCCGCCTGTGTTACGGTAACGCCTAATTCCACTACCACCTATACCGTTACCGTGAAGGATAATTGCGGGGCCATTATCTCGGCTTTTGCTACCGTCCATGTCAACCAATATCCTAGCGTGGCTATGTCGGCTGACATCTATACAGGCTGTACCCCTCTCTGCATTCAGTTCCGTAATAACTCTACCATTCAGGGTGGCGCAGGATCCTATGTCTGGGCCTTTGGCAATGGCGATACGCTCCAGGCTGAAAGCCCTATCTATTGTTATCCTAAGTCCGGAACCTTTAACGTCACCCTTACCGTTACTTCCGACAGCGGCGGTTGCAGCTCTACGCTCAACAAGCAAAATATGATTACCGTTTATACCCATCCCAATGCGGCCTTCTCCTTCTCCCCTCAGATGGCTTCCATCCTCGCTCCTACTGTTCAGTTTACCGATAACAGCAAGGACCAGTATGGCATAGTATCGCATGCCTGGAGGTTTGGGGATGCAACAGATTCTAACAGCAACCTTACCAACCCTGCTCATACTTACCAGGATACAGGCACCTATTGCGCAAGCCTGGTGGTGATGAACCAACATGGTTGTGTAGATACCGCTACCAATTGCCTGGTCATCAATCCGGCTTTCAACCTCTATATCCCTTCCGGATTTACTCCTAACGGCGATGGCGTGAACGATGTGTTCCAACCCGTGGGTAAATACATCAAGAGCTTCGAGATGTATATCTTCGACCGTTGGGGTGCGCAGGTATATCATACCACAGACATTACCAAAGGATGGACGGGTTCTGCCAAAGGCAGCTCTGCCATTGTACAGGAAGATACCTACATCTACAAGATCATGGTTACCGACTCTCAGGGGAACCAGCACTCGTATGTAGGCAATGTATCCCTCATCAAATAACAAGCATTAATAGCTATTCTAAAGGTCCGTTTTGCAATGCAAAACGGACCTTTTTTAATGGGGATAATCGGCTGGATAGTAAAATATAATGTGTTTTTTTATACCCCTCCCCAACGCTTTTAATATGAACTTCGTTATATTTGTTAGGAAGGCATAAAATTTTACTATTTAAGACATTATTTATTGATAAAACTATTTTACTAAATTTGCTCTCCATATAGATAACCCCTATAGAATACTATTATATCCCGTGAAAATGAAAAAAATATTATTTCTATTATTTACAACTTTATTTTTTGGGAGTGTTTCCGGGCTTAAGGCGCAATGCTATGGTAATGTTAATTATGACCAGGAAGTTGCCGCAGTCCCAACAAGCTCAAACAGCAATTCTTTTACAATTACTACTACACATTGCAATGAACTTATCATGATATCCTATGACGGATGGGACCGTACTACTATCGGAACAGGCCCCATTACAGTGGATGGTAATAATGCAACATGGATTAATACGGCCAATTCTCTGCTTAATCCGCCATCTACAGGCGCGGCCGAAACATATGCTTACATAGCTCCTACTGTAGGAGTACATAATATTGTATGTACTGAAAACGGATACGATGGCAACAGCGGATATGACATCAATTTTGCAGCCGATTTCTATGTAACCAACTCGGTATATCCATTGACTCTTGCCAACCTTACATCTGCCGAAACTACCGTAAGTTGTAATACCAGCGGACCTATTACTGATAATATAACGACTACCAAGCCCAATTCCATGATTTATTCCAATGTTGAATATAATGACGGATCGCGTAATAATGACCCAATTACCTGGACAAATGCCACATTTTTAGCCGATACCCATGTAGGTTACGGAATTGAAGGCTCGGATGCATATACATCCGCTAATGCCCCCGGTTTATATACTATTACTGCGGACAATTCAACCAGTAGCTTTGGTTGCGGTGGGTTAGCATTGGTATTGGTTGCCATATCTCCTCCTATTTGCGGTACGCCCCTTACTGCCACCTATACACAGGTGAATCCTACCTGCGGAAATAGCAACGGCAGTATAATCGTTACCCCTGCCGGAGGTGATGCACCTTATACGTATACCTGGTCTCCCAATGTAAGCACTACTAACAGCGCCACCGGGCTAAGTGCAGGAACCTATAGCATAACAGTTAGCGATGCAAATTGTAACGTCTGCAACCCTGCTGTAATTATAGTAACCCTTACAGGGCCTATTATAACGCTTACAACCAATATTACATCCAATGAACCCTGTTTTGGAAACTCGGTAGGCAGTGCTACAGCTATATTTGCAGGAGGCACACCTCCTTTTACCTATAACTGGACACCCACAGGAGGAACAAATGCCACCGCTACAGGCTTAACAGCCGGAACGTATACTATTACGGCAAAAGATGCCAACGGGTGTACCCATACTTCAACAGTAACCATAACCCAACCGGCAGTGCTTACGGCCTCTATGGGCATTCCTACAGACCCCATATGTAACGGAGCTACGGGAAGTGTTACCGTTACTGCCTCCGGCGGAACAACGCCCTATACATACGCATGGAATCCTTCGGGTGGCACAGCGCCAACAGCGACCATAACCGCGGGAACCTATACGGTAAACATAACCGATGCCGATGGCTGTACAGCCAGTGCATCAGCTACCATTACCCAGCCTGCGGCCATAGATATTACGATTACAGGGCCACCTCAAATTTGTGTTGGGGCCACCGGAACATATACGGCCACGGTAACAGGGGGCTCTATGCCTTATGCATACACCTGGAGTCCGGGGCTTGCTTCAACAACCAGCACAGCTTCTATAACACCTTTAATATCACAAAATTACACTGTGAATGTTACAGATGCCAACGGGTGTACTGCATCCGCTCAATTCACTATTGATTTAGGGTCATTATTAACCGTTACCACATCCGGAGCAAATTCAATTTGTAGCGGCACATCTGCAACTATCTGCGCCAATCCGATGGGAGGAACAGGAGGAAACACCTATCTATGGCTACCCGGAAACCTTACCACTCCTTGTATTACAGTTTGCCCCGCATCAACAACAACTTATACTATATCGGTGGCCGATAATTGCGGAACAAGCGCTACCGCTGCCACAACGGTTCGTGTAAATCCCTTACCCGACATAGGCTTTAAGGCCGACATTTATCAGGGTTGCACTCCTGTATGTACGCAATTCTATAATATAACAACCATATCGCAGGGAGGCCTGGCACAATATCAATGGACCTTTGGAAACGGAGATACCGCCGATATTAAAAGCCCCACTTACTGTTATCCAAAAAGCGGAACATATGATGTTAGCTTAACGGTAACATCAGACAGTGGTTGCAGTTCAACTTTAAAGAAAGTGAAAATGATATCGGCATTTACTCGACCTACGGCCGCATTTACCATTTCACCTCAACCTGCCAACATACTTGATCCTACCGTTCAATTTACCGACAATAGCACAGATCAGTATGGGATAGTATCCAGGTGGTGGAGCTTTGGAGATGTTGCGGATTCAAATAGCACCCTGAAAAATCCTACACATACATACCAGGATACCGGCCGATATTGCGTTGAATTGGTTGTAATGAACGAACACGGTTGCAGCGACACATCAACCAACTGCTTAGTTGTTGACCCCGTTTTCACCTTATATATTCCTTCTGCATTCTCACCCAATGGCGATGGTAAAAATGAAATTTTTGCACCCAAAGGACAATACATCAAGAGCTTTGATATGTATATTTTCGACCGTTGGGGTATGCAACTGTATCATACCACTGATATTACTAAAGGATGGAATGGAACAGTTGGCGGAGGTTCCACAGTTGCGCAGGAAGACACTTACGAATACAAAATAAAAGTAACGGATGCACAAAACAAAGAGCATGCGTATGTAGGAAACGTAACACTTATAAAATAAAGCAAGGAAATAATCCCCTTATATTTAAGTCCGTTTTGTCAAGGTAAGACGGACCTTCTTATTTAATCTTATTTACATACACTTTAATATTTGCCTCAATCGCATCTGCTCCATCTTGTATAATCACTAATTTCTTTTCATTGTTAAATAATACAAAAAAGGGCATAGAATAAACATTATAGTTTAAGCATAGGTCGCCATAAAAGTTATCTTTTTCCCACAATGATGCCCATTTAATTTTCTGAGTAGTTGGGGCTTTTTTCCATTTATCCCTATTGTCATCTAAAGCAACAGAAATAAAAGCAATCTTTGAAGTATCAAGGGTTTTATAGTATTTAACCATATCGTCCATTTCCTTTACACACGGTCCGCAGCCATTTGACCAAAAATGAAGCAATATCCATTTGTTTTTAACTGATTTTGAATTAAAAACTTTACCACGCACATCCGTTAATGTAAACTCCTTAAATGTATCGCCCACATTAGGGTATTTTCTTGCACCGGAAAGGTCTGCCTGCATTTGATGATACTCGGGATATATACTAAGTGCCGGACTTAATTTATCAAATAATGCCAATTTTTTATCATTGCTTTCAATATATAATGCATGTGAGTGACCAAAAAACCAAAGAGATAAATAGGAATCAGGATGCTGTTCCATATAAGGAATTACAATATTTAGTTCTTCAGCATATTTTTCTTTAGTATCTAGTTTTACTGTAAGTTTGGTAATAGAATCCCATGCTTGTATGTTATTTACATATCTATCTTCATTTTTATTCCATTTAATAATATCATTTATTTTCACTGTTTTAGTTGAATAGTTTATAATTAATTCCCTGTGCTTGATTTTCGGGTCAATCCAAATACGGGTATTCCAATTATAATTCCAGTTCGTTTTCGTGCTAGTATCTAATAGTATATAAAGATAATCTGGTTCTGCAATATTAAAAATATATGCAGTAGTAGAATCATTAACCCTCCTAGGTTTAACATCCTGGTATTCAGGTATAATAAATCCATTTTTTGGTCCCTCTTGTTTAATAGTTAAAGTACACTGCCCAATACTACATTGGATAATAAAAAAGCACATCGGGAAGAAAAAGTATTTTATCATAGCAAACATATTAAAAGGGTATGAGAAATTTCTCATACCCTTTATTTATAACTAAAACCATCAATACTACTTTGTATCTACATACCTGACTCCATTATATAGCATTATCCCAATATCCCTTGCAAGTAAACCTTCTCCAACAACAGGAATTTCTCTTGATGCCCACCATTCTGCAACATGTTTTGCAGTTTTGCCAAAAGCCTCAATTTTTTCGTCAATACTTTTAGCAGTAAAAAGGGAATATGCATCAGTTGCTCCGGCAATAACATCACCACCAATTTTGAATTTATTGGCTAAGCTTTCATCTCCAACTATCGTACTAATCGCCTCACCCAAAGTCGGGAAATTTTTTAACCCTTCGCTTAAATCCTTTATGTTAGGTATATCACTGTTACTTGCTTCCGATGGTACATTTTGTGGAGCCAAAGAGGCATGAGATGTTGCATCGGGTTGAACTATATAAGGTTGGTACCGTAATTGAGATGACGCATTATTGGGGAAATTTTCTGTATTGTTTTCATTAGCAGTCATGGGCGTTGGCGTTACCCCATACGTTTTTACTGGTGGCAGAGCAGCCAGCTCTTGAGAGGTAAAAGGGTTCCACTTATAACCATTATTCTCGGGAGGCTGATTTTTGTGCAATACGATATGGTGTTTTTGGGCAACCGTTTTATGAGGCGGAGACGTTCTAACCCATTTTATTTGCCCATCTAAACCCCTAACAAGTTCTAAATTTTGCGGATTGTATGGAAGCAGTAGAGGTTTTGCAGGCTTGCCCTTTCCCCCTCCACTTGTTATCCCGTTCTTTCTAAGCACAGCTAATGCCTCCTGGGCTATAGCCTGCTTATCTTTCATCTTTTCATCAAAACTGGTATAGGTTTTAGGAGGACAAACAATATTAACCTCGGTATCTCCATTGCCAAGCCAGCTTATATCCATCAACGAGCCTTCAGACAAATATATTCTCATGTTATGTTTTAGTGTATATCGGTACCTATCTTACTATCCGCAATGGCGGATAGTAAGAATTGCCAACATTTACTATATTATGTAAAGGCATTATACAACACTCACTTTTTGAAAGTGGAGTCATTAACAACTATGGTGTAAGCACCCCTACCCTTTGAATCCCACCTAAACATTTTAAAAATATTATATCTTCCATATACACTTATTGTATCTTTTCTTTTAATTATTTGCATCTTATCAAACAAAATATAAATAGTATCTAACACTGCGCTCCCTCCTGTAGTGGTAAAACAATAAAATTTTCCGGGTAATATTGTGTGCTTTTCACATTCAGAATCCTTAGTTGGATATCTAAGCCTGATATAATTGGTAGTGGCGAAATATAAGGTATCTCCGGTATTGTTTTGAATCCCTAAGCCATAACGAGGGGCGCACGATTCTATAAAAACCACACCAATACTAATACAAAGTAAACAGCTTATCATAATCTTCATACTATATTTTTCCATTATTGGCACTCAATCTGATAACAAATTTAGAACTTATTTCTGCATTTCTAATTTTTGTTTGTAATTTTTTATGGCCTCTATATTTTTATTCAAATCTGTTATCCTTTTCACATCCCCAGCTTTTTGCAACTCCAAATTGTTCCTTTCACTTTCTAATTCCTCAATCTGTGTATCAAAACGCATTTGAAATAATGAAATTACCTGGTTGTTGTCGGATAATTTACTGTTAGTAAAAATAATAGCTTCTATCTTTTTGTTTAAATCAATAATCTTTTGAGAATCCTCTGCAAGTTTAAAATCCAAGTTTTTCTTTTGAATTTCTATATCTCTAATTCTATTGTCAAGGTAGTTCTGGAATAATGAAATAATTTGGTGGCTTTTTTCATTGTCGGACAAATTATTATTCGTGAAAATGCTTGAAATATTTTGAGATCCTACATCTTTACTGAAACGATCAAAATTTTTATATCCCATATCAGCCATTAATTCTAAAGGCGCATTGTCGTGTCCAAAAAGTAAATATTGCGGTATAAAACTTAATAAGTAGCCTGGGGTACCCGATCCTATTCTATTAAATATATCTTCTTGAGGTAAATGCCCAATCTCATGTGACAGTAAAGCCAACCATTGATAGATATCATTTCCATTACTTCCTTCTCCATATGTTCCTATATTATCATAAAAATTTTCGGTAATATGGATCGTATTGTTAAATGTAATTCCTCCTCCGTAGGGAGGTGTGTCACGTGAGTACCATGGCACATAAAGGTCTTCAATACCTGTTTCTTTTACCTGCGCTGTCTTTAATCTATTAGCCGGAACATAGCTCATTAAAGAAAGTAGGGTTATTGCAGGTGCGGTCAATGTTCCGTCTGGGTTCACAATAGATGGAGGAGCAGCATCGGGGATAATACCATTAGGACTAGCTGGTGTAAAGGTTTCGTAAGTTGTTGCAGTTGCAGGAAAATTAGTTGGCTCTTGTATCATAGA
>Ga0302200_10004724_pt1 | contig 10859 bp, 9 predicted proteins | sample II_Bog_N3_1_FD_194585 | JGI IMG/M metagenome (GOLD analysis project Ga0302200, IMG submission 194585) | Peat permafrost microbial communities from Stordalen Mire near Abisko, Sweden - II_Bog_N3_1 | ecosystem: Environmental > Terrestrial > Soil > Wetlands > Peat | place: Sweden: Abisko, Stordalen... | reverse complement strand
GCGGCAATCGTGGTGCCGTCGCTTTGGCGGGAGAAAACATCCGCGCCGGCCACAAAACGTTTCAGATCCTCGACGGACATTTTCCGCTCGCCAATTTTGTGCCGCGCCAGCATCGCCTTGATCGCCGCCGCGTGACGTTGCGGCAGCCAAAGGCGTTCCGCGTGTTCGTCCACGATGAAAATGTTTCCGTCGCCATCGCGACAACCGAGCAAAACAACGGTGTAATGCGCGAAACCGTAATCCAGCGCGGCGAACCATTCCACCGCCCGCGAATCGTCGAAATCCTCGACGACGTGAACCTCGCGGCGCAGCGTCGTGAAATACTGCCCGGCGGCAATGTCCCAATCGCCATCCAGCCAAGCGCGTTTTTGCCAGCCGGTGAGATTTTCCAGCACCCGGACGTATTCGGGATTGTTCCAATGGTTGTCAGTGACCCGCGCCGGGATGAATCGCGTTTCCGTCTCGCGTTTTTCCTGAAACGGCACGATGAATTTTGCCCGATACCAATTGTGACCCACGCCGCCGGGATTCGTGGTCGAATAAATGCGCGGGCGGAAGTTCGATTTGCTGGTGCGGCAGCACGTTGAAATGTCCTGGTATTTTCTGGCGGTGAGCGTGGTTGCTTCCTCGATGCCAATCACGTCGTATTCCAAGCCGAGGTAGGCATCAATGTCTTTTTCATTCTGAAAATGACCGGCGATGATCCGCGACCCGTTGGCAAACGACAGAATCCCGCGAAACGCGGAAAATTCATGGTTCAGCCGCCCGAACAACCGGCGGCGCAAATCTTCAAAGTGTTCCAAGTTCGCCTTGCCGACCTTGCGGAGCAGCAGACATTTCAGCCCCGGCACACGCTGGCAATCGTCCGCGCCCATTTGCGCCAGCAGCCAATGCGATTTGCCACCGCCACGAGCGCCGCCGTAGCCAATTGCCATCGGCCCGTCCGGTGCATCGCACCGTCGCGCCGCCGCAGACGCCGCCAGTTGTCGTTCCTGCAAAATCACGTCGGCGCTTGCAAATTTGTCCATTTGTCCCATCGGACAACCAGCGCGGCGACCGGCCAGAAAATAGCGTTCCCAGGGCGTCATAATTTTTTCTCGGTAGCAGCCGGCGTCAGGAGGCTCTGATTAACGACTTCCACATCCACCACTTCCCCCGGCATCGGCTCGCTATAAATCTTTTCCAGCGCCACCGTGACCTCGACGCGCAACGTCGGCAGATTGTCGCCATCGCGCTGCTCGCCATTGGATTTGTCCAGCCCCGTCGCCAGCCGGCCCAGCTTGCTGGCAATTTCCAGCATCCGGGCAATGTCCGCGAGGTTGGCATAAACCTTGTCTTTTTCCATGTATGCCGCCAGCCCGCGTTTCGCGGCGGCAATCGCGGCCTCGTGCATTGACCATTCGGTTTCGCGCAATTGCGTTTCGCGTTTCTCCCATTCCGCCGCCTTGCTCCGCGCCACCGCCTCGACCGCTTCGCGCTCGATGATGGCGTAGTGTGCGGCGTGCGCCGCCACGCGGTCAGTCCAAGCAAATTTTGCTGACCAGCGCCGGATAAGCTGTTCACTCTTTGCTAACTTGTTTGCCACCGCTGCGGTTGACCTTTGCGGCCCAAGATTCAAATACAGGCTGAAGGCGGCAAATGCCTTCGCGCTTTCGCGCGGCTGCTGTTCAAACGCATGATTCATAAATTCAATCCAAACGAACGACAGACAGACACACACACGCCCTTATAAATAAGGGGCGTGTATGTCTCTCTCTGGTCTGACGCAAACGACAGACACAAACGCTGTTTTTGGCCGTTCAAGTCTCCGTGTAGGTGTCTCATTTGATCAGCACAGGTTCGGGTTGTGGAAAACGGGCAAATGCAATTTTCGGATTGGTTCCCGGCCGTTTTTCACGCCATTCGTGCAGCGAGCCGTCATCAACCAGTTCGGCAATCAGCGGGTTGATCTTACCGAACGCAATTCCCGCCACATTGGCCTTGGAGCGCAGGGCATCCTTGGCAATCGGTTTTTCCGGCGGAACATGGGCCAGCACGTCGGCTTTGGTGTAAACCCGTTTGGCCGTTTTCGACTCTGGCCTTTCCGAAGCATCGGCTTCGCGCCAGCAAATCACGCCCGGCTCGTTGGCGTGGGCGATCAGTTTGGTATAGGTCTTCGTGTCGCCGTCCGCTTCCGTCCAGCCCAGCCGTCCGCCACGTTTCGCCGCCCGCAGTTCAAAAACCGAATGCGAACCCAGGCTTCGCAAGGCCAGGATTGCCCGCGCCCAATTCGCCCATTCCGCCGAGCCGCCCCCGAGGTAGGCAAAATCGCCGCCGCTCCAGTCCGGCTTTTCCCGGCCAGCCGGCGGTTTGTTGGTGTGATGCACCACCACGCCGCCGCAGTTAAATTCCCGGAGCAAAGGATTCAAATGGTTCCGCAGGAAGCTGCCGACATCCTTTTGAGAGTTGGATTCGCCGCCGAGATAGGACAGAGCCGGGTCAATCCATAACAAATCAGGCTGGTGGTCGGTGAGCAGGGGGATCCCGGTTTCAGCGAAGAATTGCCAGCCTGTCCGCACATCCTCACGCGCCACGATTACATTTGCCATCGCCAACTGTTTTTCGGCATCCGTCAGGTTCAAACCCTTGATGACGCCGTCGCGCATTTCGGCCAGGTCGCCATCGTCATTTTCCGCCTGAATGAGCAGCGATTTCAGCGGGCGTGCCGGCACAATGCCAAACGCCGCCATCCCCAGCGCCCAAAGAATCATGGCCTGCATGGACAACGAGCTTTTGCCGATGCCGGTTGGCCCGACCAGCAGCAGCCCACCGCCCCGGCAAAGAAAGCGGTTTCGCAATAATTCGGAAGGGTCGTTTGGCGCGTGTGCGACCAGCTCATCCAGCCGTTTGGCGGCGGTTACATCCAGCACCGGCGGCGCGTCCGGCTCGGCTGTGATACCGTTCTCATGCCCCCAATACTTAAATGCGTCCATTGGAGATTCATTCATGGGCTGGTGGGTTGCGCCGTCATTTTCTGCGGGTAAAAGGCCGGTTGCATTGGCTGTTGGCATATTGGCATCCCGCTGGGTTGCGGGTTCAGATAAAGCAATTTCTGGCAGCGTTCGCCCCGCATCGCCTGCGGCAACCGTGACAAACGGACGGCGGACAGCGCGCCGCGATCTGCGCCGAGCTTAATCAGCACCGGCTTGAGCGGCGCCACACGCCGATCCCAATCGGCCTTGCTCGCCGCGTCCAACCGCACCAGCGCATGAATTGACCGCTTGCCCGACTCGCAAATGCAGGCAATCCGTAGCGGCATTTGCACCAGACAACGCAGCCAGTCATCGGCCTCCGCCTCGTCGCTTTCCAGCACCGCATAGCGAAACGCTGAAACCGCTTCTTCCGACCGCCGGGACAAATTCCCATCGGAACGCGGATTTGGAAAAAATCCGCCGCTGACTGGTTGCGGCAGAAACCAGACGCCATCATTGCCCGCCGGCAAATGGCGCTGCTGGATAAAATCGCTCCGGTCAGCTTCCCAAAGAAATTGCCCCTGGGATTTCATGTCCGTGAAAAGCAGAATTTTTTCGCCCGACCCGCGAGCGTAAAGGTGCCGCAGCACGCTGGCGGAATCCTGCCGGTCCACCGTCACCGGCGACCGTTCGGCGAGGAGGCGAACCACATCCTTGATGGCCGCAACATTGTTGGCGACCCGCTTGAGCACGTCCTTTTGAAATTTTGGCTTCGGTGGCGGCGGCGGCAGCGGTTTCGTGGAAACCGGACTGCCATTTTCGCCGCCGAGCAAATGACCACGCGGCAAAAGGTGATTTGCATTCGCCGCCGACTGTATTTTGTGAATCAATTCGCCTTCGCTCCACGGCGGCAGACACCGCTGATTGAACTCGCGCAGCAACACCAGCGCGTCGCCTTCACCGAGCGCGAACCCATGCACCAGCACCGCCGCGACATAAAATGTCGCGTTGTGTCCGCTCTGGCCGCTGATTGCCGGGAGGCACTTGGCAACGTATCGGCGCGCCCGTTCTAATGGGGTGGCTTTCAAAAAATTTGCCCGGTTGGTTTTATTGCCCCTTAACTTTGCTCATCGCGCGGGCGGCAAAGTGCGTCTTGACCATTTGCGTGTCGAAGAAACACAGCCGGCCAATGCGGACAAACGGCAGCGTGCGTTCGGCTACTTGCGTCCGCAGCCAGCGCAGGGAAGGCCGGCATTCGGGGTTCGGGAAAAGTTCCACCAGCAGGCGCGGTGCATCCACCAGCCCGCCCTGTCCGTCGTTTATAGCAGGTTCATTCATGTATCAATGGCCTAGAGTCAATTCACCGCAGCTTCCCGGCGCACCGTGCGTCGGATAAACCGCCATTGCTCTCGCCTGCATGAACACTAACAGAGGCGATTTTGCGATTTTGCGAAGGGAGTGTTTGCTAAACCGCAGGTCACGGATGCTCAATTCAAAACGATAATTGCTAAAAGCAAAACCGCCGATGCTTGTCGCAAGTCGGCGGTTGCTTGGTGCAAAAGCAGGTTATTGAAAAAGCGTCAAAGAATTATTTTGAAGATTTTTTCCCCGAGACTAACCGTTTTTTTCTCGCCAGCCCGCCGGCCTGGGCGCGTTTTGTGCGGTTCTCCCTGCCAAGTATTCTGGAATACAAGCGGACCAGGTGCATCATCTTATACGACTCCTCATCAAATCCATGCGCCCGATAATATTCAATTTCTCGGATGATTTCAGTATCAGATTTCCCATTGTGGCGCAAAAGTTCGCGAAAAACCTTCATCCGGTCTTCGGGGCGCTTCGCGGGAAGCGCCAGCTTCAAACATTCATCCAGACCAACGGGAAATGAATCGGGTTCCGGCAACTTCACAATTTCCTTGAACTGCGGTGTCTTCAGTAGAGGACGCCATTGGCCACTTTTGTCCATAAGAAATTCGTTCCATTCATTTCGAAGCTTATTACAGGTCAGCCATATACCGATGGCTTGCCCGGCCAGTTTATGCGGGTTTCGTTTTGCCATCGGGATCCCATGGGCGAGCAGGACGGCAAGCTGTGCAATCTCGGAAGTGGGTGGAAGTTGTTTCGGATAACTTTCCATCTGGACCATTTCCTCGACGGAGAAATGATTGTTTTCATTCACAGGTTTCATTGCCGCTTCGCCGGAGCTAAGACGATAAGAGGATTTTTTCATAGCCTAATTTTGTCTGCCCATCATTTATCAGTCTTGGGTGGCGGCGCAATCGCAAACCACTCCACCGCCGCCGCCGGGCGCATCCGTTTCAAATAATTCGTGCGGATGACTTGCGGGCTGTTGCCGGCTTCATCGGCCACGCGCGGCACGTCGCCAGATTCGGCCACGCGGGCGGAAATGTAAGTGTGCCGAAGCGCATTGTGTTTCCATTCCATCGCCTCGATTTCATTCTCGGCGTCGGCGGTATCCGTCGCTGTTTTCAAAAGTTGTTTCGTCGTGTTCACCAAGGAAACGACTTTACCGGTTTTTTTCGCCAGCGGCAGCAAGAACGCTTTCAAGTTGGCTTTCAGCGGCACAATCCGGCGCGTGTCGGTTTTGGCGTTTTCTGCTTTGACCTCGATAAATCCCTCTTCCAGATCAATGTCCTGCCATTCCAGCCGCGCAATTTCGGCATGGCGCAGGCCGGCGAATCCGCCAATGACAATCATGGGCAAAATCCGGTCATCGGCAGCGGCAATCAGCCGTTGCATTTCGTCGGCGGTGTAGGTGGAGATTTCGCCCTGTTTCCGTTTCGTGTATTTTTGGACGCCTTCCAGCCAGTCCGTGCCCTTCGCCAGATAGCCGCGCAACACCAGCCACCGATTGAAAAAACCGATGGTGTCGCGATGGTTGGCCTTTGTGCGTTCCTTGAAGGGCAGGGCGGTCAGATAATCCGCGACCATCTTGGGCGTGAGTGTCTGGACTTCGTAATTGAAAGACCCTGTAAAGGCGTCCAGCGCCGCCGCAAGCTGCTTTTGGCGGTCGTTGGATTTGCCATCCGTCTCCGCCTGATCCTTCAACTTCACGGCAGCATCGGCCACGGTTATTTTGGGTAATTCAACCGCATTACGCTTCAACCAGTCCCGGCAGGCTTCCTGCGGGGTGGCGCGTCCGCCAAGCAACCGGATACAATCGGCGGCAATGCGGACGGCTTCGTCTATCTGCAAATCTATCTTTGTCTCATCTTCGCCGCCTTCCAGAATGGCGCGGCCACGGGTGAAGGCATGAGCGTCGGCGGATTTGAGATTCAGGACTTCGGATTGGCCTTCCGTGATCTTGTCAACGGCGGCGTCAGCGGCTTTGCGGGCCTCGGCCATCGTCGAGCGCCACACAAGTTTGCGCTGCCCATTTGCTCGGTAATCCAGCACAAAACGGGTGACGCCGTTCTTGATTGTGGGGCGAATACGGACCGAAATTCCGTTTTTTTTGAACTCTTTGACCGCGCCAGCTTCAGGGGTGTTGGCTTTTTCGGATTCCTTAACGGCGGTAGTTGCGTCTGTTTTCATCTATCCACATGATAGACTACGGATAGAATTTAGTCAATACTTCGTTTTTCCCAATAAAAATGGTCGGGGCGGGGAGATTTGAACTCCCGACCTCTTGCACCCCAAGCAAGCGCGCTAGCCGGACTACGCTACGCCCCGAACGAGTATTAACAACGGTTTTGTAACGACTTTACAAATCCAGATTGACAATCTGATACTGCTTGTATGAAAACAGCAGAAGCCCCGCCAGAGCTTGCCTCTGACTGGCAAGAGACGCCGTATGCAAACTTGATTCGCTACAAACCATCGGCCAATTACTTTGCCCGAATCAGGGTGAAGGGCAAGCTGATTCGTCGCAGCCTTCAAACAAAATCACTCTCGGTGGTCAAGCTGCGACTGGCCGATTTTGAAAAATCTGAACGCCAGCGCGCCCACAGCATCACGGCGGTGCTTGGGCTGCCTATCAGCAAAAGCTCCAGAACGACCCAAACATCAAACCCAAAACAAAAGAGTATTACGAGTTCCGCAACAAAGCTCTGCTGGAATCGTGGCCGGATTTGTAAGGCAAGGATGTCAGTAAAATTTCCCGTTCAGAGGGCGAATCATGGAGCATAAACACGCCAAGGCGACCAGTTCATCCCCACACAGTCACACGGTCAGAATTTTGCGCCACGCTTATTGAGACGGGAGCGCGTTATGACAAACCGGCCTTGGCTGCCAAGCGCGTCAAGGAGCACACCGAAAAGCAAATCATACTGCCTGAATCCAGTCAGTCTGACTGACTGGATTCAGAAATCAGAAATTCAGGAAGCGATTTCGCCAAGCCGTCCGCCGAACTGGTTCAATTTCTGGCCTGCAGGCCAGCCCAATGCTAAAGCACTGGGCCATTTTCAAAAAACGCATGCCTATTTTCCCGATGATGGTTCATTTCGGGAAAAGCTTCGACTTAATCAGTCCCATCTTCGCGAGGCGAAACTTTGAGCCGGTGCCCAGGCAGCCGAAACCATACTTGACGCTGCGCCGGAAATTGATGGACGACGCGTCGGTGAAATACTTCGTGGGACAGCTCACCTCGCCGATGGTGAAGCCATGCCAGAAAATCTGCGCGAGCATCTGGTTGTCGAACACGAAATCGTCGGAGTTGTTCGAGAGGTCAATTTTCTGAAGCAGTTCCTTGGAGAAGGCACGGTAGCCGGTGTGGTATTCGGAAAGTTTCGCGCCGATTAAAATGTTTTCCGCGAAGGTGAGGAAGCGGTTGGCAATATACTTCCAGCCGGGCATGCCGCCCTGCAGCGAGTAGCCGCCGAGAATGCGGCTGGCCAAGACGCAGGGATGGAGGTCGTTGGCAATAATCGAGGCGAGCGCGGGAATGAGCTTGGGCGTGTATTGGTAATCCGGGTGCACCATGATGACGATATCGGCGCCGGCGGCGAGCGCGAGGCGGTAACAGGTCTTTTGGTTGCCGCCATAGCCAGTATTTTTCTCGTGGACGTGAACTTTCACGCCGAGCAACTGGGACGCGACCTGCACGGTGTCGTCGCGGCTGCGGTCATCCACGAGGATGATCAAATCAACGATGCCCTGCTGGTGGACTTCGTCCACGGTCTGGGTGACGGTCTTGGCCGCGTTGTAGGCGGGCATGACGACGACGATTTTCTTGCCGTTATACATTCGCGCCAAATGCTGCCGGAAGCGGGACGGCGGGTGAAGCTAAAAAACTTTATACAAATTCCGCTGGACTGGTGTCTATGGATTGAAAAGATGACCGACCCTGAAAAAATCCATTGGTGCGCGCCGCTCTACGACGCCAAGGCGGCGGAGCTGATTCTATATGGCCGCGCGCTCGGCCTCGGCCACGGCGAGGCGGAGGATGTCTTGCAAGAGACGTTCGTGGCGCTGGCGCAAATGGTCTTTCCCCCGGCCAAACCAGAGCATTATTGCGTGCGGAGCTACCGGAACCGGGCGCTGAATTACAAGCGCACGCTCTGGCGCCGGCTGACCCGCGAATGGGAATCGCTGCGCTGGTTTGAAAAAAACGTGGACGAGACGCCGGCGGAACGGGCGGCGATGCGCTGTCTCGCTGCACTGCCGGTGGACCAGCGCGAGGCCATCGTGCTGAAGATCTGGCACGGCTGCACGTTCGAGGAAATTGGCGGGCTGCTGGACATCTCGCCAAACACGGCGGCGGGGCGTTACCGCTACGGGCTGCAAAAAATTAAAAAACAACTGGAAGGAGTCGTTTATGAAAGAACTGAATGTGACGGAAGCGCAATTGCGTTCCTGGCGGCTGCGGCGGCCGGCCGGGGGGCTTAAGCAAAACATTTTCCACCCGGTGGCGGCGGCCGCGACTCCGTCGGCCAACTGGTGGTGGGGCGCGCTGGCGCCGGCCATGGCGTGCGGGCTGTTCACCCTGGTGGCGTTTAACCACGGGGGCGACGGCTTCGGCCCGCCGTCAATGATGGCCCTGGCCATGAGCAACCAGAGCTACGCCGCTTACGCCTCAGGCACGGGGCAAACGGCGCAAAACCACATTGCCTCCGTCACTTTTGATTGGACAAACCATAGTGAAATCAAGTCTATTATGGGTTTTAAGCCGACAACTAATTTCATCAACTAAAGCAGCCAATGGAAAACAACAAGCCGACCAACGCCAAAGACAAAGCCACCAAAGCCAAGGACGCCAAACCCACCGTCCCAACACCCGCGCCCATCGTGGTGCCGCCCCTGTTCCGCCGCATTGACTGGATTGCCCTGCTCATCACCTTCGCCTCGGTGTGGGCGGTGTATCTGTGGACGCTCGCGCCGGAGGTGACACTGGAGGATTCCGGCGAGCTGTGCACCGGCTCGTATTATGCGGGCATCCCGCATCCGCCGGGCTATCCGTTCTGGGCAATCTACAGCTGGTTCTGGACGTTCATCCTGCCCATCGGCAACGTGGCGTGGCGCGTGGAGGTCGGGCAGTCGTTCGCGGCGGCCGTGGGCTGCGGCCTGCTGGCACTGATGGTATCGCGCGGCAGCAGCATGTTGATCGAAGGCATCGAGGATTTGAAAAGTCTGACGCGGGATTGGGAAAACGCCATCTGCGTGGTGTCGGGCTTTGTCGCGGGCACGCTGCTGGGACTGGACGTGTTCATGTGGAGCGAGTCGGTGGTGATCAACCGTATTTCCGTATTCGGCGTGCCCTGGCTGATCGCGGTGTTGGCGTGCCTGATGCGCTGGATGTATGCGCCACAGCAGCGCCGGTATCTTTATCTGGCGATGTTCCTTTACGGTTTGTGCGCAACGATTCACCAGACGCTGCTGTTGAGCGCGATGGGCGTGGAAGTGCTCATCGCCGCTGTGCAGCCGAAGTTGGGACGCGATTTATTCCTGGGCAACGCCATCATCTACGGCGCGTGCCTGCTGCTGCTGGCCGGCGGAAACATTCCGGCGCTGAACAACATGAGCTCCATCGAGCAGGTGCTGCTCCATGTCGTCGGCATCGGCTCGGTTTTGGCGGGCGGCTGGATGGCCGTGCAGACCAAGGGGATGTTTTCCGAATGGCGGGCGGTCATCTGGATGGGCGTGTTGTGGGTGCTGGGCGTGTCGTTCTATTTCTACGAGCCCATCTCGGGCATGACGGTGCCGCCGATGCAATGGGGCTATCCGCGCACGGTTGAGGGCTTCTTCCACGCGTTGAGCCGCGGCCAGTATGAGACGGCGCACGGCTCGAACATCTTCCAGAACCCGACGCGCTTCGCGTTCCAATTGGGCTATATCGCGCAGGGGCTTTCGGACTCGTTCAGCCGGGTCTATATGTTCATCGGCCTGATGCCGTTCCTGTTCATCATGAAGATGCACAAGCGCGAACGCTCGTGGATCATCGGCCTGACCTCGATTTATTTCTGTCTCGCCGTGCTGCTGGTGATTTTGCTGGATGTGACGCCGGACCGCTCCACTTCGGAACTGAACAAAGTATTTTTTACCGCGTCGCACGCGCTGTTTGCGCTGATGATCGGCTACGGACTGACGCTGATGGCCGCCTACATGGCGACGCATTACCAGAAATTCCGCCGCTGGGGACTGATCGGCGGCGTGCTGGCGGTGGTGCTGGCGCTGTATTGCCTTGTGGACGCGACGGGCAAGCTCTATTTCGGCCCGGCGGGCGAAATCAGCCTTTCGCAACTGCCGCATTACGTCGCCCTGGCGTTCGACCATAACCAATACGGCCTGCCGGTGTTCGCCAGCCTGATTCTGGTGGCCATTCCGGTGGTTTTCATCGCCGCGCTGCTGGCGTATCGCCAGCGCGGGCCGCTGCTGATTTTGCTCGGGCTGATCTGCATCATGCCGCTGTGGTCCGGCATGTCGCACTGGTATAAGAGCGAGCAGCGCAACCAC
>Ga0302200_10004714_pt1 | contig 10884 bp, 5 predicted proteins | sample II_Bog_N3_1_FD_194585 | JGI IMG/M metagenome (GOLD analysis project Ga0302200, IMG submission 194585) | Peat permafrost microbial communities from Stordalen Mire near Abisko, Sweden - II_Bog_N3_1 | ecosystem: Environmental > Terrestrial > Soil > Wetlands > Peat | place: Sweden: Abisko, Stordalen... | reverse complement strand
AATGTGTTTCCACTCAGGTCCAACAGGCCGCCGTTCAGGTTGTATGCCGACCGCGTGGCGCTGTTGTCGGTCGCGGCCACCCAGATGGTCCCGTTGTTGGCCGGATTGAAGATAAATGTTCCGCCATTCTGGTTCACTGTCCCGCTTCCGCTGTCCCGCCCAATCACAAAGGTGTCACCGTAGCTCCCAACGATATCAAGCAATGCCCCGGGCTGGATGTCCAAAGTGGCGTTGCAATCGGTCAGAGCGTCGCCATCAGCCACATAAATGCGGCCTCCGTTGCCATTGATCGTGGTGCTTCCCATGAGCACGGTGGTGCCACCGTCGATATCCCAGCTTGTGATCGCATTAGTTCCACCCAATGTCAGTGTTCCTGTGCCAATCTTGACCACCCCGCCAGAACCGGAAAGCGCGCCCGAGAGCGTGATAGTATTTGTTATCGTGTCAAACGTAACCGGGCTGTTTGTACCCGTCAGGTTCATGTTCATCGAGGACGACCAGCTCTGGCAAGCTCCGACGGTCCCGCCACCCAAGTCGATTGTATATCTGCTAGCACCACCGGCTGTGGTTATACCGCCAGACCCAATATAGAGACTGCCACCGTTTAGCGTATAGACACCCAATCCATTCGCACCCGACGTCTGAGGTATCACTAGATTACCAACGTTGGTAATGACGCCATTCACCTGGTCCACCACACCAGTAACCAATGTGGCCCCCCAGCCAACCGTCAGAGTATTGCCACGCATGTCCAACAAACCGCCGTTCATGTCGTAAACCGCCCGCGTTCTCGTATCTCCCGTTGCACCGAGGAGCATAACCTGATTGTTGGCGGGATTAAATGTGAAGGCGCCACCGTTCTGGATCACCGTCCCGCTCCCGCTGTCGCGCCCAATAACGAAGGTGTCGCCGAAGCTGCCACTGACGGAGAATGTCGCCCCGGGCTGAATGACCAGCGTACCAGCACAGCCGCCAAGATAATCCCCGTCGCCCAAATAGAGACGATCATTACCATCTCCATTTCCACTAATTGTGGTACTGCCAGTGATTATGTTGGTGCCTCCGTTAACACCCATGCCCGCGATTGAGTTGGTCCCTCCCAGGGTCAGGGTGCCGGCATCTGTCTTATTTAGACTATAGTCCGCCGATGAAGTAATCGCGCCGCCAAGAATGAGATTGCCGGTGCTGGGGGTGTCGACGTCCAGCGACGCGGGAGTCAAGTTCATATTCAGATTAATCGCCTGGGTGACCGGCGTGGCCGGATTCCCGTTGAAACCAATGTTGCCGGTCAAGGTGATGGCGTTGCCACCCAGCACGAACGCGCCGGCGGTGGAATTGAACATCAGGCTGTTCACCGTGATTCCCGCGAGGTTATTGCTATTCGCCAGCTGGGTGGAGCCGGCGAAGATCAAGCCGGTGGGAAAGCTGGGCACCGAATTCCAGTTACCGCCCGTGCCCCAATTATCATCCGATCCAAGGCCGGTCCAGGTAGCCACCGCCGGCGGCGTGGCGTTCAGCTCCACGGAATTAGCGCTTTCCCCGTTCGTATTGACTGCCGACACTTTATAGTAATACGTCTTGCCGGTGTTGAGGCCCGTGTCGGCGTACTGATTTGAAGCCGGCCAGTTATTATTGGCCGTTGAAACATTGGCGATCGTCGCCTCCAGGCCGCTGCTCACCGAACGCTTCACATTGTAGCTAATTGCCCCCGGAACCGTATTCCAGGACAAAACCACCTCGTTTTCTCCATGGGTCGCCACCACACCCGTCGGGGCTGCCGTTACGGCGCCGTTGCCTTCAACGACGGCCGCGCTCCAATACGTGCTGTCAAAAACCACATCGGGATAGTAAAAGCCACCCTGAACCCCGGTTTCGAGGAACCAGTTGTGCCAATTTGCGGGATTTGCCGTGTTGCTTTCCTGGCCGGGGATCACCACCACACTGTTGCCAAAGGCCGAATCCCACTGTCCGGGATCATTGCCCGCGCCACCCTCATAACATTGCAGGTAAATGTAGTCACAGTTGGTAATACTGTTCTTGAGATTTACCCAGAAGCTCTGAGCAGTATAGGGCACTAAGGTAAACTTGTAGCCCAGGCCCCCCAGCAGATTGGCAAAGTTGGTGGATGAATTCAGATCGTAGGTCTGCTCGTCATCATCATTGATCGCATCAATGCCGGGCACGGCGTTCTTTAACGCCTGGAAATTCTTGTAAAGCATGCTGCCAGCACCCGTTCCCTGCGCAGCAACCAGGCTCTCAATATTGTTATAACTCGTGTCCTGCCAGCCCCCAGTACACACCTCATAGCGCGTGACGGTAGTGGGGGACGCCTTCAGCGTGGTGACCAGCGAACTCCAATTGGTCGGCCCAACATAGACGCCGTTGCTGCAGGCCACGCCGCCGATCAGAAGTGTTCCATCAGGGTTGACGTGCATGGCGAAGGTGATCAAGGTCGTAAAACCCGAAGCCTTGTCAAAAGACAGGGACGGCGTGGTAAACTGAAAGTAATCATTGCCGTCAGCCCCGTAATTCATCACGACGCCGGAAAATACCCGAAGCGGGCTGGTCGCCAGCAGGCAGATGGTAAGCGCGGAACCCAATGACAATCTTAATTTTTGCAACATGACTTTTTACTTCCTTCGAATAACAGCCCTGAATGCCGAACTAGACCGCTTTGGCCCCTGGCAGCAGTCGCTATTTCATTTTAACGTTTGTGAATTCATCCCAAAACCGTCGTTTTGCTTAACGAAAAGTTGCCGGAGCGGTTGCTCCGGCAACTTCCTTGTTCTACCCCACCTGCACCTTAAATATTACTCCAAACACCTCTAAGTTGAGACCGTACGGTAAATGGTCTTCCCCACGAAGCAGTCAACTCATTGGAATTACGGCGTCCGCAACCGGAAGAACTTCGCCGGAGTCGAAAGGCTGACCGGGATGGCGTTGGAGAAATCCCCGCTCCCGTCAAAGTTTCCGACTGTGTTCGTGATCCAGAGCGCAATCGGAATGGTCACATTCGTGGAGCTCAGCCAGGTATAGTGGGCACCGGCACTGCCGCCGTTGCCCGTCAAAATCAAGTTGCCACCTGAAATAGTCGGGCGATTTACCACCGGAGGTGTTGCTGCGGAAACGGTCAGCGACCCCGAACCGGTGATGAATCCGGGGAGGCTGACTGAAGTGTAAGTCCCAACGCCAAGAGCAACGCCGTTGGTGTAACAGCCGCCAACCACAAACGTGCCGCTAAAGTTCAAATTCAAAACCGCGCCATTGGCTAAATGGAATGTACCCGGACTGCTGCCGGTCTGGTCCAACTCCAGGGTGGTGCCAGTGTTGACGGTGGTATTGCCCGCATAGCTGACCGCCCCGGAAAGATCCAGTGTGCCGCCACCATTCACAGTCAGACCGCCGCTGCCGGATACCGTGCCCGATAATGTGACGGTATTGCCCGCTGTGTTGAACGTGACCGGACCGTTGGAACCCGTCAGGTTAATATTCAATGAGGATCCCCAGCTCGTCTGAGCTGCCACTGTCCCGCCTCCGAGATTAACTTCATAACTGCCGCTGGTCGTGGTGATGCCGTTGGCCCCAATGTAAATGCTCCCGCCGCTCAGCGAGTAGATCCCGTGGCCGTTGCCCCAACCAACCCACAGATTGTATACATTGCTAATCACACCGCTGACCTGCGTTACCAAGCCGGTGATCGACACCCCGGCACCAAGCCCAATACCCAGTGTATTTCCACTCAAGTCCAGCAGCCCGCCGTTCATATTGTACGCCGACCGCGTGGCGCTGTTGCCCGTTGCCCCCAGCCAGATGGTCCCGTTGTTGGCCGGATTGAAGACAAACGTGCCGCCATTCTGGTTCACCGTCCCGCTCCCGCTGTCGCGCCCAATCACAAACGTGTCACCGTAGCTGCCAATAATATCCAGCAACGCCCCGGGCTGGATGTCCAGCGTGGCACTGCAGTCGTTTAGATAATCACCATCCGCCACATAAATCCGGCCATTGCCATCTCCATTGATCGTGGTACTTCCCGTAAGCACCGTGGTCCCGCCGTTGATATCCCAGCTCGTAATCGCATTGGTCCCACCCAACGTCAACGTGCCGGTATCCACCTTGATCAAACTGGTGTCCACCGAGGAGGTCACCCCGCCGTCCAAGGTGAGATTGCCGTTGGCTGGCGTATCAATCGTCTCGCTGGCGCTCAACGCCAGGTTGAGATTGACCGTTTGGGTCACTGGTGCAGCCGGATTCCCATTGAAACCAATGTTACCGCTCAGCGTCAGAGCGTTGCCGTCCAGCACAAAGGCCCCGGCAGCCGCATCAAACGTGAGGCTGCTCGCCGTGATCCCACTCAGATCATTGCTGTTCACCAACCGCGTCGATCCTGCAAAGGTCAAGGTAGTCGGAAAAACAGGTGCCGTGTTCCAGTTGCCGGCCGTGCTCCAGTCAGCGTTCGCGCCAAGGCCAGTCCACGTGGAAGCTGCAGATGAATTAAATGGGCTAAACAAAGAAATACAGCAAATAAGTCCAATGACAAACACGGTGCTATTCCTCAAGCTCGCACGGAGTCGGCCGCTGCTAAAAAAGCGGAGATCGCAAGGCAACATTTTAGAGCGAATAATCCGGGGAACCGCAGGCTTCTGCGCAATGATTTTGCATGGTGATTTCATATGTTTTGGGCTTTCATCAATCTTGTTTTCTAGTTGTTTGTTTGGGAGAGTTACCTTTGGACAAAGAGATGATTTCCGTAGCATACAGGTCAATGATTCATTGGTTGCCCGCACGTTGGAGCGGATCCCAGAATTGAGAATTAATCAAGGCCTTTGCACTTCCAGAACCAAGCGGATCCACCGGGGGGTTGATTTGGGAATCCTTGCGCACTTCCGCGTGCCCATCAGTGAATACCATTACACCCAGAGATTGGTGGCGTAACATGTATACACCCTCATATTGCTTAGTGCTGCTCCCCGCGGCATTCTCACAAGCCTTTGCCCACCAGCAAGACGAGCTGTCGCTATCGTCGGTAGACTTTGGGTTTGAGTCACAAACCAGAAGAGTGTCTGTCGGACGTTTGACACTGGTGCGCTTAAACCATGTATTCGGAGCATAATTGAAACCACCCGCGAACACATTATCAATTGACCCGGGCTGCGGAAACGCGCCCAAAAAGTAGGTGTTAAAACCATAACCAACCATGTCGGAATTAAAAGCCCAAGACCACTTGAATCCGTCCGGATTAACCTGGACACCTAAAATGGCAGGACAGTGAAATATCGTGTTATTTGTATTGTTGCCGTTACCGGGATAGATGTATTGACCCCACCAATTGTCCAACGGATCCGTGGATCCATTTGCAGGAGTGAACCACGTGTATGCACGGGTACCCGGAAATGTGTCATGGTTATCATCGGTATACAGCTGCATGAATAGGCCAATTTGACGCAGATTATTCATGCAGGAAATGCGATAACCTCTTTGCTTGGCTCTACCCAGGGCCGGCAACAACATGGCGGCCAAAATGGCAATTATGGCGATCACCACGAGCAGTTCGATCAGCGTAAATGCCCTGACCAACCGAAAGCACGCTTGCCCTGGGACAAACGTGGCGCTCTGAAGCCTGTTTCCATCCGCATGGACTTCCCCCTTCGAAACGGGAGCGAGTAATTTGCTGAACATACTACTTTTCGCTTTTGAACGTATCTGGGGCACGTGACAAATATAACATGCTAACAATTTCAAACAATTGGAATCACCACGATCTGAAAGTTTCCTGACGTTACAGCAGCATACACTGTCAGTATCAGCTTTAAAGAATACATGATTGCATATTTTGCTTATTTATATTGATGTTTATCGCCACTAAAGTGTTTTTAATAATTACTTGTCAGCCTTTTTAGCGTATACTTTTAAATAACCTGACACGACAGCTTGTCTTACTCGGGACTCCCCGGGATACAGCACTGCAACCAGCCAACCACGGCACAAATCTTTTGCCCAAGCCTTTTCGATTGGAACCGTCTCAGGCAGAATTACGACTTTCGAAGGCACGGAAAAATCGAATTAGGCGAGGAATCCAAGTAGATATTCTGCCAGCGGCCCAGATGGTATCGTCGATGGGCAGAATAAACGGCCACGAAGATTCTAGAAGGCGATTACCGTGTTCACTTCAGGCGCCATCAGAAGCTTTAGCGCATCCTCACTTAACATCCGGAGGCAGGCACTCAACCATCTCCAATCCCGATTCACTGCTGACCACCACTTCCTTGGCGGCAAATGGCACAAAGAAATACATGCCCTTTTTCAAAGTGCATTTACCCGCTGGACTCATCAATTCCCCCTCCCCTCCGGTAATAACATAAACGGCAAGATTCCCTAAATTGCATGAGCCTTTCACTGTATAACGATTCACCGCGAAACAAGGTGTGTCTTTAAACGAGATCAGAACCTCCCTTTTAAAACCGTGGTTGGCTCCATCAACTTGAGGAAGCTTCCTTCCCCTGGCAAGAACGGAGGGACCCGCCTGATCCAAATCGAAACAACTGAGTGCAACCAGTTTGTCGAGGCCCAGATACATCTCTTGGTCGGAAAGACGATAACGGTCGCACCATCGCTCGGGCTGAATCGTAAAATCGGTCGGTTCCTGAACCTCCAGAATCAGGCAGCCAGCCCCGATGGCGTGGGCAACTCGAGCGGGAATTAGCCACACATCGCCCGGTCTGGCCTCCACCTCTTGCAGCAGGCCGGAGAAGGAATCCCCCGGCGACTCGCTCATCTCCACTGCTCGCCGCAAATCGGTTTCATTCACGCCGTCTTTGAAGCCAAAGAACAATTTGGCCCCCGGCCTCGTCGCGAGGATAACCCAGCACTCGGTCTTGCCATGGTTGCTGGCGAAGTGCTTTTTGGAGAAAGCAGGATCAGGATGGGTTTGTGCCGGCAACCTGACGGCACTATCGAGAATCTTTACCAGGATGTCGAACCCTTTGCCGCCCGTCATTTCATCAGGGCAACTGGCGAGTAAAGAGGCGAAGGTTTCGACCCCGCCCCGGATTTTTGATAATCCTTCATCCGGGTGCCGCATTTCCTTATTCAGGGCTTTGACCTTGGACGCAATCCACTCTTCCGGAAAATTACCATCCACGGCCTGATCCCCGAAGAAATCATGAAATAGTTTGCCTCCTTCATATACCCGAAAGACACGGTTGCGTTCAAAGAATATTGGGTTTTCCAGTTTTGACTTCTTCATAATCTCGGGTTTGCTCCCGCCTTTCACCGCCAGTGCATGGCAAATGTTTCTTCCAGCATCAACGAGAGGCAATGGTAAATCGGCAGGTGAAATTCCTGGACGTGTGGCGTTTGGGTGGCTGGCACACAAATGCAAACATCCGCCAAGGCCTTCAATTTTCCACCTGCCGCCCCGGTGAGTCCGAGAACAGGAATGCTTTTGGATCGCGCGACTTCAGCCGCCCTGCAAACATTGGAAGAATTCCCGGAGGTGCTCAACGCCGCCAACACATCACCTGGCCGCCCCAAGGCTAGCAGCAATTGAGCAAAAACATACTCTGGATCAACATCATTGCTGTATGCGGTGGCAAGCGAAGGGAACCCGGTCAACGGAATGACCGGGAATGCCCATTGAAGGCGAGTTGCCATTTCCGCCGACATACCTTGGCGCATTGCGCTCGACAGCGGTCTGGAATGGTTAAACCCCTTGAGCATTTCTCCCGCCCAGTGCTCTGAATCTGCTGCACTGCCGCCATTCCCACAAAGTAAAAGCTTTCCGCCCTGCAGGAATGTTTCAGTCAGCAAATCAAATGCCAGCTGAATATCCGACCGGCATTCTTCTAATGCAGCAAACCGCCCAATGAGATCATTGAGGTGTGAAGACATGATTAACTTTTGGCTTCTGCCACGTCGCGGCGGAGGAGGCTTGACGAGAGGACAGCCGAAGCAATCTCCAGAGCTCTTGCCACTGTGAAAAATCGGGAACCACCGCGTCTGCTCCTGCGCGAACGAGGCGTCGGCGTTTGTCGAGGTTCATTCCAAAGCGCCGCAATTCATCGCTTGCGACACCGATTGCAACCGCACCGTGACGCTTTGTCTCCCGTACTTCCACCGGGCCATCGCCAAAAGTGATCAGTTGGTCAAAAGCTCCATTCACGTCATGCATGATGCGCTCGAGCACAACCTTCTTGGCATCCCTGGCAACTTCACCGATTGAACCGTAAATACCACCCTCGAAAACATCCGCATACCCCAAACACGCAGCCTCGCGCTTGACGTCCTTTTCGTCGGTACCACTGGCGAGATACAATCGAACTCCCGCATGCTGAAAGGCGCGCAGAAAGGGCACCGCCCCTTTGAGCGTAAAATCGCTGACATTAAGCTCGCCAGCCTCAAGTTTGGCCAGGCGCAGATTCACCAGCGCTATGAGTTCTTCATTGAAAATGCTCTTGTATTGTGCCGCCGGAAGAATCTGGTTCTCCGGCACCAGACCAAACTCGCGGACCAGTTCCACGAGTCCGTGCATCTGCGAGATTGTCTGAATCCCTGTGGTGCGCTCGATAAACTCCCGCACGCGGTTTTTCACCCTGTTAACCAGCTTGTCATCTGCCGCACCGTGTGAATCCCCCAACACGGACTTCATCATCATTGGCTCCATGATTCGCTCCCAACCTTCGCGCAAGGTGGAGATGGTGCCGTCATGGTCGAAAATGGCATGCCGGATGTTCATAACCGGCAAGGGTTCAGTAATGATCTCGATCTCGGTTTCATCGAGATACCGTGCTCGATCAGGGAGCTCGGCAAGCTCCGGATAATGAGCGTATTCGGCACGTGAGCCCAATTCCAGGATTTCGTCAGGCGAGGCGGTTCCAGTCTGGAAAAGCTTCTGCGCTGTTATTGCGGCTGCAATATTTGCAACCGCCGCCGCCGCCGTTAACTTCACGCTGCCGGAAATGGTTGCCGCAAGCGCGGACGAGAAAGTGTCGCCCGCACCGACCGGATCCAAGCGGCCGGGCAATTGGAGACCAAAGATCTGCCGGTCATCTTCCCTGGAAAAGACCAGACAGCCCCGCGCACCGCGAGTGACCACCAGCGGCGATTGCCAGCGCTCACAAAGACTTTTGGATTTTAGAATGACTTCTTGCAGTGAAACCTCATGATCCGGCCCAAGATGTATTCCACACGCACGCATGACTTCCCGCTCGTTCAACTTATGAATCGCCTTTGGATAAGACTCATGATAACCTCGGGAATCAACAATGAAGGTTATTTTGGGATACCGGCTCATCACCTGTTCCAGGCGCTGCCGGAAAGATTTGGAGTCATGAATGCTCGCCGTCACTTGGTGATTGATCAAAACCACGGAAACCTTGCCCAAAACATTTTCGAGCGCCGCAAATAATTCGTTCTCGGTGGATTTTGCCAGGGAATTAAAATTTCCCAAATCGATTCGGTTCAATTCAACATTGTCCACGCAAGGCTTCAGATACGTGTGCGTCGCCCACCCGGCATCTTGTATAATTAAGCCGCCGCCGTTAATTTTAGCACCCTCCAGCAAACGCCTCAATTCCCGGCCGAATGGATCGTTTCCAACGACGCCGACCGGGTAAACTTGCTGAACGCCGAGGGCGACCAAATTCATGACTACATTCCCAGCACCACCCGGCGCATAACGTTGAAGGCGCACCGGTTCAGTACTGAGCCCGGTTTCAATGGAGATTTCCGAAATTGAGCGGTCGATGATCCAGTAAATATCCAGGCAAAAATCGCCAACCACAGCCACGGACACCCGGGAAACATTGCCCAAGGTCGAAACAATCTCCTGCTTCGTGAGGTTGTTAAGGCTGGGGAGCGAGTGGGATTTCATGAGGTTCACGCTGATAAATTATGAGGCCCTTGATACAACTATTGGCAGGGGCAATATGCCTGCTTCAGTTTCTATCCGGATAACGGCTGCCAGTTGAATTTGTTTGTCCTGCTGATTTTTATTTTGTTTCAGTTTATTTTGACCAGACACAGATCACGCGCCTATTCGGCGGATCTTCCGTTGACTCAGTTCGTAAAATATATAACTGACTATGGGCCACCAAATACGCCCTGACAAATGAATTCTATTACAATGCACGACAAAGCTGTCATGCTTGCTTTAATCACTGTCAGTATCAGCTTTCGGTACCGGCCATACCTCCATTTAAGGCCGTAATCGCTTTAAACATCCGCAATCCTAACACACTAGCGCGAATTATTTTCGACCCAATCCAGCAGTTCAGAAGCTAGTTGATACGACAGCCTTGACCAGCTTGTGGTGGCAATTCTCTGCGCTTTGCTGATTCATCCCGCAAACGGACCGCGGCGCCATCGGCAAGTCCCGCGCGGCAGCATCTGATATCTGGAAAACCGCACGAATCACCGTCGCCAGCCAATCAAGTTTGGCGCGATGATTTGGCAACTTCGATGAATCCAGTCTTATATTTTGGGCTAATCCCCAACGCCATCCTTCCACGCCGAGGCAAGCGGGTAAACAGTGAGGGACTGAATGGTTACGGCGCCGCCGTCTGCTCTCACCGATAGGCCGTTCTCGTCTGGCAGGACAAATCGGGTGGATGAAATCTCACCATGATTTACGAAAGACTCGATGGAGGTGCGGTCGACTAATATTTCCAGCGTCTTGATCTGATCCTGGACGGACGCGGGGCTGGTGCCAGACTGGATGGTACTGGAAGTCAGTATCACCGTAATGCCACGAATATTGAAGGTCAGCGTGGCTCCGGAAGGAATGCGGACCTCCGCTTTGATGTGAAACAATTGTCCCGAAGGTTCCAGTGGCAATTCCTCATTGGCAACCAGAACTTTATTGGTCCATGAGTCCTGGCCGCTATGGAG
>Ga0302200_10004713_pt1 | contig 10885 bp, 6 predicted proteins | sample II_Bog_N3_1_FD_194585 | JGI IMG/M metagenome (GOLD analysis project Ga0302200, IMG submission 194585) | Peat permafrost microbial communities from Stordalen Mire near Abisko, Sweden - II_Bog_N3_1 | ecosystem: Environmental > Terrestrial > Soil > Wetlands > Peat | place: Sweden: Abisko, Stordalen... | reverse complement strand
TCAGCCAACCTGCGTTGGTGCTGGGCGCTGTTTGGATGATTGCAGGCATTGCCTACGGAGCGGTACGCACGCGCGGATTTCGGTCCGAACTGGTGACGTTCGAAGTACCTTCCGACGTAGCTTAAGGATCCAATCATGGCCACGGATTAAACCTGCGCAACGTGACCCCGGAATTCATCAAGGCCTCCAACCTCGATGAATTCCGGGCGCCACGTCAGGGTGCGCTGGAACATCCGCATCGCTACTGTTCCGTATAAACGTAGTCGTTGAACTGCCACACTCCGTTGATCTTTGAGTACAACCTTGCGTAAACCTTCACTCCGTTTGCGGGCAGGCTGGGCACGTTCGCGGAAGTTGCCCCGCCCTTGTAAAGGAACAGGTCGCTCGCTCCAGGCGATACGGCACTCAGGTTGAGTTGGTAGAGACTAACCCCAGTGCCGGCGCTCCACTGGAAAGCCACATTGCTCGTGCCCAGCAAGGTGCTCAACCCCGGCGTGGGCGATGTTAGCATTGCCGGCGTCGGCGTACCGCTCTCGGTATAGACGTAGTCGTTATACTGCCAGGAACCGTGGATCTTTGAATAGAGCCTTGCATATACCGTTACTGCGTTATCGGGCAGGCTGGACACGTTCGCGGAAGTTGCCGCACCCTTGTAGAAGAACAGGTCGCTTGAGCCAGGGGCTGTCGTGCCGAGGTTGAGCTGGTACAGGGTGACTGCGGTCCCGGTAGACCACTGGAATTCCACACTGCTCGTGCCCAGCAAAGTGCTTGAGCCAGGAGTGGGAGATGTCAAGGCAGCCGGAGTCGGTATGCCGCTTTCGGTATAGACGTAGTCGTTATACTGCCAGGCTCCGTTGATCCTTGAATAGAGCCTTGCGTAAACCGTTACGGCGTTTGAGGGCAGGCTGGGCACATTTGCAGAAGTTGCCGCGCCTTTGTATAGCAGCAGCTCACTTCCACCCGGCGCAATTGCGCTCAGGTTAAGCTGGTACAGGCTCACTCCGGTTCCGGCATTCCATTGGAAGGTCACATTGCTGGTGGCGAGCACAGTGCTCACTCCCGGCGTGGGAGAAGTGAGCGCAGCCGGTACGGGTGTCCCCGACTCCAGGTAGGTATAGTCGAGGTATTGCCAGCCGCCATTGATATATGAATACAGCCTTGCATAGACGGTAATCCCGTTGGACGGCAGCGAGGCCACGGTTACGGAAGTCGTCGTGACGTGGCCCGACGTATAAACATTGCTCGATCCTGGTCCGGTAGTCCCAAGATAAAGGTCGTACGACGAGACCCCGGTGCCGGTAGTCCAGTTGAAGGTCGCATTGGTTCCCAGCACAGTACCCACGTTCGGTGTGGGATTCGTGAGCACGGCCAGGCTTTGTGTGGCAGTGCCCTGCAGTTGAACGCTTTGGGTTGCGTAATTCGGCGCGACTGCGTTCAGGCTGTTATCCGTTAGCGTGAGCGCTCCGGAAATGTTTCCGGCGGATACCGGCGTAAAGCTCACCGGCAGCACACAAGATGCGCCAACTGCCAGTGTCCCCGGCTGAGAAGAGCCGGCGGAGACAACCGGGCATTCCGATGGGTCGCCACTTACAAGATTGAAATTCGTTCCGATACTTGGATCGTTGCCTGAAATTGGAATCGGGAAGGAAAGCGCAGCGTTCCCATCGTTCGCAAGCGTCACCATTTTGGGGCTATCGGCACTGGTTGTTCCTACGGCGGTGCTGGCGAAATTCAAAGCTGGCGCATCGACACGGTCGATCTTTTTTACCGTACCGGAACCATACTCGGAGAAATAGAGATTTCCGCTGCCATCCAACGCAACAGCGTATGGACTGGCGAGGCCGCTTGCAAGGGTAGTGCGCGCCCCGCCGGGTGCAACCTCCACCAGCTCTCCACTTCCGTACACGGCGACATACACATTACCGGCCGCATCCACGGCCACGCCCGATGGGCCTCCTAATCCGGAGATCGTCGATTGCGTTCCAGATGGCGCGACAACATAAACATTCCCAGCGGCGTAATCGGCAATGTACACATTCCCGCCTGCATCCACGGCGAGGCCTCGCGGCGCATTCAATCCAGTACCTACGCTTGTCTGTATCCCGGCCGGCGTCACCTTCATGACCTTGCCCAAATTTGGTTCGCTGATGTAAAGATTCCCAGCCCCATCAATCGCTAGATCGTTCGGGTTCGTCAGGCCGCTGATGTTCAAATTGGTTTGAGCACCTGTTACTTTTGCAATTTCATAAACAGAGCCACTATCGGCGACAAAGATATTCCCTGCGCCATCCTCTGCCACACCAGTGGGATTTACAAAGCCGCTGCCAACCTGCGATTGCCCTCCTCCCGGCGCGTTCAGCAGAACATCCTTTGTTCCGGAGTTGGCGACAATGATATTGCCAGAGGCGTCCACCGTCACGCCAAGAGGTGCATCCATTCCGGTGATCAACGGGGCCGGTGAGCCGCCATCAAATCCCACCAAAGGCGACACCCCCGTGCCCTGCACGTAGCCGGTGGCGAATGGGGTCCCGCTGCCATCGCTGAGAACTACCGCGCCCGCTCTTGTACCAGGAGCAGCCGGCGTCAGGGACACGTCAACATTGCAGGCGTAACCGACGGGGTAGGTCTGGTTCGAATAGCAGGTTCCCAAATAGGAATCGGTAAACTCGGTGTTCGGCACGCCGTCTGTATCTATCGAATAACTTCCCAAGGTACCTGCAGTGTCGAACGTAAAGTACATCGAGACAGGGTAAGCGGTTGTCCCAACGGGCACCTGGCCGAAGTTCGCGCCAGACATCGACTCCTCAATCAGGTTGAAGGTGTAAAGGTCGTCGAAGAAGAGGTCGCCGTTCGCATCGACAGCGAGCCCCGCCGCATCGAAATATCCGTAGGGTGTCGGAATGGCGTTATCGTCGGTCGGAATGTAGCTGGAGGTGAAACCGCCGCTCCCGTTTGGTGTCAGCTTGACGATGGATCCTGGATATCCAGCTATGTAAAGGTTGTTTTGGGAATCCACAGCCATCGCACCGCCGCCGCTATAAATCTGCATTGTGGTGTAGCCTCCGCCTGCCAGCGGCGTGTCCTCAAATATCTCATTCTCCCATCCGTCGTTGAGAAAGAGGTCGCCATTTCCGTCGACCGCGATTCCGTAGATGTGGCTGGTCGGGGCAGGAAGAAAGCTCTGGGTATAGACGCCCCCCGATAACGTCTCTTTGAAAATCGAGCCAACAAAACTGTTGTTGGTTTCGGTACCGTACACATTGCCCTGCTTATCCACCGCAACGGAAACTGCGTCATACAGTCCGCTGCCGATGGTCGATTGGGTATACCCGCCGCTTCCATTCGGAGTTTCCTTGAAGAGGGTGGTAGCAAAGATATCCGTGATGTATACGTTCCCGCTTGCATCCACCGCAACGCCGTAGGGTTGACTGAACCCCGTGCCGACCGTGCTTTGAATCAATCCGCCATTGGACGGCGTGAGCTTCACTACCCGGTGATTGTAGGCATCGGCGACATAGATATTTTCGTTCGCATCCACTGCGACGGACTGGGGCCAGTCCAGAGCGCTGGACAAATTGAGGACGATTTGTGTCTGGCTCAAATGCGCAGTCTGCGCCGAAGCGGAGAAGGTGCAAACTGCTCCGGACGCAAGAAGCATTGTTGCAAGTGGAACCAGCCGCGCCGCGGCGATGCAGCATTTTGAAACGAACGACACGGTAAGAGCACGCGCCGCCGTCAGCAAACCAGAACTCGCGGAAGCAGATAAACGCTGGGTGAAAATCATGACACTCCTCTGGACCCCAGCGATCTTTTCACCTCCGCGGGGACGCACTAATCTGTTGTCCAGAGAGCGCTGCGATTGTGACCGAGCGGCGTCAGATTTTTTGCGTTGTACATCTGATAAACAGGCGTCCGGACGAGATCCGCAACACGTCGAAGACGCGAACTCAGCATACTTTTATCGCAGCGTCAGGCTAGCCGGCGGACCGCCGGTAGAATGCAGAGCACTACTCCCAGGCACCCGACCCAACAAAGCCCGACCAATACCACGGATGCGTGCTCTTGCCAGCGGCGCGCCGTTCGAGCAGAAGCTTCCGCGATGCATTCCACACCGCATCCGCTGTTGTCGCATGACGGCCCATTCGCTCGGTATACATCTCATGCATGAAGTCTCGCGTCGTGGTGTCGTCCACCGGCCACAGCGCCATCACCACGCTGCGCGCGCCAGCCACACGAAATGCCCGCTCAAGGCCCAGTACACCCTCGCCGTCGTGCAATTCTCCGTTGCCCGTGTTGCAGGCAGAAAGCACTGCCCAATCCAATCCATTCAAATCGAGAGAAGCAATCTGCTGCGCAGTCAGAAGGGCCGACTCGTGCCCCTGGTTGGCGCCTGCGAATACCAGCCCCGAATGCAGCAATGGATTGCCGTCCCCGCAACTCTTGTCGAGCAGAAACGCGTGCGTTGCCACGTGCAAAACGCGGCTGCGCGGCGCTTCCTCCAAAAACCTCGCTCGCGTCGCATCGCCGCCAACAATCAATGCCGAAGGTTCGCTCTTGTTCCAATGTTTCCAGGTTGACGCAACGTCGTTGATCTCCTCGGCGGTCCCAGGCAACGGATGGAATTCCAGCTTGCGAAACTCATCGCAAGAGATATCGCCATCGCGCAAAGGCGATGCGGGAAGTGTATTGGCGGCCAGATCGAAACGGGGGCTGCCAATCGCCACTAACCCAGCTTTCGTCGAAGGGTTTTCTGTAGAAACCAAATCGCGCTCGCTTGAGAGGACATGAATCACAGGCGCGTGTTCAATCAGGTACCCGTTGCCTTCAGGAAGGCTGCCGAAGGGAATCAGATTCAGCATGCCATCCGGAACAACAAGAGCCAGCTTGGCGTTCACCAATTCGGGCCGCAGCTTATCCCAGATTCGCTTGCGAAGCTCCGCGCCGGCTTCGCGATACGCTCGCTCGTTTCGCACGCTGCCGACACCTCCTCCGCCTGCTTCATCGGTGGCGCTCGCCCGCATGCGGGTTACAAGATCCTCAATAGTCTTTGCGTCCCCCAGGTCAAATACACCAATGCGGTCTGAGTCCGGATGAAGGACAAAGACCAGAAACGAAGGAATGTCTTTCCGCCCAGGATCCACTGCCTCAACCGCGCGACGCATGAACTCCACATACGAGATCAGAACTGAGCGGGCAGGCAGACCACGCCGCATCTCCTCCAGCCGCACCGCCGTTGCCCGATTGTCGCTGCGGAATGACGCGCTTCGTTCAGCCAGTGTCCGCTCAATCTTCTCCATTCGTTCTGTGGCCTGGCTCATCGCTTCAGTCGCGCCGGTCTTCCCCTGTGCGGTCTTTTCCAAACCCAGCAAATCGGCCCGCGCCTGGTTCAGGTCCGCAAGCAAATGCGCTATCTCCGGATCGTTGTTCGCATTCAGATTCTTCTGCCGCCGCGCCATCTCGTCGGCAACCAGCGCCCGCGAACGCACCACCTCTTGGTAAATCTCGGCCGACGCCATCTCCGGGTGGCGCGCGAGCACCGACAGCGCTGTACCCAACCCGTGCGAACGAATCCGCTCATAAGCCAATGCCTGCCGTTCAGGCAGAGTGCGAGCCTGAAGCACAAAGCTCTCGCGCCCCATCCTCTCAGCCAATAGTCCCTCGTCAATCGCTCGCGTGAGGCTCCCGCCAGCGGCGAGTGAACGTGAGAAATCAGCATGCGTGTTTGCCTGCGTGTCAATCGTATCGCTCTTATTGGTGAGGGCCGTTTCATAAGTCTTCCATGCCAATGCAAACTGGCCCGTTCGGCTATAAACACTGGCCAGGTTCGCAGTAATGGAGAGAACCCGCGGGCTGTCCGGCCCAAAGTCCTTGCTGGCTCGTTCAATTGCCCGATTCAAATGAACAATGGCATTGGGAAAATCATCGAGACGCATAAAGTGCGTGGCAGCATTATTCTCCATAATTCCAATGATCGGGTCGTCGGGACGCGCGCGCAGACCCGCCGCAAGACCCTCCAGAACCGAGGCTCCCGCGCCTGGAATATCGCCCATTCGCCGTTGCAGGTCGGCGTAGTTGTTCAGTGTCACAGCCAGGTCCCAATCGTGATCAGGTCCGGGCTTTCGTTCCACGGCGATTGCAATCAGATCCGCGCGCTGCGCGCATGGGTAATCGCCCAAATACATGCACACGTAGGCTAATTCGTCCGCTGAATTGATGCCCTCTTCCGACTCCGGAAATTCCTTCTGGGAGATCTCCAAAGCACGTTCGGCCAGTGGGCGGCCCTCAGCGCCCCGGCTCAACGCAACATAAACCTCAGAGCCATTGGCCAAAGCATTTACGTACGCCTTGCTGCGCGGTCCGGCGGCTGCCTCCGCCACCACTGCTTCACGAGTTACCAGGTCAAGAGTCTCCTGAGTAGCGCCTACACCCTGTAGTTGGATATCAACCAGCGCATTCAGAGCTTCAGCAACCTCCAGAGTGTTGCCGGGATGCGCCGCTTCCGCTGCCTGTAGCATCGCCCGCGCTTCAGCAACATTTTTGGGAGCGGGTTTGGAAGCCTCGGTCGGCTGCTGAGCTACGCCATGGAGCAACAGCAACAAAGCAAGCGTAATAGGCAGTACTCCGCCTTCCGCCGCGCGCACTCGGTTCCATCGGCGAAGCCCCAAAAAACTCATGGCCGTCCCCAAACTCCGGGATGGAAATTCCCAGCCCAATTCACTATCGCACTCCTTTGAAGAATGCACGGGGCTTTGCGATCCTTCACCCTTCCAGAAATCATTTACTGTTCGTCGTTCCGGAGGCGTCAGTCGCTTTCTTGAGCGCCAGTACCTTCTGGTCCTGTAACCGTGCTCGCCTTTCCAGGTCGCCTCGAAGTGCGATCGTCCGTACCAGGTACCCGTGCGCGCCGGCCGCATCGTTCCGCGCCAGATCGATCTGCGCAAGGTAATAGAACGCAGCCTCCAGTTCAAGCGAATCGCCCCCGTCAACCACACCGCGCAGCCCGGCTTCCGCCCCCGCAAGATCCCCCTCATGCAAGCGGCAAAGCGCCGAATAAAACTGCGCCTTGCGCTCCTGTTTGTCCTCCGCCGGCACCTTCGCCAAAGCCGACAACGCTCCCTTGCAATCGCCCCGGGAATAGGCAGCCATGCCCTCTTCGAAATGCGCTTCCATGCCTGCTCCGCGAAGCGTAGACCCCGAAAACGCAGGCAGTGCAAGGTCAGCCAACTCCGTCGCAGCCTGCCGAACCGGCGAAGAGCTGGCGACCTGCGCGGTAGCCGCACTCGACGTCGCTCCAGCCGGAGCGCTCTGCGCCTGCGATGGCTTTTCCGGATGCGGTCCGAGCGTCCGTACTCCAACCACCGCCAACACCGCAGCTGCCGCCACCGCTCCCAGCGCCCAAACCGGAACTGGCCACGCCAACACGCGCATCTTCGGCGCCGGAGCACTTTGCGGAGCCGGCTCGCGCGCAAGTTCATCGCCCACAGCTTCAAGCGCCTGCAAATAAGCAAGGCACGCCGGGCAATTCCAATAGTGGTCCTCAAACTGCTCCGCTTCCGATTGCGAAAGCGTCCCCGCCATGTAACTGGCAGCATTCTCAATTGCCGGAACTCGGTCGCATGGGTTCATCGCGCCTTCCCTGCTGTGTAGTCCACTGGTGATGCGTTTTGTGACCGGTCCGCGACATAATCCGCCACCCGTCGCGTTGCGCGAATCTTCCTTTGCCGCACAACATCCGAGCTCATACCGAGCTTTTCGGCAATCATCCCCGGCTTGAGCCCCTCCACAAGGGTTAGTTGAAGGATCATTTTGTCGGTCGGGTCCAGACCGGCAATAGCATTCATCGCCAGAACCCTCCTCTGTTCCCCTTCCAATTCCTCTGAAAGTGACCGCAGATCCGGCAGATCGTCAGGAAACTCGAGCGATTCCGGGCTTCGCTTCACGTCGCTGAAATGGCTGTAAAGCACGTTGCGCGCGATAGCGAGAACAAAGGCCGTCAGCTTCGAGGAATCACGTAGACTCCCCCTGCGCAGCGCGCTAATCGACTCGATCATCACATCCTGCACCAGGTCAGCGGCAACATCGGAACCGCGCAGCCGGGCCCGCAGCATCGCCCGAACTCTGGGTAAAAATCGTACGGCAAATTCCCGCTCTGCTTCCTGGTTTCCTTCGGCAAGGGCTCGCACCAGGCGCTCGTCCTCAAGGGCGGGCTGCCCACTCAACGGGTTCCCCGCGTTCGTGTGGTCGCCGATCATGGATTCACCGACTTATGTGGAAAACAAGTGGTGCCATTTTCTCACAAATGCGGTGTGGTGCCAGATTCGTCCCACGCCGCCACTCCTCGGTTTCACCCGGCCCAGCCACAGCAGGCTCCCACGTCTTCAACGCCTCGACACTGCTTTCGACCCCATCCCTTCGATTGAAAGGGCACAACCCGTTGTTTTCCTACGAAAGTAAAGCAGTGTCGCCCCTTCGCCTATCGAATTGGATTGTCAGTCGTTGCAGCCGAATGCGATACTGCGCCTCGTCGTAGGATGGAGCTTCCCCATGGCTCAACACCAGTACCAGTCAGGCTTCGGCAACGAATTCGCCACCGAGGCCCACCCCGGCGCATTGCCGCAGGGCCAAAACGCCCCGCAACACGCGCCCCTTGGCCTCTACACCGAGCAAATCAGCGGCACCGCCTTCACCGCGCCCCGCGCCCTCAACCGCCGCACGTGGAGCTACCGCATTCGCCCTTCGGTCATGCACGAGCCTTATCGCGAATTCTCGGGCGCCAAGCTCCTGCGCAGCGGTCCATTCAACGAACTCCCCACGCCGCCCAACCAGATGCGCTGGAATCCCCTCCCCATCCCGTCGGAACCCACCGACTTCGTTGACGGCATCGTCACCCTCGGCGGGAGCGGCGACCCGGCCATGCAGGACGGCGTAGGCGTGCATCTCTTCGTCGCCAACACCTCCATGCACGACCGTTTCTTTTACAACGCCGATGGCGAAATGCTGATCCTTCCTCAACAGGGCCGCCTTCTACTTCGCACTGAACTCGGCATCCTCGAAGTCGCGCCCGGTGAGCTGGCAGTCATCCCACGCGGCATTAAATTCCGCGTCGAACTACCTGACAACACCGCGCGCGGCTACATCTGCGAGAACTACGGCCAGCCCTTCCGCCTCCCCGACCTCGGCCCCATCGGCGCAAACGGCCTTGCCAACTCCCGCGATTTTCTTACCCCCGTCGCAGCCTACGAAGATCGCGAAGGAGCATTCGAAGTCGTCGCCAAGTTCCTCGGCCGCCTCTGGCACACTGACATCGATCATTCCCCGCTCGACATCGTCGCCTGGCACGGCAATTACGCTCCGTACAAGTACGACATGGCCCGCTTCAACTGCATCAACACCGTCAGCTTCGATCACCCGGATCCGTCCATCTTCACCGTTCTCACCGCGCCGTCCGGCCTGCCCGGCACGGCCAACGTCGACTTCGTCATCTTCCCGCCGCGCTGGATGGTAGCCGAGCACACCTTCCGCCCACCGTGGTTTCACCGCAACATGATGAACGAATTCATGGGCCTGATCCTCGGCCAATACGACGCCAAGGCGGAAGGCTTCCTGCCCGGCGGCGCCAGCCTGCACAACTGCATGTCCGGCCATGGTCCGGACGCAGAAACCTTCCAGCGCGCCAGTGCCGCCGAGTTAAAGCCTCACTACATCGACGGCACGCTGGCCTTCATGTTTGAAACCCGCCTGCCCGTGCGCCCCACCCGCTTTGCGCTCGAAGAAAAAATCCTGCAGCATGAGTACTACGAGTGCTGGCAGACTCTGAAGAAGAACTTCTCGAGCGCCGGTTAGCCGAAGCGCGAGCGCGTTCCAGTGGCCTGAGTCCAAAATTCGCTTCATAATTCGGGTCATCTTTTTCCCCAAGAAGCGTGTCATCCTGAGCAAACGGGGCCCCAGGCGCACTTCAGCCTGGGGGTGGTGAGTCGAAGGATCTGCTGTTCCATTTCGTCATTTATGCAATGAACTTTCGACCCAGGACAAGAAGGCGGGAGTACGTATTGAGTGAAGCGTTCTCAAGATCCGAGTGGAACCGCACCAGTTGGGTCGACTCGGCCAATGACCCAGCCGGCGGCTTTCCCCTGCAGAGCCTTCCGTATTGCGTTCTCGCCGGCCCGCATGGCTACGGCCGCGTCGCCGTCGGCATCGGCACCTTCATCCTCGACCTTCACAAATGCCAAGGCGCTGGCCTCCTTCAGGGATTGCCTCCCTCGATCCTGGCAGCCTGCGAAACACAGACCCTCAACGCCCTCATGGCCTGCGAACCAACCATGCACGCGGCGCTGCGAACTCGTCTCACCGCCCTCCTGGACGCATCCGCCGACGAACCTACCCGCAATGCCGTCGGCGCCGCACTGTCCTCTCGCTACGAAGCAACGCTCCTCAAGCCCGTTGACTCTGCCAACTACACTGACTTCTACGCATCCATCCATCACGCCACCCGCGTCGGCAAGCTCTTTCGACCCGACAATCCGCTCCTGCCCAACTACAAGCACGTGCCAATCGGCTACCACGGCCGCGCCTCATCCGTGGTCGTCTCCGGCACACCCGTCCGCCGTCCCCACGGTCAAACGCGTCCGTCCGAAACCGCTGGCGTCCCCAACTTCGCCCCCTCCAACTCACTCGACTACGAAGTCGAAGTCGGCCTCTACATCGCGACCGCCAACCAACTCGGCGAGCCCGTCTCCATCGCCCACGCCGCCGACCACACCTTCGGCCTCTCGCTGCTCAATGACTGGTCCGCCCGCGACATCCAGGTTTGGGAAAATCAACCCCTCGGCCCCTTTCTCGCCAAGAGCTTTGCCACCAGCGTCTCCCCCTGGGTCGTCCCCATGGC
>Ga0302200_10004701_pt1 | contig 10898 bp, 10 predicted proteins | sample II_Bog_N3_1_FD_194585 | JGI IMG/M metagenome (GOLD analysis project Ga0302200, IMG submission 194585) | Peat permafrost microbial communities from Stordalen Mire near Abisko, Sweden - II_Bog_N3_1 | ecosystem: Environmental > Terrestrial > Soil > Wetlands > Peat | place: Sweden: Abisko... | reverse complement strand
AGGCCGCCGTGGTAGCCGCCGGCGGCAGCATTGTTGCGCCCATCTTCACGTTTCCCGGCGGGCGCAGATTCCACTTCTCCGACGGCGCGGGCAACGTGCTGGGCGTCTGGTCAGAGTAGCGCGCTCCCTTCACGCACAATCTGCCTTCTCCCAGGTCTCAAAGTCGAGACCTGGGGCACCCCCTGGGCACCGCGTCTTTGTTTTTGCGGCTGGGGTGGGACAGCATACAGCCTGCATCACACGCTCGCGGGCACCTTGGCTTCCAGCTCGGCCAGGCGATTGGCCAGCAGGGTTTCCAGCTTGACCAGCGCCGCGGAAAAGCCCTCGATGCCTTCCTTCAGCTTGTCGGTAGCCATGCGGTCTGCCGCATGCATCTTGTCGAACGCCGCCTTGTCCACGGCAATCTTCTCAATCGGTAACCCTTGCGCCGCCGCGGGATCGAGCTTGCGCGGCAGCTCGGCCTGGGTGGCTTCCAACTCGGCCAGCAGGTGCGGCGAGATGGTGAGCAGGTCGCAGCCGGCCAGTTCCGTGATCTCGCCGATATTGCGGAAACTGGCGCCCATCACCTGCGTCTTGTATCCGAACTTCTTGTAGTAGTTGTAGACCGTGGTCACAGAGATCACGCCGGGGTCGTCGGCGCCCTGGAAGTCCTTGCCGGTGTCCTTTTTGTACCAGTCCAGAATGCGGCCCACGAAAGGCGAGACCAGCGTGACGCCAGCCTCAGCAGCCGCAATGGCCTGGTGCAATCCAAACAGCAGGGTCAGGTTGCAGTGGATGCCTTCCCGCTCCAGCACCTCCGCGGCGCGGATGCCCTCCCAGGTGGAGGCGATCTTGATCAGGATGCGTTCCCGGCCAATGCCCTCGGCGTCATACTGCGCAATAATGGCGCGCGCCTGCGCGATGGTGCCCGCGGTCTCGTAGGAGAGGCGCGCGTCCACTTCCGTCGAGACGCGGCCGGGGACAATCTCCAGAATCTTGATGCCGAAGGCGATGGCCAGCCGCTGGAAGGCCAGGTTGGCCACGGCCTGGGCGGCGGCGCTTGCACCCAGTTCCTTGCGGGCCTCCACCAGAACGCCGTTCACGATGGTCTGGTACTGCGGCATCTGCGCCGCGGCGGCAATCAGCGAGGGGTTGGTGGTGGCGTCCTGCGGACGAAACTTCTCCATCGCCTCAATGTCGCCGGTATCGGCGACGACCACGGTGTATTGACGCAACTGCTTGAGTAGATTCTGCGGCATCATTCCTCCAGGGAAGGGCTGGCTTGGGCTTCAACTCTCCCCCGGCGCCAGTCTACCCCTAATGAGACGCGGCAGAGCGGTCCAGGTTGCACAGGTGCAGTGATTGCTCCGGCCCATGACTGGGAGGATTTGGGTGCCGCATCCTCTCCGCGCCTTCCGCGGAAAGGGTGGGAGGCGATCTTGCTTCTTTCCGGCCGGACCAAAATCGGCCTCAGTCTGCGTCAGGTTGCACGGTGTTGGCCAGCACGCCCAACCCGGGAATGCTGACTTCCACGCGATCCCCAGCCTGCAGCGGCCCAACCCCCGAGGGCGTTCCGGTCAGCACCAGGTCGCCCGGCTCCAGGGTGAAGGCGGCGGTGATGTGCGCCAGCAGTTGGGGAACGGGAAAGATGAAATCCAGCGTTGAGCCCTGCTGACGCAACTCGCCGTTCACGCGGGTTGCGATGGTCAGGCCGGCTTCCAGGTCCAGTTCGTCGCTCACCAGCGGGCCCACCGGGCAAAACGTGTCGAAGCCCTTGGCGCGGGTCCACTGGCCGTCCCTGGTTTGCAGATCGCGGGCGGTCACGTCGTTGGCCAGGGTGAGTCCGCGGAGGGCCGAGCGCCAGTCTTCCGGCTTCAGGTGGCGCACGCGGCGGCCGATCACCAGTGCCAGCTCGCCTTCATAGTCCACGCGGGCAGAGATTGCAGGCATGCGCACCACGCCGCCCGGCTTCAGCAGCGAGGACGGCGGCTTGAGGAAGAACAGCGGCTCCAGCGGGAGTTCGTGGCCCAGTTCCTTCACGTGGTCGCGATAGTTGCGCCCGATGCAGACGATCTTTGAGGGCGTCACCGGGGGCAGCAGCTCGGCGGCGCTCAGAGGCATGGGTTCAAAGTCGAAGCTCCAGGAAGTAGCCCGCGCGTGGGCCAACTGGAAGGCCAGGTCCTCTTGCGGCGCTGCGATCAGGTCAACAATCCACAATTCGCCGCGACGCTCTTCCACCGCGCCGTAGTGGATTTTTTCTTCAAACAGAAAGCGGCAATATTTCATGCAGGAATCCTCCGTTATCAGCCAAACTGGGTGCCCCACCCTTCAAAATCTGGGTGCACCGCCCTCCAGAAACTGGGTGCCCCAGGTCCCGATTCTGGGACCTGGGAGAGCACGAACTCAAAGCATGAAATCAAGCGGTCAGGGACCTACGGGCCGGGCACAGTCTCTTCCGCCTCGGCGGAACGGGTGCTTTCATGCCCGCCCTGGTCGATGGCGCTGACCGCGTACTGATACGTGTGTCCGCTCTGCACCTGGGCGTCGTGAAAGGCCGGGGGAACCAGCGGCTGCGCGGAGGAGATGCGCCGCCAGCCGCCATCGGCTTCGCGGCGATAGACCGCATAGCCGGCCAGGTCGGCTTCGGTGCCGGGCTGCCAGCTCAAGTCGATCGACGGCTCCGGCCCGGCGTTGGCCACCGCGGCCAGCCCAGTGGGCACGGCGGGCGGAAACACGTCCAAAGCCTCCACGCGTACCGGCGCGGAAAGCGGGCCGGCCAGTTCCATCATCTGTCCGTCCACGATCCGGTGGACCACGCGCTGAGCGCGGTACTCGTAGTTCTGGCCAAAACGAATATCCTTGTCCAGCGCGCGGCTGCCCGGTGTCCCCACCTCCACCAGCAGACTCCGCTCTACCGCTTCGAGCTGCGGGGCCAGCAGTCCCTGCCGGGCCTTGGTCTTTGCTCCCGCCTCGGGCGTCAGCAGCGTGCGATGCAGGCGGATGGCCTCTTTGCCGCTGTCCGGCGTCCAGCGCAGCACAATCCCGTCCTTGCGCACCTGGGCAGTCAGGCCGGCCACCGCGCCGGGCGCCGCGCCGGCCAGCACCACGGCAGCATTGGACAGCCCCGCGGAACGCCCATTGCGGTTGTCCATCTCCACAAAATAAGTGAGCGCCCGGGGCGGGCCAGAAGCCAGGGCAGGCGAAAGCGTCTCATGAAAAGCGCCTTCCGCCCCAGGAGCAAGTGCCAGATCACCAGCCATAGCGCAGGCGCCTGCCTCTTCCTGGCGGCATACGCGGACCGGCACATTGCCCTTCAGCAGCAGCTTGTCAGTGTTCTTCTTGGGCATGGTCCAGGTGAGCGAGACCTGGTTGCCAGTGCGGACGGCGGTCAGACCGGTCACGCGCTCGGGCAGGTTGAGCGAGGGAGGCTGTGGTGCGCCCGGCGTTCCGCAGCCCGTCAAGCTCAGCCCGCCGGCCAGCGCCAGCGCCAGCGCGGCTCCTGCAAATCTATGCGACATTCTCATTGCCCTCCCAGTCTACTGGAGCCGCGCCGCTGCGGGCAGGCGGTAGGCCGCGGGAGGCTCCGAACTAGGTCTCTGGCCGGATGATTTCGTACCTTGAATTCATCCTCTCCCAGGTCCCAGAATCGGGACCTGGGGCACCCAAGTTGGTACAACTTCAAGCGGTCAGAGACCTAGTTCCACGAGCCCCCCCGGCGGGCTTTGCCGTATGCTTGCCTACGATGTGTTTGGCTGGCTGCAATCTGCGTTACGGGGGGAAGAGGCGGGCATGAAACTGGTGAAAACGCGGCTAGCCGCGATGATGTTTCTGGAGTACTTCATCTGGGGCGCGTGGTATGTGACGGTGGGAACCTGGCTGGGGCGGACGCAGCACTTCACCGGTGAGCAGATCGGCCTGGTGGCCGGCACCACCGCGGTGGGCGCCATTGTTTCCCCGTTCCTTGCGGGCTGGCTGGCGGACCGTTTTTTTGCCACCCAGCATCTGCTGGCAGTGCTGCACGCGGCCGGCGCGGTGCTCTTGCTTCTGGCCTCGGCGCGCACCTCGTTTGCGCCCCTCTACTGGCTGGTGCTGGCCTATGCCTGCTGTTACATGCCCACGCTGGCGCTGACCAACTCGCTGGCCTTTCGCCAGATGCGCGACCCCAAAATCGAGTTCGGCCCGATTCGCGTGCTGGGCACCGCCGGCTGGATTGTCGCCGGCCTTCTTGTCGGCGGCCTACGGCTTGAGGCCACGGCCGTGCCCCTGCGCCTGGCGGCGGCTTCCTCGCTGGCCCTGGCCATTTACGCGCTCACCCTGCCGCACACCCCGCCCATCCGGCAGGCTGGCGGCTTCAGCCTCTCCAGACTCATTCCCGCCGAGGCCATTCGCCTACTGCGCGAGCCTTCCTTCGCCATCTTCGTACTGGCCTCGTTTCTCATCTGCATTCCTTTGCAGTTCTACTACGCCTTCACGAATCTCTTCCTGAACGAGATCGGCATCCACAACGCGGCCGGCAAAATGACCGGCGGGCAAATGTCGGAGCTGGTGTGCATGTTGCTTATTCCCTGGTTCTTCCGCCGCCTGGGCGTCAAATACATGCTCATCGCCGGCATGGCGGCCTGGGCGCTGCGTTACGCGCTCTTTGCCTTCGGCAACGGCGGCGCGGCCTTGTGGATGCTCTACGGAGGCATCCTGCTGCACGGCATCTGCTACGACTTCTTCTTTGTCACCGGGCAGATCTATGTGGACCGCAAGGCCCCGGCGGCCTATCGTGCGGCGGCCCAGGGCATGTTGACGCTGATCACCTACGGCGCGGGCATGTTGCTGGGTTCGTGGCTCTCCGGCCAGGTGGTGGACCACTACGCAACCGTTGCGGCCGATGGCTCGGCGACCCACGCATGGCGGCCCATCTGGCTCATTTCGGCGGGCTTGTCGGCGGCCATTCTGCTGCTGTTCTTCTTCGCGTTCCAGGACCGGGAGAGCGATCAAAAAGCCGCCTGAACCGGGAGAGCGAGCCCCGATGGCTGACATCCACTCCGCAAAGACGCTGGCCTCGGCCGGCGCGAATGCTCCAGCGGCTAGGCCTCGTTGCGTTTTTTGTACATCTCATTCATTCGATTGCCTCGTGGTGTAGGATAGCCTCGGCTTCAAGAAACGGTATGACAACTCCTTGTGCGGAACGCGCGTCCAATGGAATGGAGCTGTGGCGGAACCGCATCGCGACAGGGAGTTTGTGTCACTCCTGCAGGATGGCTCGGCTACGGAGCCACGATTTGCGGCATACCGGGGAATTTGGTACGCTCAGGCAGTCTTCGAGCTGAGCGAAAGGAGAACTTCGTCATGGCAGAGGATACGAAAGCATACGGTCTGGCTTGGTTTTTGGCTGGATTAGGCGTGGGCGCGCTGGTGGGGATTCTCTATGCCCCCAAGAGCGGCCGTGAGACGCGTGATGGCCTGGTAAGCGGAGCCCGCGAGGGCACCGAGTACCTCCGCGACCGTACCCGGCAAGCTGCCGAGCAGGTGGGTACGCTGGTGGACAAGGGCAAGGAGCACGTGGGCGATTACGTTGAGCGTGGCCGCGATGTTGTGGATCGCGGACGGGCGCAGTGGGAAGAGTTCGTCGAGCGCGGCAAGACTCTGGTCACCGACCAGTCCACCAGGGTGACTGCGGCTGTGGATGCGGGACGCCAGGCCTACAAGACGACTACCGCTCCCGAGGAGCCCATCGAGCACTGAGCCGCCGTTTTCACCAGGGTGGCAATCTGGCCATGCCTGGATTTGTTCGGTGATTCGTTCCGGAGTGGTGCGCGAGAGGGGCTGACTGCGGCTCGCGCACGCCCTCTGGACGGAACGCTTCCTCCCTATCCTGGGAAGCGCCTTCAAGAAAACGTCGCAAGCCCGCAGCCGTTCTGCGCGAGACCATTCCAATGCCAAATTTGGACAATCAGACCATCCAGCTTATCTTCATTGCGGTCACCGCGCTGGCCGTGTTGTTGCAGGCCATCATTCTGCTGGCCATCTTCGTCACCGTCCGCAAGGCGGCCCGCTCGGTGCGCGAAGAGGTTGAGGATTTGCGCTCGTCGATCATGCCCATCGTCGACACCACGCGGGAGCTGATTAACCGCACCGCTCCCAGGGTCGAGGATGCGGTTGTCGACCTGGCGGATATTGCCCACGGGCTGCGCGTGCAGACCGCGCAGATGGAATCCTCGGTCACGGAAATTCTGGAGCGCGTGCGCACCCAGGCCAGCCGCGTGGATGAGATGTTCTCCAGCCTGCTGGACGCGGTGGATCGCGCCGGCGGCTTTGTGGCCGAGGCCGTCAGCGGCCCGGTGCGACAGATTTCCGGCCTGCTGGCCTCCATCAAGGCGATCATCGAATCCTTGCGCGCCAGCGCCGACGCGGTGCCCGGCCCAACCCGCCCCCCCGGCGACAAGGACATGTTCGTTTAAACCATATGCACCCCATTGCAGGCTGGGTGCGCCACCTGGGCGCCCTCTGGGCACCGCGTATTTTTTCTTGCGGCTCGGGTGGGCCAGCACGATCCCCGCATTACCCAACAGCAAGAATGCTCGAAAAATCAGTCTGGCGAGGTCAATCAATGAAACCACGCACGCGGTGGGCGTTTCTGGTTTTTGCACTCATGCTGACGGGGTGGGCCTGTGCCCAAACCACCCCCAAGGCCGCGCTTCTGGCTTTATCCAAGCACGACCACACCCTGGCCATCGTCGATCCGGCCAGCCTGCAGGTCCTGGCGCGGATTCCGGTGGGCGACGACCCGCACGAGGTGGTCGCTTCAGCCGACGGGACGACAGCCTACGTCTCCAACTACGGCTTCGGCGCCTTTCACACCCTGGCGGTGATTGACCTGGCGGGCCAAAAGGCGTTGCCGTCCATCGATCTGGGCGCGCTGCGCGGTCCCCATGGGCTGGACTTTGCGCAGGACAAAGTGTGGTTCACGGCAGAAGCAGCCAAGGCCATCGGCAGCTACGATCCAGCCACCGGAAAGATCGACTGGATCATGGGAACCGGCCAGAACCGGACCCACATGCTCTATGTCTTCCCCGATGCCAAACGCATCCTCACCACCAACGTGAGCTCCGCCACCGTCACGATCATGGAAAAGACCGAAGGGCGCGCGGGCGGTCCGCCGCCAGGGATGCCGCCAGGCTTCGGTCCCCCGCCTGGTGCTGGCGGTCCACCACCGGGACCGCCCCCCACCCCGCCGGGCGGCGACTGGCAGCTCACCGTGATTCCCGTGGGCCGCGGATCGGAGGGCTTTGACGTCTCCCCGGACGGCAAGGAAGCCTGGGTAGCCAATGCCTGGGACGGCACCATTTCCGTGATCGATATCGCCGCCAGGAAGGTGGTGGCAACTTTGGCGGCCAACGTGGCCGGCGCCAACCGGCTCAAGTTCACGCCCGATGGAAGGCAGGTTCTGGTCACTGCCGGATCGGCCCTGGTGATACTGGACGCCGCCACGCGGGAAGAAGAGAAGCGCCTCGCCAACGTCCACGGCTCCGGAGGCATCCAGATGCAGCCGGACGGCGCGCGGGCCTACGTGGCCTGCTCGCCAGACGGCTACGTGGCGGTTATCGACCTCAAGACGCTGGAAATGGCCGGCCACATTGACGTGCGTGGCCCGGACGGGCTGGCCTGGGCGGTCAGGCCTTAGACATTTTCACAGAGAGTGCACGCTCCGTGCCCCATCCTCGCGACTTCTTTCTGTCGCAAGGGTGGGAGAACAGGATGCCTATGTGCAGCAGCAGCAAGAACGTCGGGGGTCTCACCTTCGCCGCGTCTTTGCTCTTGTGGCTAGGGTGGGATGGCACGGCGCCGGGGGCACCAGAAGCAGGGAAGACGCCCTAAACGATCCATCCCCCGCCAACCACTTCGTCCCGGTCATAAAACACCGCGGACTGGCCGGGCGTGACGGCGCGCTGGGGCTCGTCGAATGTGGCCAGCACCTCGCCTTCCCCCGCCGGTTCCAGTGTTGCCCAGGCCGGTTCGTGCCGGTGGCGGATCTTGATCTGCACGCGCATCGGGCCGGCCGGCTCGGGAATGCTGATCCAGTTCAGGCGCCGCGCGCGCAAGGTGCGGGTGGCCAGTTCGGCGTCGGCGCCCACCGTCACGCGATGGCTGGCCGGGTCAATCTGGATCACGTAGAGCGGGGTAGGCGAACTCACGCCCAGTCCCTTGCGCTGGCCCACGGTGAAGTTGAAAATCCCCTCGTGCCGCCCCAGCACTGCGCCCTTCGAGTCCACCAGTTCCCCCGCGGTCTCCGGAACCTGCTCGCCCTGTTCCTCCAGGTAGGCGCTGAGGAACTGCTTGTAGTCGCCGCCGGGGATGAAGCAGATCTCCTGCGAGTCGGGCTTCTCCGCCAGCGCCAGGCCGTGCTGGCGGGCAATCTCGCGCACTTCGGGCTTGGTCATCCTCCCCAGCGGGAAGAGCGTGTGCGCCAACTGTTCCTGCGTCAGGCCGAAAAGGAAGTAGGTCTGGTCCTTGGCCAGGTCGGCCGGCCGCTTCAGAATCCAGCGCCCGCGCCCGGAGTCGCGCCCGGCATCGTATTCATTCACCGCGTAATGCCCGGTGGCAATCCGGCTGGCCCCGATCGAGCGCGCGGTCTGCAGCAACTGGTCAAACTTCAGGTGGTTGTTGCAGAGCGAGCAGGGGATCGGCGTCCGCCCGGCCAGGTACTCCTCCACAAAGGGCCGCACCACATCCTGCTCAAAGCGCTCTTCCTGGTTGACCACGTAATAGGGAATGCCCAGTTGCCGGGCCACGCGGCGCGCATCGTACACATCGTCCAGGGAGCAGCAGCGGCCGGCCTTAGATCCATTTGCCGCGTCTGGAATGCCGTGCCGTCCGGCCAGCCGCGTCTGGTCCCAAAGCTGAAGCGTCATCCCCACCACCGTGTCGTCCGTATCGGCGAGCATGGCCGCCACCGTCGAGGAGTCAACCCCTCCGGACATGGCTACTGCAATGGTTTCTGTCTTTGTCATAGAGAGGGACATCGAACGCGAATTCAATCTCTGAACAAGGGCCAGCAAATCTGAGCCACAATGGTCGTGCCCAGGGTCAGCAGAATGCCGGCCATTTGAGGATGAGCGGGCCACAGGATATGCCCGACGCCGAAAAACCAAGCCGCCAGCCCGGCTGCCGTTCCAATCAAAGAGACCTTTCGGGCCTTCATGGCGCCTCCTCGCTTGTTGGATGCGGCAAGTGGCCTCTTTTTTTCAATTTCATTCGAATGTCGCCATCCTGAGCAGCACGACTAGTTCCGGCGAGTGAGGGCTGTATTGAACGCCGCGCCTTAGCCCCACAAAAGCTCCGTGCCCCATCCGTGCGACTTTTTCAGGTCGCAAGGGTGGGAAAACACAAACCTTTACCGGGTCCATTTTTCAGGAGGCCATCCAAGGGAACGCTGCATTCCGGGCTGGAACCTACCCCAGCGTTCCCGCCGCCACCGGCGAAAGCGCCCGCAGATGCTCCACGGCCTCTGGAACCACCTGCAACACGTGGTCCACATCGGCATCGGTGGCAGTCTTGAGCAGGCTGAAGCGCAGGCTGGCCAGGGCGCGGGCACGGTTCAGGCCCATGGCCATCAGCACATGGCTGGGCTCGGTGGCTCCGGAGTGGCAGGCCGACCCGCCGGAGACCGAAACGCCCTTCAGGTCCAGCGCGATCACCAGCGCCTCGCCCTCCACCTGGTCAAAGGAGATGTTGGTGGTGTTGGCCACGCGGGGAATGCGCTTGTCGCCGTCCCAGGCGCCATTTACGCTGGTGCCGGGAATCCGCAGAAGGCCCTCTTCCAGCCGGTCGCGCAACCCGGCCAGCCGGTCCATGGTTCCATCCGCCAGGCTGTGCATGGCCAGTTCCGCGGCCTTGCCCATGCCCACTATGCCGGTGGTGTTGGAGGTGCCCGCACGCTGCCGGCGTTCATGCGTCCCGCCCAGGATCAGCGGTTCCATGGGCGTGCCGCGGCGCACAAACATGGCGCCCACGCCCTTGGGCCCGTGCATCTTGTGGGCGCTGATCGTCAGCAGGTGGCAGCCAAAGCGCCCCACATCGAAGGGCACCTTGCCCGCCCCCTGCACGGCATCGATATGAAAAAAGACGCCGCTGCTGGCGGCGATCTTCCCGATCTCTTCGATCGGTTGCAGCACCCCGGTCTCGTTGTTGGCCAGCATGATGCTGATCAGACGCGTCTCGGGCCGGATGGCCTGCTCGATCGCGGCCGGGTCGATGAGGCCGCTGGGCCGGGGATCCACAAAAGTCACATCCACACCGCGCTCGGCCATGCGCCTGGCGGGCTGCAAGACCGCCGAGTGCTCAATCGACGTGGTAATGAGATGGTCGCCGGGGCGCAGCAGCCCGAAGATGGCCGTATTATCGCCCTCCGTGCCGCCGGAGTTGAAGACCACCTCGGCCGCGTGGCAGTGGAAGAATTCCGCCAGCGTCTCCCGCGCCTGGTCCACAGCGGTGCGCGCCTGCTGGCCGTCGAGGTGGATCGAGGAGGCGTTGCCGAATTGCTCCATCCAATAGGGGCGCATGGCCTCCATCACCTCCGGCAGCAGAGGGGTAGTGGCATTGGCGTCCATATAGGTGCGGGGCATGGCGTAGTTCTCCTTGCCATAAATTGTAAGGGCTGAGAGGCCTGGTGTGCAGAGCGCCGCGTTCAATGAGGGAACGGCGGGGCTGGGTTGCAAGGAAGAGAAGGAGTTGGTGGAGGCGGCGGGAGTCGGTCGGACTCCAGTACCTCAATCCACGTAACTTATTGACTCTGTGAAGTGCAAATCTGTCATGATTGTCATCATTTTCAGATCTTGGCACAATCCGGTCACAAAATGGGTTCAACTCGGACCCTGCTCACTTCTCAGCACCTTTCCACACTTCCCAATCTGGTTTCATCATTCGAG
>Ga0302200_10004700_pt1 | contig 10900 bp, 14 predicted proteins | sample II_Bog_N3_1_FD_194585 | JGI IMG/M metagenome (GOLD analysis project Ga0302200, IMG submission 194585) | Peat permafrost microbial communities from Stordalen Mire near Abisko, Sweden - II_Bog_N3_1 | ecosystem: Environmental > Terrestrial > Soil > Wetlands > Peat | place: Sweden: Abisko... | reverse complement strand
CGCTACGTTGTTTGACGACAAGCATCTTGCGATTGGGAAGCATTTTGGCGGGCCTACCTGGCGGCTGGACGATGGGAGCGAAGTGCAGGGCAAGATGCGGGAAAGCAAGCAGCAGGCCGGTACGATTCCCTGGCTTATCCTATCGGCAAAGTCGACCGGTGGGCAGGGACGATTGAGTCTGGTGAACGCGGTTCGCCGCACGGAGACACAGGGCGGAGTTGCTCCTGCCGGCGGTTGCGATGCAGAGCACGCGGGCGCTGAGCAGCGAATTCCCTATTCGGCCACGTATAGTTTCTACGATACCCGGGAGTAGCGCGGATCAAGGCTTCTTTCTTGGACTGATGAATCGCCCAATCGCGGTGTCAAGCGAGATCCATCCGGGTCCAAGGATCAGGATCAGGAGAGCGGCGAACCAATAGTTATATGCATCGGCGGCCTGGAACTTGTCGGGGCTGGAGAAGACGCCGAGGAAGGCATCCTTCTCCGCCGTCCAAAAGGCTACCGTCATGTTGGCGAAGAGGACCAGCGAAACGACGCGCGTACCGATGCCAATTGCGAGCAGAATGCCACCGACAAACTCAATGAGCGCGACGGCGAAGGCTGTTTGAGCCGGCATGGGCAGGTTCAATGTGGCGAAATACTGGGTAACCTTTTCCAGATGAGTCAGCTTGCCGTAGCCATCCTGTGCGAATTGCCAACCCCAGTAGAGACGAATGGCCAGGAGCAGCGGGCTTTGCAGCCAATTCAGGGCTTTTGTGGCGCGGGCATAGATATCGCGGATGAAATCAACTAATGATTGCACTGAGTTCCTTCCTAGCCTCTTATTAGCGTCTCGATATCGGGCGCGCAGATCCAGCCTAGCTCCGCCCAGTTTGCAAACCACTCCCTGATTTGTCGGGGGCGGCGTGACTCCGGTATTCGCGAATCCGCAAATCCTGCTTCAAGTGCTTCGACAAGCGGAAGGCCCTGGCGAATGGCGGCAAGCGTCAGGAACTCTTCGCGCTGGAGGCGGCGGTAATAGACCGAGAAGTCGACACGATGCGAAGCGAGAAACGTAGGACGGCGGCGGAGTTTCGTGAGCCTAACTGGCTCACCGGGAATCTCGTCGTGCTTCATGCCTGCCTCGCTGGTCTGGCGCTTTTCGCGATTATGCAGGGCGAGCACCAGATCGTCGGCGGGATAATCGAGGGCTATGAGCTGCAGATGGGGTTGGAGAGCAAGGCGGGACGATGCGTCAATGATGGCAATCTGCTCCAGCGTGAGCGGGTCGCGATCGGCGCTATCGAACGACTCCACGAAGGCCCATTCGATGCGTGCCACGTCCACCGCGAGCCGATGGCGACGACCCGCAAAAGCAGGGTCGGAAGCCAGCCACTCAGCCAGCTGTGAGCCCAGGTTACGGAGGGTAAAGGAACGGCTGGGGTGTGCAGTGAGATAAGCGATGGAGAGCGCGTCAAATGCCGCTGAACCGACGACGGCGCGCAATGCTGGAAAATCTTCCGCAAGGGCGCTAAGAACCCGGTACCAATATTGCCGGTTGTAGATTTCGAGACGCTCAAAGGCGGAGAGCTGACTGTTGGGAGCGATAAAGGTGGCGGCTACCTCCGACATGGGGCGGCCGTCGGGCGCAATGGGGCGCATGTCCTCATCGGGCGTCAGGGGTTGCATGATCGCCGCGGCCATTTCGCGCTGGAGGGTTTCGAGATTCATTCGAGAGATTCCTTAAGATACGGCTGGGGGAAGGCTCGTTCACTCTCACAGATTGAAGACAAGGGGCGGGTCCCTTGAATTCGCATTGTCGAAAATCACTTTTGGGAGTTCCGTCGCCCCTACGGGGCTCTGTGAATCTTTTTCTGCTATCCCAGGACTGCGCTTCGCTTGTCCTGGGCTGTTTTCGACGGCTCCCTCCGGGAGCAAACGGCTCGACGGATGGGCGAAACGGCTTTCCGACGGTTGAGAGTTGTGGGATCCCACTCATCGCGATGAAACTGCGATGAATGGGGCACAGAGCTGCCAGGTTCCTTGTTCATCGCAATACCTCTGCCATGGCGTGAGGATGAAGGTAACGCTCAGCCTTTTTCGCTTCAGCATGGACTTCGTCGAAGGTGGGAATGTGGTCGTCCCATTCGAGAAGGGTAGGCGTGGGACCACAACGCTCAATGGCGCGGGCGTAGAGCTGCCAGACGGGATCGATGACCGGATGATCGTGCGTATCGAGAATGTACTTCTCGTACTTGGAATGACCGGCAATGTGGATCTGCGCGACGCGTTCGGCGGGCACCGCGTTCACATAATCCATTGGAGCAAACTCGTGGTTCACCGAGGAGACGTAAATATTATTTACGTCCAGCAGAATGCCGCAATCTGCGCGCTCCACCACCTCGGCAAGAAACTCCCACTCGGTCATCTGGGAACCGGTGAAGGCGGCGTAACTGCTGACGTTCTCGACGGCGACTGGAATTTCAAGAAAATCCTGTACCATGCGGACGCGCTCGACGGTGCGTTCGACAGCCTCCCAGGTGTACGGGAGTGGCAGCAGGTCGTGCGTGTAGGTTCCGTCCACGCTTCCCCAGCAGAGATGATCGCTGAGCCAGGGGGTCTTGGTGCGGTGAACCAGTGTCTTCAGGCGGCGAAGATGCTCGGGATCGGGCGCGGTGACGGAGCCGAAGTACATGGAGACGCCATGCTGGACGACTCGATACTGTTCGAGGATTCGATCGAGCGTGGCCAGTGGACGGCCGGCATCGATCATGAAGTTTTCAGAGATGATCTCGAACCAGTCCACGACCGGCTTGCGGGAGAAGATGTGCTCGTAGTGCGGAATGCGGAGACCGATTCCGACGCCGTGATCCTGGTACGCATTGAAACGATTGCCGGGCATGGGGCTCCGCGGGACGCAGTTCACAGATGACAGGTTGCAGATGACAGTGGGAAAGCAGATTACAGATGACAGGTTACAGATTTCAGTGAAGAGCCAGATGCCAGAAGGCCGTTGGGGGTAACAGTGAAAGGCAGAATATATGTCCTTCGGGCCACAGCATCGTCAATCTGAGGGTAGCTCGAACTTCAAAGCTGTCACCTGTCATCTGTAATCTGTCATCTGGCTCTTCAATTTTGTTAGGCGAACCGGGCCGATGGTGGCTTGGAGCCGTCGGTGGCGCATCCGCCCTTGCCCTTGCAGGTGTTCTTGCCTTTGCAGCCCTGGTCGCTGGTCTTGCAGCCGCCAGTGCCCTTGCAATCGTTTTTGCCTTTACAGGAGTGTTTTGAAGGGGCGGTCTGGTCCAGACTGGAAAGGCGCAGGCCAGCCTTGGCCGCGGAAACTTTGGACGCGCCCTGGTTGGCTGTCTGGGCCGCTACGGAGGTTCCGCCGACCAGGCCGGAGAGAGCCGCCGTCAGAAGCAGTGCGTTGAACTGGTTCTTTGTCATGATCCTTTGACCTCATTTTGAAGGTTGGGCGGATGGGGTCCGCGAGTGATAGTCATGCAGGAGGGGAGTTGAGCGAATCCCGCATTTTCCGTGACACGCCCTTTAGGAGTGGCGCTCTGCCGGAAAGGTTACAGAGAAAGTGTCCATGTTGGCGATGAAATTCTGATTTGTACCCTTTCTTGTGATGAGTACGGGAGAATAGGGCAGTTGGATTGGCTGGGGCGGGTATCTTCGTCTACGCTGAATTTGTCGAGAGGACGCGGTGGAATCAAGAATGCAAATCGAAGAACCCAAGGGCATGCGAGTTTTATCCGGCGCCAGCTTTCTGTTTGCGCTTCTGCAAAGCCTGTGTACGGCGGTGCTGACGCTGAGCGGAATTCGCGTGGCGATTGGGCTGAGCGCGCTTGCGGCAGCCTCGGGGATTTACGCGCCGGCGAGAGGGTTTCACCAGGACGCGATCCGGATTCCTATGCTGATTCTGGCTGCTGTGGGAGCCGTTGTGAACCTGGCGGTGCTGGCGTGGATCTGGCATCTGCGTTCTCGGCCTTCGGCGCAATGGCGCAAGCGGGAGATTACGAAGAAGGAACGGCGATCGGAGCGGTTGCAGGTGGTGCTGGCAGTTGTGACGCTGATTCTGGTGGGGCTGGAGACGTGGACGCATCCGATGGTGCATCGCACGGGGTCGCCACCGGTTGTGCGATCCAGTTCGTCCTGATGAGCGCACCTATTATTGAGGACCCGCAGGGGGCGAGGTTGACGGATCGTTCGGAAGCAAGGATTTTGATGGTGCGGCCCTCCGGTCCGGAGGGGCCGGCTGTGCCGGCGCATCGATTCCCTGGTCCCGTAACGCCCGGTCGATCACACGCCAAATCTGGGCTTCTGGAATCCAACCGGAGATCCGCTCGCCGTTGACGAAAAGAGCAGGCGCGTAATTCAGCCCCAGTGACTGCGCCTCCTTTAACGATGAACGGACCGGAGCTTCGTCCTGCTTTGCCAGACATTTGTTCAAAGGACCGGGCTCGAGTTTTGCCACTTCAGCTTCCCGGCGAGCGATCTGGTCAAGGGCGGCAAAGCTCGTTTGTGGATTACGGTCCTTGCCGCTAACTTGCTGCCCGTGGGTATGCAGATAATCGACGTAATCCCAGTAAACCTTGCCGCTCTGCGCAGCCAGACAGTTAGCGTCCACTGAGGCGCGAAAAGCCCAGGGGTGCAGTTCTGTGAGCGGGTTGTCCTTGTAGATGAAACGTACGGTGTCTTTGTATCGGTCGATTACACCAGGGAACAGAGCCTGATGCATGCGCGCGCAGACCGGGCACTCCAGGTCATCGAAACCGATGACGGTGACCTTGGCATCCGGATTGCCACGCACTGGACGCCCAGTAATGTCGATCGCGAAAGCAGGATCGTTGGACAGGTCGAAGGTTTCCAGCCTGGCCAAGGTCTTCCCGTCGGTGGAGATAAGGAAGTTGACAATCGTAGTCTTGCCCTCGTGGGTGAGCATGGCCGGGAGGGCGTCATAGCCGGTTGTCGTGCTGGGACCGCGGGTACCCAAGGTGATGTCGTAATCCTCAGGGACGTTGAATTGGGAACGGATCATGGCCTGAATATGGCGGTTCAGCCCTCTGTCGAGCGATGCCTGCGGCGTAGATTGACCATGGGCACTCGCGGCGATGGCGAGGCCAAGCAGGACAGCGAACAACCGGATACGCGCCATGGGTGATTCCTCTCGGGATAAGATAGCAGGTTGCGCTGGCACTAAACTTCCCCCTTTTTGGCACGCGGGATCAAGGGCCAGACAGCTCCAGTTCCTTATCCAGTCGCGCGTGAAGGCGCTGGCTGAAGCCAGCGGGCAGTTCGAAGACCCGGTCGTCGGCCATGAGGACTACGATGTTTCGCGTGGAATCGAGGACAGCAGAGCAGATCTCGCAGGTTTCGAGATGGCGGTCGATGTCGGAGCGCAACTCCGCGTCCACCTCGGCATCGATGTAGGCGGAGATGTGCTGCCAGACGTGTTTGCAGTCGATTCTCATTTTCCCCACCCAAACAAGCCCTTGCGTTCAGGTGCAAAACCTCTTAGCTGTGGAGCAAGATGCTTCTGCAGGAGCGCTCGCGCCCGGTGCAGCCTGACTTTTACCGCTCCGTCGGCGATGCCAAGCACAGCGGCAGTTTCACGGACGTCCATTTCTTCGATGTCCCTGAGCAGGACAACGTTACGGTAAATCGGAGGCAATTCGTCTATAGCAGCCCGAAGCATCGCTCCCAGTTCCTTGCGTTGCAGGGCTTCAGAGGGGATTTCGCGCCAACTGGTGAGAATGGCGGGGGTATAGTCGCCCGTCTGCTCATCGGTGTCCGCCTCCAGTGAATCCTCCCGGCGGGTGGCCTGTTTGCGCAGGCGACCAAGGCCTTCGTTCCGGGCGATCGAAAGCACCCATGTGCGGAATTGCGAATCGCCGCGAAAATTGTGGAGATTCTGGAAGACTTTGATGGCCGTATCCTGTGCCGCGTCTTCGGCTTCGGCCTCGTTCCGGAGGAGGCCGAGCAACATGAGATAGACGCCCCGCTCGCAAGGGCGGATGAGCTCATGGAACAGGTGCTTCTCACCGGCAAGGATGCGGCGGATACAGTCTGCTTCGAGTTCGGGGTTCGACGCCGCCATTCAAAGAGAACTATAGCGCGGTAACCGGAAATTCCACGATCCTCAGGGCACAAAATCGATTTCCTGAGATAAGTTTCTTGCTTTCAAAAGATTCCTTGTACTCAAAACGCAAATTGGGCTGTACAATCTCCACGAGGAGACCCATGGCCGGAGATATTCAACTTACGTGCAGCGATTGCGGGCAGGACTTCACCTTCACCGCTGCTGATCAAACGTTCTTTCAGGAACGTGGTTATTCGACCCCAAAGCGTTGCAAGAGTTGCCGTCAGGCAAAGAAGAACGACCAGGGGGGTTCCGGCTACCGTTCGGCTCCGGCACAGGGTACACCTGTGATTTGTTCGGGTTGCGGCCAGCCTACAACAGTTCCTTTTGAGCCTCGCGGCGATCGCCCGGTGTTTTGCCGGGATTGCTACCAGGCGCGTAAAGGAAGCAGTGGCGGGGGCGGCGGCGCTTCACGAGGCCGCGGCCGTTTCTAGAATTCAGGCGGTCCGATGAGGGCAACCACATCGGACTCATGCTTCCCCACCCAAACAAGGTGAGCTCCACGGCGTACGTTGACTCGGCTCTGGACGCGTTGACCGCACGTCGGTGGTGACTACTCGGTCATTTTTCGAACAGCAGGGATCTGCGAGAAATGAGTAAATTGAAGGGCAGACCCTGGAATCAGGGCTGCCCTTTTGGTTTTCAAGTGACGCCACCTGCGTTGGGGCGGAAGCTCGCTATTCGCTCGCCCCCGCTTTGTTACTTGTCACCGGTTCCAGAAATCCGAAGATTTACATGTGGGTTTGATTCGGGAAATCGGAAGATTCCGAACTTCGATTGGACCCGTCCCATTCCAACACGGACGCCGGCGCTCTCGGAACGCAACTGATTGTCTGACCATGGGAGGACTACTCCTAAAAAATGGCCTCCCAACTGTCCTTCACTGGATTTGCATGGAAGAACCTGTGGCGCAGGCGGCTGAGAACCCTGCTGACTCTGTGGGGAATCGGCATGGCGATTGGGGCATTTGTTGCCCTGGTTGGCTTTTCGCGCTCGTTTGAGCACGAATGGCTGCGTCTCTACTCCAGCAGCGGCACCGATATTGCCGTGGTCGAAAAGGCGTTTCTCAACACTTCTGTCGACGCATCTCTTGAAGGCAAGCTGGCTGCTGTGCCTGTGGTGGCGCAGGTCAGTCCCATGATCTTCAATGTGATTGACCTTACTCCTGAGGTCAATGCGCTGGTGTTTGGCTGGCGCGCCAATTCCTATGAGTTCGGTTCCCTCACCTTCCAGTCGGGACAACACTTCGAGGACGGGAAACCCGAGGTGATCATCGGCGACGCGCTGGCAACCACGCTGAACAAGAAGGTCGGCGAATCGCTGGATATTCAGGGCTCCACGTTTAACGTGTCTGGAATCTATCATGGCGGGACGGCCCTGGAAGCAGGCGCTGTGATTATGCCGCTGGATCAACTGCAACAACTCTCGAACCTGCAGGGGAAGGTTTCCGGATTTCACGTCCGGCTTCGTCCTGCGCCGCCTGGAGAAGCTCCCGACCACTATTTGAAGCGGGCTCAGAATGAGATTGAAGCCGCGCTGCCGGGCCTGAACGCGCAACTGGCAAGCGAGCGAGCCAGCAACAACCAGTTTGTCGCGCTGGCTCATGCCGTGGCGTGGGGCACATCCTCAATTGCGCTGCTTATGGGTGTTCTCGGCATAGCAAACACCATGGCAATGTCGGTTTTTGAGCGGACACGGGAGATCGGAATTCTGCGCGCGATTGGCTGGAAGTCCGGCCGCATTGTGCTGCTGATCGAGACGGAAGCAGTAGTGCTTGGGTTCGCTGGCGGGATTCTCGGGCTGTTTTTCGGCTGGGGCTCTCTGCGCCTTCTGTCGATGTTGCCGCAGACGGCGAGCATCGTGTCCTCGTCGCTTGATGCGGGACATTTGCTCAAAGCGCTCGGGCTATCCATTCTTTCGGGAATCCTGGCGGGCGCTTATCCCGCGTGGAGAGGTTCGCATCTGTCGCCGGTGGAGGCGATCCGGCATGACTAGCCCAATCCTGGAAGTCCGCAAGCTCTGCAAGAGCTACGATGAAGGCCGCATTGAGGCGCTTCGCGGGGTGGATCTAAGCATCACGGCCAGCGAGTACCTGGCGATCAGCGGACCGAGTGGGAGCGGCAAGTCGACGCTGTTGCAACTGCTGGGAGGGCTGGATACGGCGACCACCGGCGAAGTGCTTTTTCAGAATGCCGCACTTGGCTCGGTAGTGAACCTGGACGAGTACCGGGCGCGGCAGGTGGGATTCATCTTCCAGGCGTTCTATCTTTTGCCGACCCTAACCGCGGTTGAAAACGTGCAAGTACCGATGCTGGCTTTGGACCTGCTGCCGAGCAACCGCGCCCAGCGGGCCGAGTCGCTATTGAGGGAAATGGGTATGGAACACCGGCTTAACCAATATCCCAACCAGCTTTCCGCCGGAGAACGTCAGCGTGTGGCGATCGCCCGTGCCCTGGCCAACGCTCCGTCTATCCTTCTGGCGGACGAGCCCACCGGCAATCTGGACAGTTCAAACTCCGCCCGCATCATGGAAATTCTCACCGGGATACAGAAGCAGCGGGGCATGACGCTGATCATCATCACACATGACAATGAGATTGCCAGCTGCGCGCCGCGACACATTCGCATTCGCGATGGAAGGATCGAGTCATGAGACCTATCTTCACTGTTGCTGTAACGACGCTGCTGTGCGCAATGCCGGCAGTTGCCGCAAGCGATGTGGCTGCGGTGCTGAAGTCTCCACAGGAGCGGATTGAAACAGCCGACTTTCGCGCCAGCGGGCACCTGGTGCGCGTGGATGCCGATGGCAAACGGACCAGCGATGCGATCACGATCAAGGCGCACTGGTTTCCCGGTGTGCTGCGGGCGCTTGTGGAAGTAACTCCTTCCGCCGGCGCCAAGCTGGATGCGCGCACTCATATCCTGCTTGAAATGCATCCTGGTGGCCAGAATGTGATCGGAATTGCTCACCCAGGGGACAAAACTCCGGCTACACTTCCCTTCGACAAATGGAGCGATGGCCCGCTCGGCCCAGGATTCAGCTTTGAGGACTTCCTGGAGATGCAATACTTCTGGCCGGGTCAGACCTTGGAGAAAGAGACGACCTTCGGCGCACGGCAGTGTGACGTTTTGAAGAGCACACCGGGCGCGGCGGACAAGACCCATTATGCCGGAATTAAAACCTGGCTCGACCACAGTATCGGATTTCCGGTATATGTAGAAAAAACCCTGAAAGGAACTGGGACGGTGAAGGAGTTCACCTATCTTGGGCTGCGCCACGATGGTGGTGTCTGGTCCGCCAGCCAGATGGAGTCAAAGGTCCGAGGCCAAGGTGGGTCGACTCTGCTCATCATTGATCGGGGCAGCGCAAAGGCAAATCTCGGGATCGGGGATTTTAGTCCCGAGCAACTCACGCGGTTTTAGGATTCCTTATGGTCGCAGTTCTCTGGATTCTCGCCGCCGGCGCCGCACTGGTTGCTACTGGATTCCTGTACCAGTTCTTCGGGGCGCGACGCGACCGCAGGCTTTATGCCGGCCTCGGACGCTGGATCGATATCGGCGATGGGCGCAAGCTTTATTTGATAGAGAAGGGTGCCGGCGGACCGACGGTGCTTTTTGAATCCGGGATTGCAGCGACAAATCTAAACTGGTTTCATGTCCAGGAGATCGTCTCGCAGTTCACTTATACGGCATCCTACGATCGTGGCGGGCTGGGGTGGAGCAGCCCCAACCGGACTGCACGCACTCCGGGCAACATCGCTTTGGAACTGCACGCGATGCTGGAGGGCGCCGAAATCAAGCCGCCGTACATACTGGTGGGACACTCCTTCGGCGGACTGGTAATGCGCCGTTATGCGTTGCTTTATCCCGAGGATGTGGCCAGCGTACTGCTTGTTGACCCCATGCGCTGTGAGGAATGGCCGCCGCTGAATCCCGGCAAGCAGTCTGAAATCGACCGCGGCAAGAAGCTTTCCAGGATCGCGATTTCAATTGCCCGTTTTGGACTGGCGCGGCTTGCCGTGATGTCACTGCTGTTCCGGTCAGGGAAGACCGCCGACTGGCTTGCCGGGGCCGCAGGCAATGGCGGGCGGCACGTGCTGAGACGGGTGAAGGACGAGGTGGGCAAGATGCCCAAGGAAGTGCAGCCGATTGTGGCTGCGCATTGGTCGCGCCCCGGGTACTACGCGGGAATGCGAAGCCATGTGATGTCGGTCCCTGACTCGGTGCGGGAGATGCAGGACGCTGAACCGATCCATGGAATCCCGGTGGTGGTATTGACGCCGGGGAAATCGACGCCTCTGTCCTGCGAGAATCTTGCCCGCATCGGCGACAACGCGCAGCAGGTGATTGCGCTTGCGAGCGCGCACTGGATTCATCTGGATGAGCCGGACCTGGTAATCGATTCGATTCGCGAGATGGTGATGGCCGTTGCCGCGGAACCGGTTGCAGCTTCTGTCTGAAGCGGCAACGCAGGTCATAGATTACAGATGGCAGGTTACAGGTGACAGATGAAGATGGAGAGACACGATGGCCAATGGTTGGCTTTTGTGGGTTCCCACCCATCGAGCCATGAAACTGCCCGATGGATCGGGCACGGGAAGTTGCTTGGGGTACCCAAAAGTCTATACTTCGAACTCGGGGTGATAGATGGACTTCGACTACGTCGTGATGCCGGGAATCCTGGTTGTCATTGCATTCCTGGTTATCTGGTGGAGCATTCGCCGTATGCGGTCGTTGGGGGCGCCTAACTTTCGCAGGGTCGCAGAGTCACGGAAC
>Ga0302200_10004692_pt1 | contig 10909 bp, 7 predicted proteins | sample II_Bog_N3_1_FD_194585 | JGI IMG/M metagenome (GOLD analysis project Ga0302200, IMG submission 194585) | Peat permafrost microbial communities from Stordalen Mire near Abisko, Sweden - II_Bog_N3_1 | ecosystem: Environmental > Terrestrial > Soil > Wetlands > Peat | place: Sweden: Abisko, Stordalen... | reverse complement strand
TCGTATCAGCATCGTTGATGATGTAAAAGAAGCCGGTATCCACAAGGCAAGTGTTGACTTTGGCAAGGACAACCAGGTAGAAATAGAATTTGAAGTAGTAGGGGAATAATATTTCCTTAATTCATACAACCAAGATACCATCCCAGCAACGGGGTGGTATTTTTGTTTTGGGTAGTAACCAGTTGCTGTGTTAATGAGATGCAGGAACAAACACTGAGCTGAAGCTCGGTTACCTTCTTTTAAAAAACACAAACCCGTTAGATCCACCGGTCTCTTCAAGTTGTAGCTGGCCCCGGAACTTGTTTGCGTCCTGAATCTTACAGATAAAGTATGCTGGTTTGTCCAACACGCCGGTAAGGAGCCATTTCTCATTGGCCTCTGGTTGCATTTTACGGCCACGGTAGTCGACCCGGTAATAGACATAGTTGGAATCGCGCCCGGGCTGCTTGCGGGCGTAAAAGAGGTTAGCGTAGCTTTTATAGCCGAGCGGCTGCACATATACGTCCTTGCCGGCGAAACCCTGGAAGTAATCAATTGCAGCCCTTTGGGATATTGCTTCGATTTTCGGGGTAAAATGAAGTACCGCGGCCTGAATGATGACAATCTGCACCACACAAAGCATTACCATCCCATTCCTGAAATTTCTGCTCATCTGGGCAACTGCGATCCAAATTGCTACCAGATAACATAGACCCCAGAGACATTCAGAATAATCCCAGGACACCTGCGCCTGAAGGTTGCCGACCAGGAAAGGATCCTGAATGTACGGGATCAATTTATCTTTATACATTCCTGCCAGGGGCAGGGCTGTAATGAGCAGAGCAATGAACGAGCCAATGAACAGAAGAAGGACCCTCACGGTCTTCTTAATTTGATTTGGCCCGTCACTTAGCCGATACAACCAAATGGCAGCCAGGTAAGTAAGTGGAAAGTAACATAATGAGGAATAATGGACGATCTTGGTTTTTACGATAGAGAAAAGGATTAAAACCACCCAAAAAAGCACCCACATCCATTTTGAAAAATCGGTTGCGGCATCAGAGAGCATAATCTTCTTCCGGGAGTATTGAAACAAAAATATGGATGCAGGGAAACAGCCAACCAGCAACACTATGAAATGATAAATAAACGGCCCACCATGGTCAGCATCTTCTGTTTGAAACAGGCGCACCTGGTATATAACAAATTCCGTAATGAACCACTTGCCATAGGTAGGGCCATAGTGCGCGACGGTAATGCCCAGCCAAATAATAACAGGCAAAGCGCTACAAAGGGCGATGACCAGCAAATGGTTCACGCGATAGCCGTTCAGGCCCTTGTTTACAATCAAATAAACCAAAAAAGCAAGACCCGTTACCAATATTGCTACCGGCCCCTTTGTAAGGACAGCGAGGCCAAGAAACAACCCTGCCAAAATAGCATGGAGTACTTGGCGCCCTGAAAACCGCAGCTGGTAGATCTGGAAAAAAGCCAGAAAGATGAAAAAGTTGAATGTGGGATCAATGATACCGGACTTAAAATAAAAGTGCGGGAGCCAACACGCCGCATAAAGCAGGACCCACCATGTGGCCATTTTGGCATTGACGATACGTTTACCCGCATAAAATAAGAATGTGAGCGTGAGCACCCCAATAAGTGCATTCGGAAAACGGGCGGCAAACTCCCCTACCCCAAATAGCTGCATGGCAAGTACCTGCATCCAGATAAAGAACGGCGGTTTTTCCCAAAATGGCATAAAATCGATCTGCGCGCGGAGATAGTCTTTAGACACGATCATCTCACGGGCACATTCCGCAAAGTTGATCTCGTCCCAGTCGAAAAGGTGCATACTCCCCAAAAATGGGAAAAATAGCAAGCACGCAACCACAATTATTATTATATAAGGAAAAAATCTCTTCATAAATCCGTAAATAAAATGCGCCCGCGCACCCTTAAGTGGATGATCCTTTATGTTGAAAGAACCTTTCTTTATAGTTCTCCATTACTGAAAAAATGACTGTCGTAAAAAGTCCTCCAATTATGCTGCCCAAATATACATCGTCAAAAAAATGTGCAGCCAGATAAATTCTGGAATAACAGACCGACAGCGCCAGAAGAAAGAACAGCAATCCATATTTCCTGTAGTTAAGGGGTAATAATAAAGATAGAAAACTGAAAAAACTGAACGCACCCTCACTGTGGCCCGACGGAAAGCTCCGCTCAAGCAACAATGGCCAGTCTGAAGAAAAATGCACCCAATGCGTGTATTGATAGTATAAAAGTGGCCTGGGAAAATTAAAAACTGATTTTAGCACCTGCTGAAATAATAAGGGGATCACATTGCACGACACGGCCAGAAAAAAAAAATAAAGATTTCTGAACCTCGGGACCGTGGCCATCAGGAGCGCCAAGGCAAGGATAATAAACTCTCCCCTACCCATCACCGTCACCCAACTCATGAGGCCATCAGCAAAATCGGAATAATGCCGGTTGACTGCAAAAAACAAATCGTCGCGTGAAAAAATCAGCAAAAGAATACCGCCGATTATTACCCAAGCCAGGAAGGGGAAAATAAATAAGGGATTGTAACGTATATTTAATTTCTTAGGCAATACTACTATCTTTTATATGCAAGAATTTCTTAAATAATCTCCAAACCCTCACGTACCATTCCTTATTAAATATCTGGGAGTCGTTTCTGGCGGAAATAATAAGCCAGACAGCCAGGGGAAGGAGTATTGCGGTAGACATCCACATGCCTGCCCATGGCGCCAGCGAACCTGTCTTGGCAAGTTTTTCGCCTGTAATATTCAATATGTGAAACGTCATAAAAAACACAACAGCAATAACGAGGGGCATTCCTAACCCACCCTTCCGGATGATGGCGCCCAATGGCGCACCTATCAGGAATAGCAAAATACAGGCAAACGATAAAGTAAATTTCCGGTGTAATTCCGTAGCAAGCTTTAAATAATTCTCTATCTGTATTTTCCCATCGAATGACGTCATATCAATGAGGGATTTTACGTTGCGCATGCTGTTGGCCACAGAGGTGATCATGGGTTGCCGTAAAGAATCTGGTATCAATTGTAAAAAAGAGCTGTCGTATGTCCTCGTAACTACTTTACTATCCATTTCTTTTTTTTCAATCTCCCCATTGTCTTTCAAATGGTTGTCCCAGGAGACGTACGGCGCCATGTACCCGTTTACTGTATTAAACATTTTCTTCTGTGAGTGATGGAAACTGTCAATATTCTCAGATAACTGCCGCACGTTATACATCTGATAGGCATTCTTAAACAAATTCTCGTTGGTGCGGGTGAAATTCAACGATGAAAGGTCAAAGACCTTGTTCCACTTTGCAAAGTGCATCCTTGTCTGCGTAAGGTCGTGCACACCATGTTCTACACCTTCGTCATACCTCCAGCCATCTGTCAGCCGGAAGATAAGTGATTGTTTGTCAGGCGACGATATCATTTGGCCTTCCTTGGCGAGGATCACCTTGTTATTGCCGGAAAGGTCGGTATGATCATAAATAACTATATCGTGGATGGTATTGCCATCTTTGTCCTTACTGCCCACGCGAATAGAAAAGCCGGTTATCTCGTTATTAAATTGATCGGGCCGGATATTGAGGGTAGGTTTAGAATTACGGACGTCATACAATAAAGACAGCGCCTTCAGATTAGCCACAGGTATCACATTATCGCTGAATAAAAATGCGAGGTAAGCGATGACGGAAATAAAGATAAATAAAGGCCGCATAAAACGCAGTAGCGAAATGCCCGACGACTTAATGGCCACCAATTCAAAATTCTCTCCCATATTCCCGAAGGTCATAATGGACGAAAGAAGCACGCTCAATGGCAGGGCAAGTGGCACCAGCGTGGTAGACATGTAGACAAGAAGTTGCACCAGCATCCATACGCTTATGCCCTTACCAATCATTTCGTCCATGTACAGCCAGAAAAACTGCATGATCAGTACAAAGAGCGAAATGAAGAAAGTCACGACAAAGGGACCGACAAAACTCCGAATAATCAATATGTCGAGCTTCTTTAACAATCAGGAATGATTTTAGAGACAAACTTACGCAAAAGTAACCAGCAATGGGACCAAAGCGACTAGCTAATGTGCAAATTAACAATATGCAGGAACGAATTCCACGACTGCGACAGAGCCAAGGGTTGTCCAAATTATCAATAGCAAGAGAACGCTCGCAAGTAGCGCCATATTTTACGCAAATATTCGCCAAATCACCCGTATTCGCGGATGTTTAGGGTCAAAATAAGTAGCCTTTAGCTACCGATCCTATGCTTCAGGTCGTGCACCTGAGAACTCCAAAGGCGTTCCTGGTCTTTAAGATCTCCCTTATCTGCAAAGTCGGTGATTCTTAGAATGGTCTCACTGGTTACCGAACTTTGTTCTATGCTGAATTCAAAAAACTCATCCTTGGTGTAGTGGTTCCAACGGTATCTTATAAATTCATTATCAAGGTGTTCCAATATTACTGCTGAATCGGTACTGCCGTTCCAAGTGAAGTAAAATGTATTTTCACGCTGGTCAACTTTATCTGCAAACCATTCCTGCAACCCCACCGGAGTTGCCAAAAAAGAATATAATATCGCAGGGGAGCATCTCATTGGGAATTCTACGGAATACATAACCTTCTTCTTATTCATTGTCATACTTTTCACTAATTATCAGTTAGACTGCAATAATAAAAAAATACTGTTACAAACAAAATTTTATTACCAAATCTATTAAATATTTATAATGACAATTTGTAAATCAACAGTTTTTCATGCAATCAGGCAGAAAATAGCGTTCGTATTAAATTTACATATATCCAGCAAAATACCCTTACCAAAATCAGCAAAGGTGTGAAGCAAAAATTCTACCTTTAACCGATGAATAAAAAACAACTCACGGAATCCATTTTTGCAAAGAAGTCGCTGCTGTGCGTAGGCCTTGATACCGATCTGACCAAGATCCCGAGGCACCTTTTAAGCGAGCCTGACCCTACATTTTCATTTAATAAAGCTATCATAGACGCTACAAAAGACGTTACAATTGCGTACAAGATAAATACCGCCTTTTATGAAGCGCAGGGTGTAAAGGGATGGATCAGCCTGGAGAAAACGCTGAATTATATCCCGGAGGGTATCTTTACCATCGCTGACGCCAAACGTGGGGACATTGGCAATACGTCAGAGCAGTACGCACGCACTTTCTTCCATACGTACCCGTTCCACAGTATTACCGTAGCTCCGTACATGGGGTCAGACAGCGTGAAGCCATTCCTGCAATTTGAAGGAAAATGGGCAATAGTCCTCGGTCTTACGTCCAACGCCGGAAGTTGCGATTTTCAGATGCAGCAATGTGGCAGCGAAGTACTTTATCAACGGGTATTGCGCACGGTAGCTACCTGGGGCACGCCCGATAATCTCATGTTTGTCATTGGGGCTACGCGAAAAGAACCGCTACGCGAGGTACGGGCAATGCTCCCGGAACATTTCCTGCTGGTGCCTGGTATCGGCGCCCAGGGCGGTGACCTGAATATGGTATGCCGAACCGCACTTAACAGCGACGGTGGCCTGATGATCAATGTTTCCAGAGGGATTATCTATGCAGGCAACGATGAACATTTTGCTGAAAAAGCTTATAGTGAAGCGACAAAGTACCAAAAAGACATGAGCACCTATTTATAGACTTAACCAGATGTGCACCAACGAAAACCACTAAACCATGAATGAAGCCTTATTCCAATTCATCTGGCAGTATAGCCTTTATCCACCAAGCGACCTCTGTACCACCGATGGGGAACCGCTAACCATTGTTCACAGTGGGAAATTAAATAGAGACGCAGGCCCGGATTTCTCAGAGGCAAGAATAAAGATCGGCAACACAACTCTTGTAGGCAACATAGAGCTGCATGTAAAGAGCAGCGACTGGCTAAAACACGGCCACCAGCATGACCCGGCCTACAAGAACCTGATATTGCATGTCGTGTACGAAAATGATGTGGAAGATGTTGCTGTAAACACCCCGGTACTGGAAATGAAAAACCTCATCCCAGCACATGTGATCGCCAAGTATAGCGGTCTAATGCACACGGCGGACAAATTGCCCTGTGCCGGGCAGCACCAGCAAGTAAGGGACATAACGAAGGAGGGATGGGTGACGCGCCTGCTCGCAGAGCGCTGGGAGCAAAAACTCGCAGATTGGAACATCATGCTGGAAAATACTGCTGAAGACTGGAGAAACCTTCTTTACTGGCGTATGGCAGCCAATTTTGGCTTTAAAACCAATGCAGCGCCCTTCTTGTTGCTTGCTCAGTCATTACCTCTTAATGTGACTGCAAAGCACCGCGATAGCCCAGAGCAAATAGAAGCTTTGCTTTTCGGGCAGGCGGGGATGCTACACGGAACATTTGAAGACGAGTATCCGAACGACCTGCAAAAAGAATATAACTACCTGAGAAAGAAATACAAACTAATACCTATCGGTGGCCACCTATGGAAATTCCTCAGAATGAGGCCGGCAAATTTCCCGACCATCCGTATTGCACAATTCGCGGCGCTACTGTGCAAGTCTGTTCATTTATTTTCCCAGATCATCGAAACACATTCGGTAAAAGAAATTGAACCATTGCTTGATGTCACCACTAGCGGCTATTGGGATAATCACTTCCAGTTTGATGTACCGCAAAAAAAGGCAACTAAAAAATCACTGGGGCCTACGTCTGTGCAAAATATCATCATAAACACTATCGCCCCTATACAATTTCTATACGCAGCAAAGCAGGACACCTATAAATTGCAGGAACGTGCATTGCAACTGATTGAGGCGCTCCCTCCGGAGGAAAACAATATCACCCGGCTATGGGAAGAAAACCAGTGGATGCCGAAGAATGCAGCACAATCTCAGGCGCTGATCCAATTGTACAATAACTATTGTACGTCAAGGCGTTGCCTTGACTGCACGATCGGGCTAAATATTATCCGTTCGGCCAATTGAACGTAAGGCTTTGTTTGAGATCGGGATGGAGGCTGAGCGCCACAGGGCATGTTTCCGCAATACGCTCAATTAATTTCTTTTCCTTATCTGTATAGCCGTTACTCATCGGAAAGCTGATGGTTATTTCAATCTCGGCAATCCTGCGTGGAGCCGACTCCATAACTTTAGTTACGTCGCACACTGCGCCATCAATATTCAGGTTATGCCCCTTTCCGATAATAGCGATGGTGGTGAGGAGACACGATGCTAACGCCGTAGCAACCAAATCAGTTGGCGAAAACCGCTCGCCCTTCCCTTGATTATCCACAGGGGCATCAGTTTCAATGACACTGCCTGACCGGAGGTGTGTTGCTGTTGTGCGCAGTTCACCGTTATATACAACTCTAGAAGTCATGACCTATTTTTTGATAAAATTACACAATTTTTCTTTGGCGCATCCTTGAAACACAAAAACCGCCCCGGAAGCCCGGGACGGTTTTTGATGGTATTTCTACAAGTCGGGTTATTGTCCGATCACGAAGTGGAACACGTCATTTTCCGCACCCGCCTTGAGATCAAGCATATAAACGCCACTTGACAAATTATTATTCAACAATATCTGCTGATTAATGATTCCGCTCTGGGCTATCACCTTTGTCCTGTAAATAACCTGACCCAACATGTCTGTCACTTCTATAGACACTTCCTGATCTGCCGCATTACCTAAAGAACCTTTTAGTGTAAATGAACCATTGTTAGGATTAGGGAACAGTGAAACATTGCTGCCTGTAGTAACATTAGGTACTCCCAGATTGCTGACATTCATAACCACATAAGCTGAAGACTCCATTCCGCAAGGCTTTGTGCCTATAGCGATGCAAGTGACTGTATCCCCATTTGCGAGTGTGCTGCTGATATATTTTGTTGATGTCGCACCGCTTATTGGAGACCCATCAATATACCACTGGTATGTAACTTCAGAACCACCACCGGTAGTTGTAGCTTTCAACGTATCTGATTCACCCGGCTTGATGTTAACACCCGGCGTAGCAGTTAAATAAATGGAAGGGGTATATGTGCTATCCACACTAACAACCACTGACTTAGTAATGGTATCAGGATTTGCACAAAGAGCGTTGCTGACCAACCTTACAGATATGGTGTCACCATTTGCAGGGAAGATGTTATAAACATCAACACTAACGGCAGCACTAACACCATTGAGGTACCACAAATACTGCGGAGCTGCACCACCGTTGGTAGGCGTAGCAACGTAAGTGATAAGTGAACCCTGGCATACGGTATCGCCTATCCCGTTAGATAAGCTAACAGATGGGGTCACTGAAGGGATGATAGAGATTGTTGCAAAACCGTCCATATAGATGTTACATCCGTCGGAAATTTCTGTGGCGATGATCGAGTAGGAACCAGCGGCAGTATGGGGGCCGAAAGTCATAACAGAACCTGTACCTGAAACTGGCGAGCCTACCACGGTAGTGTCGTAAAGCTGATATATTACACCAGATTGTGATCCACTCAAATAAACATCCAGTCCGGTATCGGCTGAGCAGTAGCTACCACCACCTGATACGTTAAATACCGTAGGCAGAGGATTGACAGTTACTACTGTAGATGTGTTGCAACCGGTAATCAATGTATAAGCCACTGTAGCGGTACCAGGAGTTAAACCTGTAACAATACCGGTCCCGGCTACAACCGTAGCAACCGCAAGGTCGCTGCTGCTCCAAGTACCACCAGACACTATGTCAGCTAGCGTGGCTATAGAGGCCGCACAAATTGTGGTTGTGCCAGTGATAGGAGAAACAGGATTTACTGTGAGCACGTCTGTTGCCAGACAGCCGGTTGGTAAGACATAAGAGATCACTGCAAGGCCACCTGAAATACCCGTGGCTATGCCAGAACCTGAACCTATTGAAGCAATTGATGCATTGCTACTGCTCCAAACTCCAGAGCCGGTATCACTGAAACTTGTGGTGCCACCAACGCAAACTGCATCCAGCCCTGTAATGGCTTCTGGGGTTGAGTTTACTGTAACTACTGTGGTATTTAAACAACCGGTAGGCAAGGTATAAGTAATTGTAGCGATACCCGTAGCTGCAGTTGTAGCCATACCGGATGCGCTGCCTATGCTCACGATTGCCGTATTGCTGCTTGACCATGTGCCGGCTCCAGTGTCCGAGTAAGTGTAAGACAAGGCAGTACATAAATTGTTAGGGCCAGTAATTGCCGCAGGCAATGGATTAACCGTAATAGCGTATGAAGAAGAACAGCCTGTTGGTAAAGTATAAACAATTGTGTCTACACCCGCTGACATACCGGCAACAACACCGGTAGATGAACCAACGGTAGATATTGACGTATTGCTGCTTGTCCAAACGCCGCCGAGGTTGATATTTCCCAGATCGGTGTTTAATCCCTGGCATACATTATTTGTACCGGTAATAGCCGCAAGCGGATTCACTGTTACCGTAATTGAAGCTGAGCAACCCGTAAACGGCATAGTATAAACGATCAATGTAGGCCCTGCAGTTAAGCCCGCAACAATACCTGCAGTTCCCACTGTGGCTATAGACGTATTACTACTGCTCCATGAGCCACCGGCTACTGCGTCAGTCAAAGGTATTGAGAAGCCCTGACAAACATTGTCACTACCAATAACAGGCTGTATTGGATTAACGGTAATATTATTGGTCGTAATACAACCTGTGGGTAACGTATAAGTAATCGAAGTGCTACCTGGAGCGATACCAGTAATAACACCTGAGCTTGTACCTATTGTTGCGATAGAAGTGTTACTGCTGTACCATGTTCCACCGGTTGCAATATCAGATAAAGAGAGGTTTGAACTTTGACAAACCGGCGCGATACCGGAGATAGCATTAGGTAATGGATTTACCACAACTTCAGTAGTATTGATACAACTTGTGCCTAATGAGTAGGTGATAGTTGCGGAACCTGCCGAAACAGCCGAAACAATACCCGTACCGAAACCAATTGAGGCTACAGATGGGTTGCTGCTATACCAGCCGCCGCCGCCAACATCAGTCAACGCAGAGGTGAGGCCCTGACAAATACTTGTGGTACCTGAAATTGGAGCCGGCAAAGAAATGACAGTTACACTTTCAGTTTGCGTACAGCCTGAAGGATTGAGATAAGTAATTACTGTGTTACCAGGAATGAGGCTGTTAATGATCCCTGTAGTTAAACCAATAGTCGCAACAGATGTATTGCTACTGGTCCATGTTCCACCTGTTACTGCATCAGACAATGTATTTGTCAAACCAGTACAGAACGTAGTTGTGCCAGTTATTGGATAACTTGGATTAACAGTCACCGTAGTTGTAGTGATACAACCTGTTGGTAAAGTATAAGTTATTAGCGGATTCCCAGAAGAAACACCAGTAACAACACCTGAGCCGGCGCCAACAGTGGCAAGGCCTGTATTGCTGCTGGTCCACGATCCACCGGATGATGCATCGGCGAGCGTTGTATTCAACCCCATACAAACCGACCCCACACCAGTAATGTTTGAAGGCAATGGATTTACTATTACCGGAATCGAAGCAAGGCATCCGGTTGGCAACTCATACGTGATGGTAGGGTTACCAGCACTTAAACCACCAACGATACCTGTAGATCCTACGGTTGCGTAGGTAGTATTGCTGCTGCTCCAGGTTCCGCCGGAGGTAGTCTCTGTCAAACCAGTCGTCAAACCGACGCAGACACTTGTAGTGCCGGTGATTGCGGCAGGAACGGGATTTACTGTGAAAGTTGTATATGTAGCACAACCGGTAGGCAGTGTATAAGTAATGTTCAATTCACTGGCAACAAGCCCGGTAACTACACCTGTAGTTGCACCGACAGAAGCAAGGTAGCCATCGCTTGCACTCCATGTACCGGTACCGGTATC
>Ga0302200_10004691_pt1 | contig 10909 bp, 10 predicted proteins | sample II_Bog_N3_1_FD_194585 | JGI IMG/M metagenome (GOLD analysis project Ga0302200, IMG submission 194585) | Peat permafrost microbial communities from Stordalen Mire near Abisko, Sweden - II_Bog_N3_1 | ecosystem: Environmental > Terrestrial > Soil > Wetlands > Peat | place: Sweden: Abisko... | reverse complement strand
CCGGAAAGCTCAGAGTAGCATGGAGGGCGCGCAAAGAATCGGTTTTGCAGCTGGAACAAAGCGAACGCTTGCGCTGTCTAAAGGGTCAGGTATCTGACAGTTTGTGAGAGAGGGAGGGACAGCGTGGTGCGATGCAGGGCGATGCTGTTGATTTGCGTGGCGGCGCTTGTTTCCGTTTTGGCGGCTGCGCAGCAGGACGAGGCAGCGAATGCCAACGCGCTGTACAACGCGGGCAGGCGGCCGGAAGCGCTGCCGCTGTATGAGGACCTGGTGAAGGCGCATCCCAGCGAGTGGCTGTACAGCGAGCGCCTGGCCGATTGCCTGGGAGCGAAGGCGACGCAGAGCGACGATCCGGCGGAGGTGAAGGCGCTGCGCACAAGGGAGCGCGACGCTGCGAGGCGGGCGATAGAGCTGGGCGACCCAAACTACTTCGCGCAGCTGATGGCCAAAATCGATCCGAACGGGCCTGTAAAAATCGACGCCGCGAGCCCTGGGGGCAACCTTCTGCACCAAGGCGAGAAGGCATTTACAACCGGGGATTACCGGGGGGCGTACGCAAAGTACATCGGTGCAGCGGAGGCTGACCCGAAGCTCTATGTCGCCCCACTTTTTGCGGGAGACACGGCATACCAGCTCAAAGACCTGAAGACGGCGGGCAAGTGGTTTGCGCAGGCGATTGCGGTGGACCCGAATCGTGAAACGGCTTACCGCTATTGGGGCGACGCGCTGCTGCGGATTGGCAATGATCCGGCGGCGGCCAAGCCAAAGTTTATCGATGCGATTGTGGCGGAGCCGTACAACCAGCTTTCGTGGAAGGGACTGCAGCAGTGGGCGCAGCGGACGGGCGCCGTGGTTTTGCCGCCGAAGATCGAACGGCCCGCGGGGCCCGTGGTGGACCCTAAAAAGCCGAACAACATCACCATCAACGTAGCTCCGGCTGCGGGCGACGACAAGAAGAACCCCGCGAATTCGGCGTGGCTGATGTATCAAATGATCCGCGCCAGCTATCGCGGAGATTTGTTCAGGAAGGAGTTTCCGGAGGAGAAGGCTTACCGCCATACGCTGAAGGAAGAGGACACGGCGCTGAGCACGGTGGTGACGTTTGTGAAGGAGAAGAAGCTGGAGCCGGCGACGCTGGATGAAAGCCTGCGCAACCTGGTGGAGCTAAGCGATGCGGGCATGCTGGACTGCTGGATTCTGATCAACGGCGCCGACGAGGGGATTCAGCAGGACTATGATGCGTACCGCAAAGGGCACCGGCAGTTGTTGCGGGATTACCTGGACCGCTTTGTGGCGCGCGGCGGGGTGAACTAGGCTTTGTCGGCGGGGAAAAGGCCTACGGCTTCGCCGGGAGCGACGGTGTGGCCGGCAAGAACAATGGCGTGGCTGGCGATGCGCGCGCCGTCGCCAATGACGGTGGGCACCAGCGTGGCGTGGTCGTAGTTGTCCGGCGCGTAGGTTTGGGAGTAGACGCGGGCGAAGGAGCCGATGATTGCTCCCTTGCCAATTTTGATGCCGCCGCGATCGTTCAGCAGCGCTCCCTGACGGATGGTGACCCCATCCCCAATGCTCAGGTTGTAGCCGTAGGTCAGATCGACGCCGTGATGGATCCGGACGCCTGAACCCATGTGATCGAAGAGATGCCGTCCCAGCATGCATCGAAAGCGAAGGCCCAGCCAGTGGTTCAGGCCGACGGGAGAGCGGTCGAACATTTGCCAGAACCAGAGCAGCGGCTTGCGGCGGCAGTAGAGGTCGCGATTAATTTCAGGGAAATGCTCGGCCTCGAGGGTGATGTTTTCCGGGTCAAGCGCGAGGCTCAGCACATTGCCGGGCAGCTCGGAAGTGAGCGTGAGGTTGAGTTTGCCCCCGTGCGGGCGTCCCAGGTAGAGCTGATAAAGCTGGTCGCGCACAATCTCCGCGCGGCGCTCCGGAGAGCTGTGCCGGACAAACTCATCGTCGAGAAACTGAAGCCAGCGGCGGTAAACTTCCTCCGCTTCCGCAGCGGGACGGACAGCGGTGCTCACATTCGTAGCCATACGCATTCGACGATACACCAGGGATGCGGGACGCATCGAGGAAGACGGCTCGGAGTGTGGGATTGGAGAGGCGTTCCGCGGTCTTGCGGAAACCATGTCTGCTGTTGCATCTCCATCGAAGGGAGGATGCGCGGGACGGGGCGACTGGGTAGGATGCTGGAACGATGCGGGCGGATGAGCAGGGCGGGCGGCAGATGGGCGTGTGGGCCGCGACCGCTGTTGTCACAGGCGAAGCCATTTCGCTGGGAATCTTCCTGACGCCGGCAGGCATGGCCAAGTCTCTGGGCTCGCCCGCGCTGCTGGCTGCGGTGTGGTGCGGTATGGCGGTGGTAACGCTGGCCGGGGCGCTTTGCTTCACGGAGCTCGCGGTCCGATTTCCGCAGGCCGGCGGGGAGTATGTCTACCTGCGCCAGGGCTTTGGGCGCCGGGTGGCGTTCCTATACGGGTGGATGGCCGCTGTGGTGATGTATCCGGGTGTGGCAGCGGCACTGTGTGTGGGGACTGTTCCCTATGTGCAGGCGCTCGCTCCTTTGCCGCTCTGGCTGGCTCGCTTGCTGCCCGCGCTCATCCTGTTGGCGCTTGGCGTGATGAACTACGCGGGAACGCAGCTCAGTAGCGGCGTCATGACTACTTTGAACTGGTTGAAGGTTCCGGTGCTGCTGGGCCTGGTTGCGTGGGCCGTGGTTTGGGCGCTGGATGGAAGCCACAACGCAATGGCTCACCTTGCACCTTTGACTGCGCGGCGTGCGGGGTCAGATCCCTTGGTTGAGGCTGTCGCCGGCGCGGCAATCAGCGCATTTTTCTGCTTCGGGGGCTGGTGGGAGGCGGGGAAGATTGCAGGCGAGGTGCGGAATCCGCAACGGACGCTGCCTATAGCCTTCACGGGGGGCGTACTGATTGTTACGGCCGTATATCTGCTGGTGAGCTTCTCATTTGTGGCCGTGGTGCCGATGGACCAGATCCAGACCAACACCGCGTTTGTGGCGCAGTACGGCCAGGCGCTGTTTGGGGCGGCAGGTGGACGGGTCATGTCGGCGTGCGTGGTGCTAAGCGTCCTGGGTGGACTGATGGTACTGAGCATGGCGGTGCCGCGCGTGACCTATGCGCTGGCGCGCGAAGAGGCGAGCGGCGAAGGACAGGGCGGAGTGCTCGGCTTCTTCGGCAAGCTGCATCCCCGCTTCGGTTCTCCGGCAAATGCGGTGTTGTTGCAGACGGGAATGGCGCTGGCGGTGCTGGGGCTGGGCGCGTTTGACCGCATCCTGGCGTTCATCATCTTTTCAGCGGTGGTGTTTCTGGCGCTGACCGTCGCTACGCTGTTCCGGTTTGTTGTGCCGGTGCGGCGCTGGTGGTTTCCGATTGCTCCGCTGGCGTTTCTGGCCGGCAGCGGCGCGCTGGCGGTTATGCTGCTGATGCACAGTCTTTGGCCGTCTCTGCTGGGAGCGGCGGTGGTGCTTGCAGGTTTGCCGGTGCGCTGGCTGCTAGTACGCGGAAATGCACACGGAAATGCCGCAGCATCGGCCGCAGTGCAAGAGACAGCGGTTTCCTGAACTCATTTTCAAACGGAGGATTTAACTATGCCCCATATCGCTCTTCCCCCTGGATTGTCCGGCATTCGCAGTGCAATGGCCTTTCGCCCGGAGACGGCCCGGCCGCTGAACGCACTGGTTGAAGTGCTGCTTACCGGCCCCAGCACGCTGAGCCGCGGCGAGCGCGAGTTGATTGCCACCTACGTCTCAAGCCGCAACTGCACGCACTATTGCCACAGTATTCACGGGATGATTGCCGCGGCGCACCTGGGAGGCGACGAACTGCTGGTGAAGCAGGTCAAGACGGACTTTATGCAGGCAGCCATCACGCCCAAGCTGAAAGCGCTGCTGACCATTGCGGGAAAAGTGCAGCAGGACGGCAAGCTGGTGACGGCCGCCGACGTGGAAGCCGCGCGTGTGCTCGGCGCGACAGACATTGAGATCCATGACACAGTGCTGATTGCCGCGGCGTTCTGCATGTACAACCGCTACGTCGACGGTCTGGGTACGGAGCAGCCGGACGACGAGGCGCTGTACCGGGAACGCGGCAAGCGCGTAGCTCGGGAGGGGTATGTCACGGTGAGCGAGGAGTATCTGGGAGCTCATGCGCACTAATACTGCAGTTTTTAAATGGTAAGGTGATTCCGATCCGGGCCTGAAGGCCGCGCTGTTGGAGGCTTATTCTCAGGGGGTTGAAACCCCCTGCTCCCTCCGGAAATCGCGATCAACGGCTGTAAAACCAAGGAGAGTTTATGGCGCACATCGATTTGCCGGAAGGTTTTCCGGGCATCAGCGGCGGATTTACGTATCGGCCGGAGACGGCGAAGCCCATGCGTGAGCTGGCGCATGTGCTGCTGCACGAGCCCAACTCGCTCACGCCGGGCGAGCGGGAGCTGATTGCCGCCTACGTTTCCTCAAGGAACAATTGCTACTTTTGCCATGCCAGTCATGCGGCCGCTGCTACTGCCCACCTGGGCGATGCAGCAGTGGCTGAGCAGGTGAGGACCGACTTCCGGTCTGCACCGGTGAGCCCGAAGCTGAAGGCGTTGCTGGCAATCGCCGGCAAGGTGCAGCAGGACGGCAAGCTGGTGACGGCGGCGGATGTGGAAGCGGCGCGGCAGAAGGGAGCCACCGACATCGAGATTCACGATACCGTGCTGATTGCCGCTGCGTTTTGCATGTTCAACCGCTACGTGGACGGGTTAGGTACATGGCAACCGGAGAACCCGGAGATGTATGCGCGGATGGGCAGGCATCTGGCCGATGAGGGCTACAAAGAGCCGTCGATTCGGCAGCCGGTTCACGCGGGGTAACGCACTGCCGGCGAAAAGACGAGGGGACCGGCTTTGGCCCGTCCCCTCGTTGTTTCAGGTCCCACAGCGACTAGCGGCGACCCTGGATGGTGCGCTGGTTGCTGTTGCCGCCGCCAGGCTTTTTGGCGGCCTTTCTGGCTGCAATGGCATGAAGTTCCTTGCCATCTTTTGTCTGATTGATGATGAGCTGGAAGGATAGGTTGATGATGTTGCTTGTGCCCCAATAGAGCGCCAGGCCCGATGCGTAGTGCCAGAGGATGAAGCCGAAGAACACGGGCATCATGAAGGCCATCATGCGGCGCTGAGCTGGGTCCATGCCCGGCGATGGCGTGATGAACTGGGTGAGGAACATGCTCAGGATGATGAGGATGGGCAGCACGTGGAACGGATCGGGCAGCGAAAGATCGGTGAGCCAGAACCAGTGCGCCTGGCGCAGCTCAATCACGTTCGACAGCACCTCAAAGTAAGCGATGAACAGCGGCATCTGCACCAGCAGCGGCAGGCAGCCGCCCACCATGTTGATGCCTTCGGCCTGGTGCAGAGCCATGATCTCGGTGTTCATATCGGCCCGCTTGGGGTCGTTCATCTTCAGATGCGCGTACTTCTTCTTGATGGCGTCAACCTTGGGCTGAATGCGCGCCATCTTGATGGAAGATTTCATCATCACGAAGCGCGTGGGCAGCATGATGAGGTTGAAGACCGCGGTGAAGATGATGATGGACCAGCCCCAGTTGTTGATGCCGGCTCCAAGCAATCCGTGCAGGAAACGCAGGGCGATATACAGGGGCTTGGCCACGATGCCGAGCCATCCGTAATGGATGAGCGGCTCGAGCGTTGGCCCTGTCGCCTTGCCGTCGGCACCAATGGAGTGGATGGTGTTGAGCACATCCATTTGCTTGGGGCCTGCGTATAGGCGAAGGCTGGTTGAACCGCTCTGGCCGCCCACCGCGAGCCCGATCACGTTTGCAGGCTTCTTCTGGCTGTTCGGATCGCTCAGGTCGCTGGGCAGGTCGATGGTGTTGTGCAGGGTCACGACGCTGGCGTCCGATGGGTCGCCCGGCAAAAAGGCCGCGGCGAAGTAAAGGTCAGTGATGCCTGCGTACTGATAGGACTGGTTCAGAGTGGCGTTGCCGCCCACCTTGGCTGCCAGAATCTGATCCGATTTGCCATCGATCGACCAAGCGAACTGGGAAGCGGTGAGGATGGCGCCGGTGGGCGCCTTGCCGGGCCTGAACTCCTCCATGTCGCCGAGACCGGCGGGCCACTGGACCAATGCGCGGACCGGGCTGCCGTTGCGCTTGACTTCGGTTTCAATGGAGATGACGTAGCTGGAGTCGAAGTGCAGGGTCTTCACGACCTGAAGGCCGTAGGCGGCGTAATGGAAGGTGAGCGAATTCGGAGCCAGCAACATGCCCGTTGCCGAAGGCTGATAGAGCACCTGGTTCAATTGCGCGGTCAAGGCCGCCTCATAGGTATAGAACGAGAGCGGAAGTCCGAAGCGCGCGGCGGTCTGGGGCTGAACCATGTCCAACGGTTTCCCGGTGGTGTCCTTGTAGCTCTTCAGGACCCAGCTCTTCACTTGCGCGCCGCGATTGGTGAAGACGATTTTGTACAGCTCGTTTTCAACCGTGGTTTCCGTCTCGGAGGTTGCGACGACGGCCGGCGCAGAACCGGAGGCCGGAGCTGAAGGAGCGGCCCACTGCGTCTGGCCCGATGCGGCCACAGCCTGCGGCGACTGCGATTGCTGCTGGGTCTGTGCGGGAGGATTCGGGTTTGTCTTTGGCTTGAAGAAGTACTGGTAGCCAAAGAGCACGGCGAGCATCAGGACGAAAAAGGCCAACGTGGAGCGCATATCGCCGCCACTGCCACTGCCGCCGGAGGTTCCAGGCGTTTGCAGATTTGGATTACGAATTTCGGGCAAAGGATACTTCCTGTCGTTTGGGCCTGCGAACAGGCGCTGAAGGGCGGGTTTTCAGACCGCCTCATTCTCTATGGTAACGGTTCGTGCGGGAAAGGACGCGGAACGGCTGCGGGCGGCACCTGGTCCAGCCCGCCGCGCGCGAACGGGTGACAGCGCAGCAGCCGGTAAAGAGCAAGTGCGGCTCCGCGCACCGGGCCGTGGGTGGCGATGGCGATCTGGGCGTATTCCGAGCAGGTGGGCTGGTAGCGACAGCCCCCGGGACTGATGGCATGAATGGCCGGCGAAAGCCAGCGGCGGTAGAAAGCGAGAGTGGCGAGCAGCAGGCGCGTCATAATGCAGGCTTTGCCGGACCAGGTTGCTTTCCGGGATACGACGAAGGCGTGTGAACAAGCCCCCGGGCGGCTTCGGCTGATGCCTGCTGAAGGATACGCACAACCTCTGCTTCAAGTTTCGCAAAATCGATCGAGAGCACGGAGCGGCGCGGATGAAGGATCAGATCGCAGCCTGCGGGAAGCAGGGGGGTGTGACGGCGCAGAACTTCGCGCATGCGGCGCTTGATGCGATTGCGTTCATGGGCTTTCCCCACGACTTTCCCGGCTGTAAGTCCCACCCTGGAGCCGGGGGCGACTCCATCGGGCTGCTTTTCCCGCGGTGCGAGGAACCAGCTCATGGAGGCGGATTGGCGCTTGCGGCCCGCGTTATAGGCGCACTGATAATCAGCGTGCTTCTGCAGGCGCAGGCCCGTCAGGGATCGGCGCTGGAATTGGCGCTGAATTGGCTTGGGGGCGGCCTGCCCGCTGGGCTGGTCCTGGTGGTCGTGCGGGTTGTGCAGATTGCCCGGCTGGTTCATCATGGCTGCGCCGGAAGGTGTGTGAGCCGGAACGCCGCGGACGATTCCGGCTCCGCAGGGGGCCGGTTTCACGGAGGGTTGACCGGAATTAGTCGCGGAAGCCGGCACTGACAGCGACGCGCTTGCGCCCGATGGCCCGGCGGCGGCTCAGCACGGCTGCGCCGCTCTTGGTCTTCATGCGGGCACGAAAGCCGTGAGTCTTCACGCGCTTGCGGCGATTGGGTTGAAACGTGCGCTTGGGCATGGAAATGCGCTCCTGTTGCTTCTAGAGAATCTGTGCCTTGACGGCAAGTATCAAGTGTATCGCAGGTTGCGCCAGGAATCCAGCACGAAGTAGACTTGAGGCAGAAGGCGGTGGCGGGAACCCGGCTGGTCGAACCCTCGCTGTGGTCAAAATTGACCAGTACTCACGCCCTCTATAGTGACTCAGGTAACCACCTCGGAAGAGTTTCACCGGCAATGGTGCAACGTCGCAAAGGGCAAGAAAACTTCTGTGAATAGGAGATTGCAATCATCTCCAAATGTGCTACTATCGGGTCCGTTCTAGAAAAGTTTCCCAGCGTCCCACGGAACCGAATTTATCCACGCTCCAAGACCGAATTCAGGAGCAGACAAGCGGCTACCAGGCAGTAGGCGATCGGAATCAGGACGAAGAGCCCGCAGGCACTTCGCCGTGAGATCCCTGTTGTTTAAAGCGCCGCAGATAAACCATTCCGGCAGTAAACAGGCGACGCAGGCAAGGATAAGCTCGATGGTATTCGCAACTTCGCCGGCAACGGTACTTAACCCCTGGCTCCAGATTCTGGCAGCACTCGAAAAGAAGGTCATACGCCAGTCGTTCGAGACCTGGTTCAAACCGACGCGGTATAGCCATGCCGCCGGCCGCATTCTGTATGTGCGCGTGCCCACGCCGGAGTTCCAGCATATTGGCGAGAAATACGGCGACCTGATCCAGGAAGCGATCGAAGCCCAGTCGCTGGATTTCGACGACGTGAGCTTTGTGACCGCGGAAGATGATCCCTCGATCCCGCCGCAGCGGAAGGATGGCGGCTTTGCGCCGGTTGCCGCGCACGCGCCCACCGCACCGCCCCAGGCGCCCCCGCGGACGCCGGAGCAGCAGCGCTTCGACTGGGCCACGGCCGCGCAATTGAATTCGCGCTACACCTTCGATGCGTTTGTGATTGGCAACGGCAACCAGTTTGCGCGGGCAGCGTCGCTGGCGGTGGCAGAGCGGCCTTCGAAGGCCTACAACCCGCTGTTCCTGTATGGCGGCGTGGGCATGGGCAAGACCCACCTGATGCACGCCATCGGGCACGAGGTAAAGCGGCGCCAGCCAATGGCCAGCATCTGCTACGTTTCGGCGGAGAAATTCACCAACGAAATGATCACCTCGCTGCGCAACGACCGCATGACCAGCTTCCGCGACCGCTTCCGCTCGGTGGATGTGCTGCTGATCGACGACATTCAGTTCATTGCGCAAAAGGAACGCACGCAGGAAGAGTTCTTCCACACCTTTAACGCGCTCCACGAGAGCATGAAGCAGATTGTGATTGCCTCGGATCGTCCGCCGAAGGAACTTGCGGAGATTGAGGACCGGCTGCGCTCGCGCTTTGAGTGGGGCCTGATCGCCGACATTCAACCGCCCGATCTTGAAACGAAGGTTGCAATTCTGCAGAAAAAGGCGGAGAGCGAGCAGGTGCAGCTTCCCACGGACGTGGCGCTGTTTGTGGCCTCGAACGTGCGCACCAATGTCCGCGAGCTCGAGGGCGCAATGACTCGGTTGATCGCATGGTGCCAGATGAACCGCATGGAGATCACGCTGGCTTCCACGCAGCAGTGCCTGAAGCAGTTCATCGACATGCAGGTGCGCAAGATTACGATCGAGGCGATTCAGCGCGCGGTGGCCGAGCAGTTCGGCATGCGGGTGAGCGATTTGAAGCAGAAGAACAACTCGCGCAACGTTGTGGTGCCGCGGCAGATCGCCATGTACCTCGCCAAGCAGATGACGGAAGCAAGTCTCCCCGAGATCGGCCGCCAGTTCGGCAACAAGCACCACACCACGGTGATGCATTCGATTGGCAAAATCGACGAGCTGCGCCGGACCGACAAGGACTTGCATAGGACGCTCAACAAGCTGCAGGAGCAGTTGAACGCTTAAGTTAGGGCAGTGAGTTAGTGAAGAAGTGAAACGGTGAGCAGTGAAAAAGTGAAAGAGTGAAAAGGAGGCCCGCGTTTCCCGACGTGGGCTTTCTTGTAACTGTGGCTCTGGTTGCTTCCGCTACTTTGCGCTCGGGCTCGTGATCAGGTCCACAAACATTCTCTGGAAGCGCGGCAGGTCGAGGTCGAGCTGTGCATTGACGATGCGGACGCCGGTGACCGGCTTCAGCGCTTCATTCCAGGTGAGCGTGGAGCCGTAGCTGGGTCCATGGCTCAGGTCGACGTCCATGTAGAGCTGTTGCTGTCTGGTGATGAGCGTTGGGTCAAGCCATGCGCAAGCTGCCAGCTCGTCCCACATGTAGTAGCGGTCCTGGCTCCAGGCGGCAATGTAGCGCGCTGTCGGCGTCTGCGACTTGCCGATCTCGTCCAGCATCTTCTGTGTGAAGGGCGCCTTGATGGAAACATCGACGGTGGTGACGTCGATGCGCGGCCATGCGGCCCGCAGCGCGATATGCGTAGCCTCCGGATCAAACCAGAAGTTGAACTCGTGGCGCGGGCTGGTGGCGAATTCAGGATCGTCGGTCTGCGGGTTCAGGCTGCCGCCCATCACCACCAGGCCTTGTGTCAGCGCGGCAAACTCCGGATCGATGGAAATAGCGAGCGCAATGTTGGTCAGCGGTCCGGCGGCGTAGATGGTGACCTGGTGTGGGTGCGCGTGCACCTGCCGGATCAGGAAGTGGGCCGCGTCTTCATCGATGGGCTTGAGCTTTGGCTGCCCCTCGGCCAGCGGCGGAATAGCGTAGGGTGCATGCACGTCAAGGTGATCCGGTGTCACTGGCTTCACGCCGCCGGGAGTCTCCACCAGCATGGTGGGACCCTGGCCCCATGCGCCCAGCCAGGTCACCTTGCCGTCCAGCGCGGAGGCAAGCCGTGTCTCCTCCTGCGTACGCACCAGCGGGAAGACCGCGCCTTTGGCCAGCGGCACATCGGCGTGGCCAGTCAGCTCCAGCATGCGCAGGGTGTGCTGGACCTCTTCGTCGCACCAAGCGTTCCCGGTGACCATGGTGATGCCGAGGACCTGGACCTGCGGCGCCTGCAGTAGGGTG
>Ga0302200_10004690_pt1 | contig 10912 bp, 9 predicted proteins | sample II_Bog_N3_1_FD_194585 | JGI IMG/M metagenome (GOLD analysis project Ga0302200, IMG submission 194585) | Peat permafrost microbial communities from Stordalen Mire near Abisko, Sweden - II_Bog_N3_1 | ecosystem: Environmental > Terrestrial > Soil > Wetlands > Peat | place: Sweden: Abisko, Stordalen... | reverse complement strand
AGTTTGTCAGACATCATTGAAAATTATCTAAAAGCTATTACGACAGATGATAATGCAGAAAACATTGAACTTACGCCTATCGTAAAATCACTTAAGGGATCTTTCAAAGCTCCTCAAAATTTTGATGACAAGAAAGAACTATCTAAGAGTTTAACTGAAAAATATACTGGAAATGCAAAAAGTACTAATTGATACAGATGTAATTTTAGACTTCTTTTTTGATCGAAAACCATTTTCAGATCATGCAGCTCAAATTTTAGCTTTATGTGAATCTAATGAAATAACCGGATTCATAACTTCTGTTATTATTAGTAACGTATATTATTTACTAAGACAAACAGCTCCTCACGAAAAAGTTATCAAAAAATTACTACAACTTACATCGATAATCGAAGTATTGACAACCGACAAAACAATAATTATTAAAGCTTTAAACTCTGGTTTTAAAGACTTCGAGGATGCTTTACAAAACTTTTCTGCTGAAATATCCGGAGAAATTGATTTAATTATAACTCGAAATATTAAAGATTTTAAAAACAGTTCATTGGGTATTCTAACTCCTGAAAATTATTTAAAAACACGAATTGCCAGCCACTAAGTTTAACGAAGTGTAACCTGGACTGGAAGTAAAGCGTACTGATTAAATCATATGTACCATTTTTAACTTCTGTTATCAGTTACAAACTGATTTATTTTCAGTCCAACCCCTGTCCGGCATTTGACGGATCACACTTCGTTAAACTTGAAAGTTAGTCTCGTCTCCTATACTTGGTTGAGTAAAGGAACTCGCATTCATTGTTTTTTATTTTTCAAAGCTTTTTTCTCCTCACTTTTTAATCGCCGTTCTACTTTTTTTACATCTTCCGAAGCCGGTAGGTTCTCAGGGACAATGCTCCGGTCTAACAACATTTTTCTGACAGCCAAATTATTATCTACATGTTCATTCTCTATCATTGGAGTGCTATTCAGGTTTTTGGATTGAACATTAACACTTGTCATTTCTGCTGCAAAATCTTTTGCTTTGATGCTGATAGTAGGTAAAAAATCAGCTACCGGACGGTTCTCGGGAACACCCATTCTCCGTTTTAATTGTGACGTGTTTAAACGAAACAAAGCCTGATCTCCTTTCGAACGTATAATAGCAAATCCCTGGTCATTTACTCCACGTTCAAATAATACACCCGATAATTTCTTTTCTGTTTCTTGTAGTTTCGCACGGGCTTTAACGCGTTCGGTTTCCAAAAGACGCAACTCTACTATTTCTGCTTTGCGTGTTTGAATGGCAAAATAGGTCTGTGCAAAAGCAATCTGCTCCTTACGAGAATCTCCGTTTTGTGCAACAAGATAGCAGGCATAACGTGTTAAAAGGATATCATCTATCACATGTTGAGCACCTTTACCTGCTTCGATCACCTTCCTGACGTCAGGAAAGTGATCGGCAATTTCCTGACCTGCATTCTTGCACGTTTCTTTTGCTTTTTCAATTACTTTTGAGAAGTTCTCCCATTTTGAATATCCCAATAAATTTTGAATCTCACGGGCACTCTTTATCGTCCAAATTATCAACATACTTGGACAAAAAAGGGAAAATGTTTGTTTGTTTATATACAACTTCACAAATTTTAATTGTATATATCATGTATTCAGCATATTATAACGTTCTTTCTTTTAAATCTTCTTTTAAATCTTCTTTTAAATCTTCTTTTAAATTGCTTTTAAATTATTATTTTAAAAGAACCCAATTTGAATCTTTGCCTTTGCCTGTATTTGTAATTTCACTATTCATTCTTAGCTCTGAAATCAGATTTGTTATTTTATTTTTTCTTTGGTTGTCGTTCATCCATTCGGGTAGTTTGCTCCAAAGCAAGTTCTCTATTTCAGGACGTGTAGCTTTACCATGTTGCTTAATAAATCCCAGTATAAAGTCTAAATAGTACTTTTTATCAAATGCTTTATTTTTTGTGTATTCAACTTTCTGTTGAGCTTTTTGTGAAGCTTGTATCGATAGGAAATAATTAGGTTTACGACCTTCAATCAATTTTTTAGCTCTAAGGTATTTTTCATCTTCTTTTTTCAACTCTATGTTTTTCTGTACTTTGTCGAGCAACATAATTTCTTGCAAAGTAAGTTCTTTGTTTCTTGCCAATACTCTTGCATAGTCCAAATTGAGTACTTTCCCTATAATCTGTACTTTCACTTTACTTTCGGATAAATCATAGTCGGGCATTGGAAAAAAACGATCGCGTTGATAGTTAAATATTTTTTTGATACCACCTCCCGCTGTGTCAACCATTTTGAGAAGATACATAGCATTAGCTAAAAACTTATTTCGATAATGTTCTTCGGGTGCATCATCAGCTATAACTTTATCAACCGATCCGGGAATAAATGAACCATAATTTGTGAAAACCAATTTGTCATCAAACTCAATTACATTAATTCGTCCTCCTTTTGTATAATCTTGATGAGCAATTCAGTTATTTAAAGCTTCACGAATGGTATAAGGTTCGTAAGTATCCACTTCTTCGGGGAAAAGAGTTCCCTCTGTAATATATCTATATTTCAAGTTCCGAATTTTGGCATAAATTTTATCAATTGCTAAAAGAAAAGGACAACATTCAATGCTATAATCACGGTCATTATTATTTGCATCTTTCAACACCCAACGAATTTTTGCTTCTGCTGGATTGATATAGTGTTCACTTTCTTCTTTGCCCAGCAACAAAATAGCCGTTCTGGTAATCTTCCCTTTAATTGTAATTTTTGCTTTATTCAGAAATTTAATATCATCCCAACTATCCACTTCAGTGATTTTTTCAGGTGATTTGGTTTTGTAATTAAGACGAGCCACTGCAATTGCTTTTGGATCGAGATCTTCTAATCCTGCATCTGAAATGATACCTGCACTCCAATCTTCATTCTCATTCTGTCTTCTTATCAATTCTATTTTTTGCAAATTAAGTGGAACTAATTCTTCTCCATCACGTCCGTAATAATGTCCTTCAAATGCTATTGGAAAACCTTTAAGAGCCGCAGGTATTTGAAACATTATAACCCGGCCTTCAACTAAATTAAGTTCATATATTTCAATAAAAGTAATTCGGTTAGTGGTTTTATTCGCAATCTCACCTTTCAGGCTGTTTAAATCTTTTCGCTCGGGACGGAATTTAGTACCGACGATTTTGTGAAGTTTATCTTCAATTCCAAAAACTAACCAGGCATAAGGACTCCCTTTTAAATTGGCTTCATTGCTTAGTGCCGAAAAGTATTTACCTATTCTCCCGAAATCAAAATTATTTTTAGCTTCTTTGAATTCAACAGTTTCTGTTTCGGAACTTAAACTCCGCAATTCTTGAAGTGTTTTTCTTAATAGTTCTTCTGATATCATAATCAATGATTTTTTATAATCTGCTTTGTTCTATTAGGATATAAATATTGATTTTAACTTGTCGAATACTTTCCAGTTCAACGTAGCTTATACCCAAGTTATTCTATAATTCACCCACTATCTATCTTATCCTGAGCAAGGAAACGAGTACCTAAATATTTTCTCAATGGGTTCGCATTTTGCGATATATAAAATCAATCTCGTTTTCATCAAGTTGAAACATAAAATCTGAAGGGAGTCTCTCTTTCTTCAAGTCTATTAAAAACGCCGATGTGAATAGTTTAACGAAGTGTAACCTGGACTGGAAGATCCATGCAGTTTTCTACTGATTAAATTATAAACTTTTCGAGTTATCAGCACAAGTCACCGCTTCGCTCAGACTTGCGCTAGACACCGATTGTAATATTATAGACTTTGACGAAGTAGGGAAGATCCCTGATTAAATTTGGGTAGCTTATCTGACTTAGTATTCTTTGCGGTGAAAAAAATAAATTAATACCGCATAATTGCGGCGAATAATTTGTATATTTGCCGCATAATTAATTTAGAAAAATGAAAAAATATATCTATGAGCATAAAAACTGGACAGATTTTTCGTGGCAAGACAAAGTGATAAATGTCGTGTTTGGTGAAGTACGACATATGCAAGGCAGAATCATTGGCCAAATGAACGCACTGGGCTTTTCTGACAAAGAAGAGGCCACGCTTACGGCTTTAACATTAGACGTTGTAAAATCATCGGAAATAGAAGGCGAATCACTTAATTACGAACAGGTGCGATCGTCCATTGCAAGACGTTTAGGCATTAACATCGCAGGATTGTTACCAAGTACCCGCCACATAGAAGGTGTTGTTGAAATGATGCTTGATGCCACCCAACTCTATAACTCTCCTTTAACAGAAAAACGGTTGTTCGGCTGGCACGCAGCACTTTTTCCCACGGGATACAGCGGACCATACAAAATAGAAGTAGGAAGATACCGAACTGGCGATATGCAAGTTGTTTCTGGTGCAATGGGCAAAGAAAATGTTCATTATCAAGCCGTATCCCCCGAACTTGTAAAAGCAGAAATGGACAGGTTTTTGGATTGGCTCAACAACGACAACTCACATGACCCTGTATTGAAAGCTGCTATCGCTCATTTTTGGTTTATCATCATTCATCCATTTGATGACGGAAACGGAAGAATTGGAAGAGCGATAACAGATATGTTGCTTGCTCGTGCCGAAAATAGTGGTGAACGTTTTTACAGTATGTCGAGCCAAATTTTAATAGAACGCAAACAGTACTACGAGATATTACAAAAAGTACAACACAGTGCAGGCGACATTACTGAATGGCTTGATTGGTTTTTGCATTGCTTGAAAAATGCAATGCTTGCAACGGAAAACACTACTCAAAAAATACTAAAAAAAGCCGAATTTTGGAAATTGCACGAACATACTGCCATAAACGAACGACAACGACTGATGCTCAATAAACTTTTTGATAGATTTGAAGGTAAATTGCAAACTTCAAAATGGGCTAAAATAACCAAAGCTTCTACAGACACAGCTTTGAGAGATATAAAAGATTTGGTAGCGAAAGGTATTTTGCAACAAACAAAAGAAGGTGGACGGAACTCAAATTATGAATTAACATATTTAAAATAAGAGTAATACCGGCTATAACATCATAGGACTAACGCATCACCCCGAACGCACAACACCCCGCCAGGCAATGTTCTTTACGGGGTGTTGCAATTTAAGTTCTTATTGAACGCAAGCTTCGGTATTACCCCAACAAGGCTTAATTAGATAATTTTGAAACATGTAAAGTTCAGGTATTTCTTACTTTATCGGATATTTTGCTCAGTTTTTATTAAGTTTAGACAATACAATGGCTTATTGGGCTTCGTATACATATTCCGGAGCATACCCGTTCAAAATACTATTTTCCGGAGCATGCCCGTTCACGCTGTTTTGTGTTGAGGGAAAATATCCTTTTTCCGGAGCATGTCCGTTCATTTTTGAAAATTAGTTGTTCTGTTATCAGCACATTCCGGAGCATACCCGTTCACGGATTGGCCCTTCATTTTCCGGAGCATATCCGTTCACTCGAATGTTCTTTCTTATTTTGCAGCTTTAAAATCACCCCTTTTGTTCCAGGTTTTCACTCAAATGGATAGTTCAGGTTTAACGAAGTGTAACCCGGACTGGAAGTAAAGCAGTACCGATTAAATCATTTGTGCCATTTTCAACTGATGATATTACAAAGTTACAAACATTTCCGATTTCAGCACAAGTCCATACTTCGAACAGACTTGCGCTATCCACAGACTGCAATATCACAGACTTGGACGAAGAAGAGATTGTCCACATATTACACTAATTAACACAGATTATTTTTAATGACCCAACGATCAGGAATCTAAGAACAAGATAGATAACTATGAAGGACTGAAAAATGCAATTTTATTATCATTTGGTTAATAGCATATTACAACTAGTTATATAATAGACTGAAAAATCTACATTCAATTATTTTTGATACAGGATGTAAAACGTGACTCAACTTATAACAACAAAATCGTTTTATTTTGTGTTAAAAATGTAAATTCAGTTGAATAATAAAATAAATCTTTTTATTTTTGCAGCCAATAAAACCGCCTGTAAAGTTGTACACTTTCATTCAGAATAGATGTACACTTTCAACTGTTCTCCAGTCAGATTTCCTTACTCATTTTCTAATCGAAAAACTGCATTAAATGTTTTCAAATCAGTTTCAGACATTCCTGTCTGCGGCCTTTCTACATCCAATCAAAATCCGGGAAAATTAAAGACATAACAAAGAGATAATAAAGTAACAACAAAGACATAATAAAACCCTATATAGAGCTTTATTATGTCTTTGTTGTCTCTAAATTATGTCTTAATTGGTACAATATTTTTCCCGGAGTGTCACTGGAGTGACACAATAAGGACAGTTACGGCTGAAAGTCAGTCGGAATCAGTTGATGGATAATAGTAGGTTGATTGTGGAAAGTAGAAAGCAAAATCGGGAAGGAAGTTGGAAGTCGGATTTTTTTATTCCATTATTTAAGATGCAAAAATATTTATTTCTACCGGAATATCCAAATTTTTAAGATGTTTTTTTTGTTAAAATTGACACGTTCCGCGTTCCGCGTTCCGTGTTTCGCGTTCCGCGTTCCGCGTTCCGTGTTTCGCGTTCCGCGTTCCGCGTTCCGCGTTCCGCGTTCCTTATTCCGCGTTCCGTGTTCCGCGTTCTGTGTTAAGGGTTGATGATTCTTTATTCCGGTTAATTCCGTAAACGGGACGTCACTTCGTTCCGTTGGTTAATTAAATGTAAACTGCTTTTGAAACTGACCAATTGTAAATTGTAAATTGAATAGTAAATTTTAAATATCTACAGAATATTAAAAGGAGACGATAAGCCTGGATATTATTTTCCGGTGTAAAAGTTATAATCCTTTTGCAATGTTTCCAGCAATTCTCTTTCGCTTTTAAACGGATTCCGGATATTCATGACTGATTCTACTTTTTCGACAAGATGGGTTAACAGCTTAAAATTGTCAAGATTGAAAGCTATTTCGGCGTTTTCCTTAATAATCCGCATATCATTATCGCTGAAAAGCAGTACGAGATTTTGAGCAAAATAAGGTTTGTACTTCTCATCTACATCCATGAGAATTGTATGTGAAATATTGTATTTTGACTTTTCGGTAATCACCGCTGTTCCTGCTGCCAGATCACCGAGCCTTTGTGTGTGTTTTGTAATAATCATAGTCACCAGTCCCGGAACAAACCCCATGTTAATATCTACCAGATAAAATATCCAACGGATTAAAAAGTCAAAGAATCCTGCCTGATACCCATCAATTTTTACGACTTTAATCTTCAACAGTTTCTTGCCAAAGGTTTGTCCTTCCATTAATGTTTCTGATACAAGAGTATAAAATATAAGTGGTAAGGAAAGTAAACACAGAAAGGCAATGAGTAGGATAGGGTTGTCGTGCGACATATCTTTCACATTAATTATTTGTGTAAACAAAATATAAACGACAACAATGTACGCTATTTTAATCAGTAAATCAGCACCATAAGCCAAAATTCGTTCTCCAACAGATGCAGGAGTAAAAAAAAGCTTAACATTTTGTGTCGTTGTTATGTGTAAATTTGACATTTATTTGTATTTTTGTAAATAATTATACTTTATCAGATTAAAAAATTAGCTACAATAGACTCATCGAAGATTCCGATTTATCGGAAATAGTTCACAATAAACTGATTGCATTTAATTATTTTGTTTGTTTTATTTTCTTAAAATACCGTTAGGTATTTATTTATTGTGTTCTTTTTTGTATTTATATCCTTTTGTGGTTATGTATTTTGTGTTTTTCTATTGTGTTCTATGTGCCTATTGTGGTTATGTATTTTGTATTTATGGTTCTGTAATTGAATTTTCTTTCTTTTTTGTGTTCTGTGGTTATCATTTTTGCGGTTGTTTTATTTTAGTAAAGTAGAAATAATATGAGAGAAATAGCTTTTATTAAACAGAATAAATCGAAATGGTTGGACTTTGAACAATCGTTGAAAGATAAAAGTAAAAGGAATCCCGATGAACTTGCTGATTTATATATCCAGCTGTTGAACGACCTTTCCTTTTCACAGACTTATTATCCAAAAAGCAAGACCACTATTTATCTTAATTTTTTGGTTTCGCAAATGTACAGAAAAATTTATAAAACCCGGTGCATGGAACATAACAGGGTTGCCTATTTTTTTCGTACCGAAGTACCATCACTTGTATACCAATATCGTAAACAAGTGCTGTTTGCATTTGTTCTTTTCTTCTTTTTCAGTTTGTTGGGAGCCTTGTCGGCACGTAACGACCAGACTTTTGTCCGCCTGATACTGGGAGATGATTATGTAAACATGACGTTGAAAAACATTGACAAAGGTGACCCTATGGCCGTTTACAAATCGGGTAATTCAGTGGGTTCATTTATCGGAATAACCATGAATAATATCAGGGTATCGGCAACGGCTTATATTTACGGGCTTTCTGCGGGGATATTCACTTTTTACGCAGCATTCCAAAATGCCATCATGCTCGGTTCGTTTCAGTATTTTTTTTATCAACAGGGTGTATTTGTTGCCAGCCTGAAGGGAATCTGGCTGCACGGAGCCATGGAGATATTCAGTATCATTATTTCAACAGCTGCAGGTTATATATTGGCTTGTTCGATACTTTTTCCGAAAACATATTCGAGATTGGTTTCATTCAGAACCGGAGTGCAGGATAGCCTCAGGATATTTATCAGCACAGTTCCGTTCTTTATGGTTGCCGGTTTCATCGAAGGATTCGTAACCCGTCACTCTGATAAAATGCCACTGTGGCTTGATATACTGATTATAGCAGGCACTTTATCCGTTATTTCTTTTTACTATTTAATTTACCCTTTCATAATTCATAAAAAACAAAGCCATGTCAGAATTTCAACTTTACCAAAAGCGTGATTTTAGTGCCTTCATGAACGACACTATGCAGTTTTTTAAACTATTCTGGAAAAATTATTTTCGTAATTATGTTGTAATTAACGGATCATTAATTTTGTTAATGTGTGTGTTGTATTTTTTAGTCTTTAAAGACCTGTTTAAGGACATGTACACTCCAAAAGTTGACGGATCATGGTTGACGAACATGAACCATCCGGTATTATTTTGGGGGGGAATGCTTTTGTTCTTTATAGTGACCATCGTTTTATCCGTTTTTACCACTGCATTTCCAATGATTTATTTAAAGATCCTGAAAACAAAAGGGGAAGAGGTTATCACTTCCTCCGAGATCTTAGATGGCATAAAAAGTTATGCCTCACGGTTGATTCTTTTCGGATTTATCTCCTTTTTTATTATGATTCCTCTTGGTTTGGTTGTTTTTGCTATCGGGGCAGCCCTGAGTATTATACTCATTGGAATACCGCTGCTTTTACTGGCTTTACCCACATTTATGGTTTGGATTATGCAGGCACTGTACGTCTATATAGAAGAGGATGAATCGTATTTCACTGCACTGCGTAAAGGATGGAAGATTACATTCGAAAAATACTGGCATGTGGTGGGATCAACTATTATCATGGCTATTTTTGTCATGATAGTGAGCAGTATATTCTCTATGGTTCCTGCAATAATGATGATGAGTAAAATGATTACGTCGGGTGGTCATGCCGAACCAATGATTATGACACCCACCATGCTTGTATTCTCTGTTATCGGTATGATATTTACATATATAGCATATAATGTTTTGTATATTCAACAGGGGTTGGTTTATTATAGCTCACAGGAAAATGACGTAAATTACCAGGCATTTTCAGAGATTGAAAACATTGGGAATAATGAGGCATAACCTACTGATCCTGTTTTTTCTGTTGAGTACGATCCAGCCTTTGCTTGTTGCACAGGTTCCTTTACACAGGGTTGTACCAAAGTTTGCTATCGATACGATTCTTTCCGTTAATCGGGACGAACGTATTGCCCAAATGAAAAAACTATACCAATCGGTACCGGGTGATACTACTGCTGTTAAAGCGGTAATCCTTGATCCTGATTACCGTGAGAAATACAGGAATGACAGTGAATTTAATTATAATCAGGAAGCAGGAGGAAAGTCTTTTTTCAATCGTATGTTCGAAAAAATAGGCTTGCTCCTCCAACGTTTGTTTGGTTTCACTCCACTGAATAAGTACAGTGACCTGACTGTTTTGGTTTTCAAAATATTATGCGGGCTGGTAGTTCTGGTTGTTCTCTATTTCATTATCCGTTTATTGATGAATCATAAAGGAATATGGTTCTTCAGTAAAAAAAATGAATCCATATCCATCGAACTCCACAATACGGAACAACTTATTCAGTCGGCCGATTTTGAACAACTGATAGCCGAAATCGAAAAACAGGGTGATACACGACAGAGTATCAGGCTATATTATCTTTGGTTACTGAAAGACCTGAAGGATCATGAACTCATTGTCTGGCTGCCCGAAAAAACAAATGCCGAGTACCTGTCCGAACTGAAAGAAGAAACATTGAGAAAAATGTTTTCGTACCTTTCGTACCTGTATAACTGTATCTGGTATGGTGAATTTTCGATTGGGGATAAAGAATATACATCAGCTAAAAAAGCGTTTCTACATTATCTGAAAGGAGAAAGGCAACATGGATAAAACGCTTAAACTGTATATTGCGGCAATGATAGGGGTGATTATCCTGATTGTGTTTATTGATATAAATAAAACAACACCAACCAACTGGAGTCCAACCTATTCGTTGGATAATAAAAAACCATTGGATTTGTATGTTTTTAATCATGAAGTGGATAAGATCTTTCCGAACAGAAACCTGAAACGCGTCACGGTTACACCATTTGAATATTTCCGGAAAAATAAAGAAACTGCCAATTTTCTGATCATTAATTTAAACGTATACGATCTGACCGATTCCGTTCTGTTGGACCGGGTTCGCCAG
>Ga0302200_10004688_pt1 | contig 10912 bp, 14 predicted proteins | sample II_Bog_N3_1_FD_194585 | JGI IMG/M metagenome (GOLD analysis project Ga0302200, IMG submission 194585) | Peat permafrost microbial communities from Stordalen Mire near Abisko, Sweden - II_Bog_N3_1 | ecosystem: Environmental > Terrestrial > Soil > Wetlands > Peat | place: Sweden: Abisko... | reverse complement strand
CGACGTGGCTGCATTATGGCCTTCGTAACATGCATCATGTCAATATAAATCGTCGCGATTGGAATGTTATATAACGTCTGGAACTGAGCGACACCATGAACGGTATCCCCATGCAAACCGGGCAACCTAATGGTGTTCGCTCCAGTGATTGGTTAGCCATTTTTTGGTTTCCATTCTGCTTCGATCTGTCTCGGGATGAAAAATACGATTGAAAAAAGCGATCCTAAAACTGTCACTCCACTCAAACCAGCCAGACATAGACCATAACGTATTCCGTATGGTTGGCCAGATGTAAGGGCGATGCAGCCAGCAATAAGAATCGCTGCAGCAGTTCCAAGGATCAATACATATGCAATCCTGATAAATTTGATCCCAATAAGTCGCTTCTTCTGGCGCGACAGCGTCATAAGAATGCCGAAAATAGCGCCGAATAGTCCGGCAGTGATCCCAAGTGTAGTTCCAGGTATCCAAGCGAGGTTCGGATCAAACCAAGGTGTATTCATAGTGTTATAGGAGTTGAGGTTTTCTGTTTGGCTAACGTCTGGAACTGAGCGACACCATGCACGGTAAACCCAAGCAACCCGGCAGACCTAATGGTGTTCGCTCCAGTGATTGGTTAGGCATTTTTGTTTTGATTCGATTGTCGCTCTGCTTCCATTTCAGCTACTGAAAGCATGTAGTTATCGCTCTGTCGTTTGAAGGATGGGCTAGGTTTATAAAAAAGGCCGATAACACAAGTGTAGCTCCAGAAGAACGCAAAATAGATGATAAGCCATCCTGTATACGGCTTCCATCCGGATGAAAAATCGAAAGCATCAAACGATTTAACTCCGAGTAAATATGAGAGTAATTGCATGGTAAACCATGCAAGAAGAAAGGCCAAACCGCCGTTAAGATTCCTGGAGGGAAGACTCTTGTATTTCCAAAATTTTCTCATGGACGTTTTAATTGCCTAACGTATTTTAGCATAGCATGTGCTATTATATTGCAATAACACATAGCGTAGCATAAAGGTTATCTTATGGATAAGTGGTTGCCTGTCAATGGCCGGCTGGAGGACGCTCCAAATAGCCCAAGTTGGGATGATCGCTGGGGGCGTTTCTCCCGAGGATTGCTTGATCGTGGCATCGTGGCCGGAAAGCACGATTTTTTCAGGAACTGGGTGAGAAAGTTCATTGGGTTTATCCGACCGAGGAAGTGGAACCATGCACTGAGGGAGGATGTTGTGCAGTTTCTAGAGCTTATGGTCAGGGAAGGCAAGGCTGGATGGCAGATTGCCCAAGCCAATGAATCGCTGGAGTTATTTTACAAGGAGGTGGCACCGATGGAGTGGGCACAACGTGACTGGCCTCCGACTCCCTCCAGCATGGAATTAACGGAGGTACGAACTGCGGCTGTAACCCGTCCTCCACTAGCGGAAAGGAATCACTCATGGGATGGAAAAAGCGATAACGGGGAACTGGAGAAGCGTTGGGAGCCATTTCTTGAAGAGGTGAGAGAAACCCTGCGCTCGCAGCGCTATGCCTACCGGACAGAGCAATCCTACATGGAATGGGTGAGGCGTTTTCTGTTGTTTGTGCGTCCGGCTCAGCGCGCGAGTCTTGATCGGCAGTCGCTGGAGGATTATCTGAATTATCTTTCCCTGGAGCGAAGGGTTGCAGCCTCGACTCAAAATCAGGCACTCAATGCGATTCTCTTTGTTTTCCGACATGTGCTCAAAGAGGGCGTGGGGACGCTTGAGGATGTGCATCGCGCCCCAACTTCTCGTCGGCTTCCTGTGGTGCTGAGCAAGCAGGAGGTAGCGAGCTTGTTCGCACTGATGCGCGGTGTGGGTCGTCTGATTTCTCAGTTGCTTTATGGTTCCGGGCTTCGCGTTGCGGAGTGCGTTGCCTTGAGGGTTAAGGATATTGATTTTGGGAACAACTATGTTGTGGTGCGCGAGGGAAAAGGTGGAAAGGATCGTATCGTTCCCCTGCCCGTAACTCTGGTGGAACCGCTCAAAGCACATTTGAATGATGTCCGGGGACTTTGGGAACGGGATTGTGCCTTGGGTCATGAGGGTGTCTTCATGCCAGGGGCTCTCTCGGTGAAGTATCCTGCTGCCGGAAAGGAATGGGGATGGTTCTGGGTGTTTCCTTCCGAAAATCAATCCGTTGACCCATGGAGTAAAAAACTTAAGCGGCAACACATGCACGAGGGGAGTATTCAGCAGCTTGTCAAACGGAGTGCAAAGCGAGCGGGGCTAGTGAAGCCTGTCACTCCTCATACGCTACGGCATTCCTTCGCCACTCATTTGCTGGAGGCCGGTTATGATATCCGCGTCGTTCAGGAGTTGCTCGGGCATAGTGATGTTTCCACAACGATGATTTATACCCATGTCCTCAATAAGCCGGGAATCGCGGTGCGGAGTCCGTTGGATTGATTCAGAAGGTGGGAAGGTGGGAAGGTTGAGCCACACAGCAAGGGATGCTTATCTTAGTTTTCTGATCTCTTCGCTTTGCTACCTTTTACTTTCCCGCTTTTTACCTTTAGGGGCCTTCAGCCCCTAACACGCTGCCGCCCATAGCGGGGGATCAAGTACCTGAACCCAGAGCTACTTCAGCGGCACTATGGAAGGGTCTCGGGAGGTTGCAAAGGGGAAAGTTGGGGATATCGTGGGACACGGAAAGGTTTGCCTTTGGTAGGGTTTAAAATCTTTCAAATAGGCCAGTTCAAAACTGGTCTGACACCCTCGCAACGCCCTCATTCCGCCGCCAGAGGGGGGTGGGTACCAGACACTACCAACAAAATCGGGGGCTGACGAAGGATGCAGGAGTGAGATAATTTCCCCTTGTGACCTTTGACCGTGACCAAATTGCCCAAAGGGTTTCAGATCTAGCAGCACGGAACATCTACATCGGCACCTCTTCCTGGAAATACGAAGGGTGGATGGGACAGCTCTATTCACCAGACCGATATTCCTATCGAGGTAAGGTCGCCAAGAGTCGATTTGAAGCTGGATGCCTGGAGGAGTACGCAGAGGTTTTTAAGACCGTCTGTGTGGATGCTGGCTTTTACCGATTTCCAGAGGAGAGGTATGTTGAAAAACTCTCCAACCAAGTACCGGATGGGTTCAAATTGTCCTTCAAGGTGACCGATGAGATCACGATTAAGCATTTCCCAAAACATGCACGTCATGGTGAAAGGGCAGGCAAGGCCAACACCAATTTCCTGAATGCAGATTTGTTCAGCAAGGCGTTCCTTTCTCCTCTTACTCCTCATCGGGAGAAGATTGGGGTGTTGATGTTCGAGTTTGGCCACCTGTACAAACGGGATTTTGAACAAGGCAGGGAATTCATTGCCGCCCTGGATAGCTTCTTTGCACAACTCCCTACAGATTGGCAGTACGGGGTGGAGATCCGCAACAGGGAGTTTCTCAGGCCCGAGTATTTTGAGGTGCTGCGCCGTCATGGAGTAACGCATGTCTTTAATTCCTGGGCAGCAATGCCTCCTGCGGAAGAGCAGATGGCCATGGAAGGAAGTTTTACGGCTGACTTCTTTGCCTCCCGTTTCCTGCTCAAACCCGGCAGAAAATACGAGGAAGCTGTACAGAGTTTCTCCCCCTATGAATCTGTCCAAGAACTCTATCCAGAGGGACGGCAGGCCATCACAGAACTGGCTTCCATCAAGACTCAACGCCCCAGTTTTATTTTTGTGAACAACCGGTTAGAGGGAAATGCTCTTGGGAGCATTGCTGCCACACTTTCGTAAAAATGGAGCTGCGTACTGGAGTCGAACCAGTCTGACAGGTTTTGCAGACCCGTGCCTATCACCTGAACATCAATGCCACGTTTTTTGGCATCAACCAGGGCACGAGCAATCGGTGCAGAGGTAAAACTGTATGCCTGAACGCGAACGGATTTCTTTGCCGAATTGAGCACATCGACAACAGCCTGGGTGCAGCCTCCCTTGGGAGAGAAATAGGAATGGAGATCCCGTGGTCCCTGCTGAGCGTGGAGAGGAGCCGTGACAACAAGGAGAATGAGGAGAATGTGTTTCATATTTTCACCACCGGCAGCTCTGCCCAAGACGTCGTGTAGTTTGGAGAATGCCTCTCTGCCCTCATCTTCCAGCCTTTGCCTGAACTATCAGTTCCCATGCTGGCGCGAGTGATGACAGGGGAACGGTTATCTCCCATACGACGGTTGATCTCATCGATGATCTTGTCGATGTCCAACCCTTTTCCCTTGATAGCAGGAGGAGCAAAGAGACTGGGCTGATACTCCTCCTCTGACACCAGATGAGCCAACATCACGCCCGTCTTTTTGTACCGATAGCCAGTGCGGTAAATGGATTGAAGCAACTCTCTGGCAGTGGCCATCAGCTCCGATGTAGAGGCTGTCGGCGTTGGCAAGGTCATTCCTCTTGTCGGGTAGTACTGAGGCAGGTCTTCCCTGAATCGGTTGGTTTGAAGAAATACCTCTATGTGGGTGGCAAGGAGTCCAAAGCGCCTGATCTTTTCAGTTGCACGGGACACATGATTGGCAAGGGCCTCTTCCAAATCCTCCAGTTCCTCCACAGGACTACCAAACGAACGGGAAGCCATCACTCCTTTGCGGGATGGTGGCATCTCCTCCAACTCTAAGCAGGCGATCCCGTTGAGTTCCCGCAGCAGTCGTTCTCCGACGACTCCTAGAGATTTACGGACAGCCGTAGGATCGGCCTGTTGAAACTCCAGAACTGTACGGATACCAATTTTTGAAAGTGTCCTGGCTGTATTCTTTGCAACTCCCCAGAGAGCATCACAAGGAGCATCAGCCATCAGACCTTCAGGATCCCAATAAGTGGAGAGATCAAAAACACCACCGGTAATCTCCTTGTTCTTTTTGGCATGACGGTTGGCAAACTTCGCGAGCAATTTTGTCCCTGCGATCCCAATGCAGACTGGGATGCCCGTCCATTGAAGGATCTTGGCTCTCAATTCTCTAGCCGCCTCCTCATCGATGAGATCCGGCAATTCCAGAAAAGATTCATCAATGGAATAGACCTCAATGGCAGCAACAGCATCGCGGAGAATCGACATGACCCGCGCCGACATATCTCCGTAGAGGGTGTAGTTGCTGCTGAAGACCCTCACTCCATGCTTGCGGATGACCTCCTGTTGCAGATGGAGAGGTGCCCCCATCGGGATTCCCAATTCCTTGGCCTCCTGGGAACGAGAGATGATGCAGCCGTCGTTGTTGGAAAGCACCACCACAGGCTTTCCCATGAGAGATGGATCAAAGACCCGCTCGCAACTGCAAAAGAAGTTGTTACAGTCAACGAGGGCGATGCGGTTCATGGCTATGCGGCCTTGTGGATGATGTAGGTGACGACCCCCCAGATGATGAGTTCCTGATGATCAGCGATCTGAATGGAGGCAAAGTCAGGATTCGCCGCCTCTAGGAAAAGTTTCTCTCCGAATTTCCTGAATCGTTTCACCGTGAACTCTCCATCGATCATGGCGATAACGATTTGCTTGTTGGAGGGAGTAACAGAACGATCCACCACCAAGACATCACCGGAATGAATCCCGGCATCCTTCATGGATTCACCCTGGACGCGGACGCAGAAGGTGGCTGCCTTGTTCCGGATCAGCTCCTCATTGAGATCAATGGAGCGTTCCAGATGATCGTCTGCCGGTGATGGGAAACCGGCATCGACAATGGCAGTGACCAGGGGGATAAGGAGACAGGTGCGTTTTTCTAAGGGGATGAGGGGAGAGATGATTTGCAGATTTGACGATTTCATATACCGTTCATATGTTCGGCATCTGAATTTTCCAAGCTTTGATGCAAATCCTCTGGGGACGATTGAGTAGATTTGAGGTGTGTGAATCTCCCAGGGACCCAATTGACTTCAAGACTACTTCGCCAATTATAACTAATGAATGAGATATATTTTTATTAATAAAAATATTACTATTACTGTAATACCAAGTGTTCCGATGAGGTAGGGTACTAACTCCAGAAAGCCTGCACTATATTGCGCATCTTTAAAATTATCAGCCTTAGGCTCACGCATAAACTCATTCCCACATTTTCTGCATTTTTTATCAATATAATATATAACGTGATTTCCACAATGTAGGCACTTCATACCTTGAGGAGCACCACAGTCAGGACACCAGTTTAATTTTGAATCAATTTTTAGGAGGCAGTTTTTACAACTCTTTTGGCTAAGGTACCCACAATGTGCACATCTCGAGTCAATCCACTCTTCATCATTATGACAGTTTGGGCATTTAAAGTTGGGATAAATGTGAATCATATTATGATTATTTAATATATTTCATAATACCTCACATATAGAATTTGTAAAAGAGATCACACGTGTAACAAAAGAGCTCCGGCTTCCTCATATCGGCGGAAAATCGGTGTGATGAATTAGTTTGGATCCACATTACATATTATGCAACCGTCTCATAGAGGTACTTCTGAAACCCTGAGAAGGTTTTGCCAATCTCCTCAGGTTTGCCAAGGTCGGCGACGGCATCTTGGATTGCTCCGTATTGCAGGGTGAGGAGAGGTGCAAGTTTATCGGAATCGAGTTCCTGGACTCCCTCGGAGACATAGTGGGAGAGGACAAAACTGAGGAATGCCTGCTGCTTGGCAGGAAATTTCGTGTTAATGTAAATTTGGGCATGGTTGGCACGATCCTTCCGCGTAATCGGGGCCACCGCATAGGCCACATAGGCATCCGCTTGGCTGCGAGCGCCAAATTGACCAAGCGTGCTTCCAGATATTGAACATGTGCCTTATTCAGTTTACCCGAGCTTGCAACGAAGAAGACGGCACGAGTCCAGAAATCTTTATTGGCATGATGGTTTTCCAGTCGAGGTCTAACAGGATCACCCTCTCCAATGTAAATGGTCTCTCCGTCGCCGTCGTCCTGTGGGCCAAGGAGGAGATAGACACCTGTCTTGATGAACTCTTCTCGCTCCCGCACTTCCGGATAAATTGCACGAGGGAAAATCACTGCCTTTCCGCTCCAGTTGGTACGCTCTACAATACGGAGCCCATCTGGATCACCGTCTGCAACGAAAATTTCAAGGGTGAATGGTTTCTGATTACTCATAGGTTGGGTTTAAATCAGAGATACAGCACTAGAAAGGGTAGAGAAGGGATTATTTTCGTCGATTGCGTCCAGCTTGTTCTGTTCTAGTTATTGATATCTGAGGAAAAGCATATCGTCGATCAAAGGGGATGGCATTTCTGGCACGATTCTTTATTATTTTTAGTGTGAATGAAACGGCCACTTCCAATCTTCTGGGTAAAGGGATTTACACCGTCCCTGATGCAGCGCGTTTGTGTCGTGTCTCCTCCAGACGCATCCGTTATTGGCTAAAGGATTTACGATCCGAAAAGAGCCGTGAGAGTTATCATCACCCCCTTTGGCGTGGGGAACTTGCTCCGATTGATGATAAGCTCGCGCTAGGATTCCATGACCTACAAGAGGTTCGTTTCGTAGATGCCTTTCTCAAAGCGGGTGTCTCATGGAACCTGATGCGCGAAGCACACACTATCGCAAAGAGAAAAACCGGAAAGGAACACCCATTTTGCACCCGTCAATTTTTCACTGATGGTTCCTACATCATTCAGGAAATAATCGGTAATGAAACTGATGTTGCCTACGAAGAGGTAATCGAGGGGCAGCGAGTTTTCCCAAAAATTATTCTGCAATTTCTCAAAGAATTGGAATTTTCGGACAATGACGAGTTAGTTCGCTGGTGGCCTCTTGGTACTAACCGATCCATCGTTCTCGATCCACAACGTCAGTTCGGTCAACCGATTACAGCAAGTTCAGGTGTTTCGACCGAGATTTTACAGGCTGCGGCGAAAGCTGGTCAGAGTGTTGAAGAGATTGCAGATTGGTACGAATTGGATGCCAAGTCAGTATTGGATGCCATTGAGTTCGAACTTGCTCTCGCTGCGTGAGGTTCTTCCTCGATAATAACCTACCACCGCGAATCGCGCGTGCACTCAATTGCCTTCTTCAGCCGACGCACTCAGCTATTCATCTGAAGGAACGCTTCGAGCCAGATACTTCCGATGTTGACTGGTTGACTGCTTTGTCTCTTGAGACCGATTGGGTGATCCTATCTGCTGATACCGCCATCAGCCGCAATCCTCACGAAATTGAAGCATGGAAGCTTGGTGGGCATCCCACGTTTTTTCTCAAAGCGCACTGGGTACATCAACCGCTTTGGGAACAAGCTTCACGCCTCTTCCATCTCTTCCCTGAGATATTGAAGCACGCTGAAAAAGCACGGGCGGGAGACGCCTTTGTAGTCCCATTCAAAGGGGGAAAGATTGAAAAACTGTAACTCTCGTGCAGCGGTCATAAATCCCCGCTGAAGGCTTGGTGGAGGAGGGATTTCTTCAGCTCATTGAGGGCGGCCAGCTTGGTCTGGTAGAGGAATTCGAGCCGTTGGGTTTCTTCGGAGAGGGAGTCGAGTGTGCTGACAATGTCCTTTTGAGTGGAGAGTGACTTCGGAAACGAAATCTCAATCAGCTTGAGGAGACTCGCCTTGATGCCTTGAACCGTCGCGCCCGTTCCTTTGGTGAGGATGCGTTGCTGTACTGGTTGTGAAAGGAGCAGGTATTTAAGGAAGGTGCTGTCGAGCCTAGATGCGTTGGGATGCATGATGATGATGCGTTGAGCGAAGGCTACTTTCTCGTCCGTATTAAGCTGCGCGACATTGGCGAGCGGTGCTTCTGTGGTAAACAACACATCACCCTTCTGTGGAATACCCCGAGTCATCCATCCTTTGTAACTCGCGGCAGCAATGAATTCCATTGGAGTCTCTTGGAGGTAACCCATCTTTACATTTTTAGCTGTGATCAACCTAACTCCACTCGCAGTTTTCACCGGTGTCTTGCCTCGATAGTCGATAAACTTGATTTCCTCTCCAATGATCGAATCCACCCATCCCTCACCCTTTTGACTGAAAACCGACTGGAGGTGGCTTTGGAAGAGGGCATGGGCGTTCTGGAGATTGGCTTCCGCGGTCGCCCTGGCCTTGGCTATGCCGTCAAATGCCTCATCGAGAATGCCGACAATCCGCTTCTGCTCGGAAAGTGGGGGGAGAACCACCTCAATACTGTTGAATCTAGACTTGTTTACAATTGGGACAGTGGTTCCCGAAGCTAACGCTTCTAGCTGATCTTTGAATCTGCACGAAAGCACCTGATAAAACATAAATTCAGGGACGGCGAGGTTCTCATTGGGGAGGATCGCGTTGATCTGCTGATTAAAGGCAACCGGGACAGTATTCAGCCCTATCTTTCCAAGATTCCCTATGCACGACACGAGGATCGAATCGCTTGAGGCCACTCGGGCTACTTTTGCTCCCATTCACACTTATGAATCAGCGGAGCTGTTTGCTGAATGTAACTGCCTTGATAGCTCGTTGATTTCTCAAAGCGAAGAAATCGACGATGAATACTTGATGGATGAAATCACTCTTCCTTGGACGAGCGATGATGTGAGCGGCACAGCACAAAAATGGCGGAGCGAAGTTGCTACCCGAAACTATTTTAGGCTGATGGCTGGCGTCGAAGCGCTTAAAAATATTGATCTGTCAAAACTCAAACTACCAGAACGCTAAAAAGACAAAGGATCGAAGGGATGGCGGTGCAGGCATAGGCTATTTCGCTATTTTTTGCCCTGTCATCTAAAAAAAGACCCACCCGCACAAGGCCAGGTCTCTTTCCGCCCAAGAGCCTCAGCCCTTGGACTCGCACACCCGTTCAATCAGGCGTGCTGCAGAAACCGCTCACGGTTTAATGGTCGTTCCCTTAGCAGGGTGACGACGGATCAACTGATCAGCATGGTTCCTCAGCTGATTCTCGAAGTGCTCTAACGCCTCCTCACTGACCCGGTTGAACTCATGATGCGGTCGGAGGATCTTTGCACGATCCAGCAGATACCGTTTCAGAGCTGCTCGGTTGATGAGACTGCTCATCAGTTGTTCCAGACAGCACCCGTCTCTGCATCGAACAATCCGTATAAGGCTTCCCCTCTACGAACTGCCGTCTGTGGGCTGGCTGACTTGTGGGCCTCCGTGAACGCGTTGAACAAACTCCATGCCGTACGAGGCTTGAAGTCGACGTGCTCCGGATTGCGCCACTCTCTTAAGACCTCTGGTATCTGAGCGGTGGTGATGGCCTGTGCATCGACAGCACGCACGATAATATCGTGGGCCCTAGCGTCGCGGATCTTGGTTTCCTTATAGTGGAGCACCCGCTGATCAAGGCCAGTGAGCTTGTTGCCAAGCTGACCAACAGCCCGAGCGGTGAGGTGCCGGAGATCCCGTTCCGCAAAGCGTGTGTGCTTGCGACTGATTTGTACCTGCCCACTGAAGGCAAGGTTGTCGCAAACGAAGACACGGGTGCCCGCCACAAGACCTGCTGGGTAAGTTTGATCGTGTGAATTCCTCAAACCGACCACCCAACCAAAATCGGATATACTCCTATTGGGAAGGGTGACTGACAGGACTCCGAAGTACCGAGCACCGTTGTGACTGAGTGCATGGGCTTCCTCAGTGATATCGAACCCGCAGCTTCTCAACTGCAATTCGATTTCATTCAGAACCGATGTGTGACTGAGCGGATACCAAGTCCTTGTGGCCTTGGGTGTAGGAACCTCATAGAGAGAGTTCCGGTTGACCAATTCTGCGCCGCAATGAAGCAGCATTCCGCGTGGTGGCTTGGGAGCCACCACGGGATCATTCATAATAATGTTCATGTTCATGTTTTTGGGTTGAAACGGCAAAGGGCTGGAAAGCGTGATTGCCTCCAGCCCTTCACCGGTAGTTGTTGTTGTGGGAATAATCCCCTTTTCAGGCGGCAAGCTCCTGCTCGCGCTTGAACTTAAGTTGACTGACACTGCA
>Ga0302200_10004677_pt1 | contig 10926 bp, 5 predicted proteins | sample II_Bog_N3_1_FD_194585 | JGI IMG/M metagenome (GOLD analysis project Ga0302200, IMG submission 194585) | Peat permafrost microbial communities from Stordalen Mire near Abisko, Sweden - II_Bog_N3_1 | ecosystem: Environmental > Terrestrial > Soil > Wetlands > Peat | place: Sweden: Abisko, Stordalen... | reverse complement strand
TAATTAAATTAAGCTACAAAGTTATTAAAAAAGTACTCAAAATAGTCCTCGGTTTAGTGTTGCTCATTTTTATGATATTGAGCATACTATTACTTGTTTTTCAGTACAAGCCTGTACAAACATGGGCCGCTAAAAAAGCTACGGCCTATTTATCAGAGGAGTTGCATACCACGGTGAGCATCAGGAGCCTGTATCTTCAGCCCTTTACATCTGTTGTGCTGGAGGATCTTTACGTGCTCGATAAGACTAAAGATACCCTGCTCAACACCCCAAAACTTACAGTTGATATCAGTGGGTTCTCACTCTTAAAAAGTATCCACAGGCGCACGCTCGATCTGAGCCTGGTAAAACTGGATAACAGTTCTATCTACCTTAAAAGGCTAAAAGACAGTAGTTCAAATCTATCTTTTATTATCAAATATTTCAGTTCGCCGGATACAAGCAAAACACCCGGCAAGCCGTGGAATGTAATATTCGAAAAGGTAGCTATCAATAATCTGCATTTCCGTTACAAAAATCTACAGGTTGATACCGTAATAAACGGGGTGAACTTTGATGATATTGATCTTACGCATTTCAGCGCGGTGGTGAATAATATGGATATTATCAATCACTTGTTTAAAGGGAATGTTCATAACCTTACTTTTCACGAAAAGAGCGGCTTCTACCTAAAAAATCTCACCACCAATGCCACCGTTGATACCGACCAGATACTGGCGCAAAACCTTTTTCTGCTTACCGAAAGATCGAGCCTGAAGAACTATTTCAGGATGAAGTTTAAATCATTTGATGATTTTGATGACATTGAGGATAAGGTGTATATGGATGGCGATTTTCATTCGTCGCGGATCTCATCAGCAGATATTGCCTTTTTTACCAGCGGGCTGGAAAAGGTTAAGTTTGATTTGGGTGTTGACGGGCGCATAAAAGGGATGGTAAAAAATCTGAGTGCCAAAAACCTGCTGGTTACCGGCGGACAGGCAACCTACGTGCGGGGCGATTTTAGGTTGAGAGGTTTACCCAATTGGGATAACACTTTCCTCGAACTTAATTTTCAGCAAATTGCTACCAACAAAAAGGACCTGGATTATTTGTACAGCAACTTCAGCGGCGATCGTAATGCCAAAGTCCCGGATATCATCGCCAAATTTGGCAACGTAAACTTTACCGGCAGGTTTACCGGTTTGCAAAACGACTTTGTGGCTTTTGGAACCTTCAAAACCAAGTTAGGCAGGTTTGATTCTGATATCAACCTAAAAATTAATAAAGCAGGCACCCCGGCATACAGCGGCAAGCTGAGCACCAGTGATTTTGCCCTCGGTGATCTATTGGATATAAGTGATATTGGCCGCACCACCCTAAGTGCTGATGTAAAGGGTAGCGGTGACGCGCTTAAAAATTTGAATGAGGCTGTTAACGCTAAGATAGGTTACCTGGATTTTAAGGGTTACAAGTACAATAACCTTACCTTAAACGGCACGTTTGTTAAAAAACTGGCCAGCGCCAGGATCAGCATAAACGATAAAAACATTAAGCTCAACCTGAACGGGAGTATCAACCTGGCCCCGGCTTTGCCAGTGTATGATCTTACTGCTAATATACAGGATGCACATTTGCATACGCTTAAGCTATTAAAGGATACCATCACCATCAGCACCAATATGAAAACCCATTTTGATGGTAATGACTTGAAGAATTTTGAGGGAAGTGTTGATCTTTCGCCTTTAAGAGTAGTTGACCCAAGGCATAATTATTTGGTTGATTCGGTATACTTATCGGCAAACGGATTAGGCGATGCCAGGGAGATCTCTTTAAAGTCCGATTTTGCTGATGGTAGTATTACAGGCAGTTATGACCTGGCTACCATGCCATCTTATTTTAAGGCCCTTGTCCGGAAATATATTCCTTCATTACAAGAACAGCCTGTTACCGCCAAACCACAAAACTTTACATTTAATCTCAACCTTAAAAATTTAGATCCGCTCACTGCTATTTTTGTGCCCGATCTTAAGATTCCCGATCAGGGTACATTTGTTGGTCAGTTTAACTCAACCAACGAAACTGCCTCGCTTAACGGTTATGTTAAAACCATACAATACGGTAAAACTGTTTTTCACGATTTGATTATTGACGAAAGCACAACCAATGGCCAGTTGGGTATAAACTTATCACTTAGCCGCATAAATATTACCGATAGCTTACTCATCAAGAACATCGATATATCAAATAATATCAGGCGTGACAGCCTGAACTTCAACGTTAAATTAGCAGATAAGAATGCCACTAATCAGCTGGATCTTTACGGCCTGGTAAGATTTGGGCATGATACCATTGCCCGGGTAACATTGCTGCCATCGGATGTTATACTGGAGCACCAGGACTGGAAGCTGCAGGATCAGGCGCAGATAAGATTTTTGGGTGGTAAAACACAAGTGCAGGGTTTCCAACTCTCTAATGGGCCGCAGAAGGTAAAGATAGATGGTTTTATATCCGATAATCCGCAAGATAAACTAAAGGTACTGTTTGAAAAATTCAGCATGAGTACCCTCGACCAGCTTACCCGGCTTTCGGGGATAATGTTGAAAGGATCACTTAATGGCGATGTAGTGCTTTCGGGTATCACAAAATCTCCGGGAATGGATGCTCATTTGGGTATTGATTCACTTACGATGAATAAAACACTGGTAGGGAATGTGAAAATTGAATCGGCATTGGATAATGACCGCCAGGAAGCAGAGGTAAAAGTAAGTATCAATAACCGCGGTAACGAAACAATGAATATTGGTGGCATATATTCACTTGCAAAAGATGCAGGTGATAATGCCCTCAACTTTAACGTAAAAATGGATCATGCCGAAACCATCATATTTGAACCCTTTATAAAAGACCTGGTGTCATCCCCGCAGGGAACGGTATCCAGCGATCTGAAATTGACCGGCCCTATAGATAAGCCCCAGTTGAATGGCGATATCACTTTTGCCAATACAGGCTTTACGGTAAATTACCTTAAAACCGCTTATGTATTAAATGATAAAGTAAGTGTAGCCAACAGCGTGATCAGTATTAATAATTTAATACTAAAAGATACGCATGGTGGCCAGGGAACAATCAATGGTAAAGTTGATTTAAATAACCTGAACAACCCCGATATTGAGGCAACCATTGATGCCAAAAACCTGATGGCCCTTAATACAACGTTTAAGGATAATCACATTTACTACGGAACCGCATTTGGTACAGGTACGTTTGGTTTTCATGGTCCGGTTAATTCTATGAAGATTGATATTAAGGCGCGTACGCTTGCAGGTACAGTGTTTAATATCCCATTAAATACATCATCTACCGCAGGGGATTACGATTTTATAAAATTTGTGAGCCATAAAGATACGGCAAAAGCCGTTGTTGGCCCCAAAGCCTTTGATGGTGTGACCCTGAACCTCGACCTTACTGTTGATGAGAAAACAGTAGTTAAAATATCTACCGACTATGGTGTGCTTGAAGGGAGCGGGCAGGCCACTGACCTGTTGCTGAACATAACCAGTTTGGGCGATTTTGAAATGTTTGGCGACTTTTTAATATCATCGGGTAAATTTGAGTTTACGGCAAAAAACTTCATCAGCAAAAACTTCGTGGTAAACCAGGGCGGCACCATCCGCTGGACAGGTAACCCCTCCAATGCCGAAATAAACCTGAATGCCATATATGAAGTGCGTACAGATATACAAAACTTATACTCTGCCGCGGGTTTGGCATCACCAAAAGGAAGTGAGCAGGTATTGGTACAGGCTGAGTTGATCATTACTAAATCACTCTTGCAGCCAAATATCGATTTCGACTTTAACTTCCCTACAGATCCTTCAATTAAGGATGACCTGGGTACTTATCTTACCGATTATAATAACCGCAGCCAGCAGGCATTGAGTATTATTGTGCGCCGTAGTTTTGCATCGGGCAATGCCAGCAATTTAACCAACCAGGTTTTGGGTACGGCAGGTGATGCAGTGAGCGAGTTTGCATTCAATAAACTGAATACTTTTATCTCCCAATCAAACATCAAAAATTTCGATCTTAGCCTTCGCTCATTTAATGATGCAAGTGCTACATTCAGGCTATTAGATAACCGCCTGGTGCTTAACGGAAGCTTATTTAGCAATACTGCCGGTAACGATCTGTTTAACAACTCGGGCAACCTGTTAAATTCCAGCTATAATAATCTTACCAAAGATTTTGAGGCCGAATACTCCATCAGGAAAGATGGTAACCTAAAGGCGCGTTATGCTTACCGGGTGTTAAACAGTACTACCTTAAATACCATTGACCAGTTGAGTGTGCAATATGTAAATGCCGTAGGTTTGGTTTACCAAAGGGATTTTGACACGTTCGGTGAGTTTTTCAGAAACTTTTTTGGCGGCAATAAGCGCAAAACACCGCCAGCGCCCGTAAAGCCAGCTGCAACAGATACGCCCGCTGTAACAACCAAACCTGAAAACACTACCCCCGATAAACCGGATGGTAGTGATGATGATCCAAATCAGTGATCGCGCAAAATAGCGTGGTCCATCCTGTCTCTTTTCGTTCTTAAATAAGCTTCGTTATGCGGGTTTGATGCTATTTCGATAGGAATATTTTCAACCACTTCCAATCCGTAGCCAATTAAGCCTGCACGTTTTTTAGGGTTATTGGTCATTAAGCGCATTTTTGATACACCCAGGCTGCGTAATATTTGTGCGCCTACGCCGTAATCGCGTTCATCCATATTAAAGCCTAATTGCAGATTGGCATCAACGGTATCAAAGCCGTTTTCCTGTAAATGGTAAGCTTTTAATTTATTGATGAGCCCAATGCCACGACCTTCCTGGTTCATGTAAACAATAACGCCTTTGCCTTCCTTGTTTATCATCTCCATGGCTTTATGCAGCTGTGGGCCGCAATCGCAGCGGCATGAGCCAAATATATCGCCGGTAACGCATGAACTATGCACACGAACCATAATGGGCTCATCGGGCTCCCAGGTGCCTTTTACAAGGGCAAGGTGATTTTCGCCGGTATTTTTTTGTGTGAAAGCTATCATATCGAAATCGCCAAATTCAGTCGGCATTTTAACGGCAACCTCGCGGGTTATCATGCTCTCAGTATCCAGTCGGTAAGCGATCAGATCTTTTATCGATACGATCTTCAGGTCAAATTCTTTTGCTATAACCAATAACTCCGGTAAGCGGGCCATTTCGCCATCTTCCTTCATTATTTCGCATATGACACCGGCGGGCTCAAATCCTGCTAAAACAGCTAGGTCAATAGCGGCCTCGGTGTGGCCGGTACGGCGCAATACACCGCCATCTTTAGCTATTAAAGGGAATATATGGCCGGGCCTGCCCAATTCCTCAGGCTTAATTGCCGGGTCGATAAGCGCCAGTACAGTTTTTGAACGGTCAGAGGCAGAGATACCTGTGGTGCAATCTTTTATCAGATCGACAGAAACAGTAAAATTTGTTTCGTGCGAAGTGGTATTATGGCTCACCATGGGCTCCAGGTCAAGCTCACGTGCGCGTTGTTTTGTAATTGGCGCGCAAACCAGCCCACGGCCGTAGCGTACCATAAAGTTTATAGTTTCGGGCGTTGCATTGCGTGCCGCGGTTAAAAAATCACCCTCATTTTCCCTATCCTCATCATCAACCACTATTATAGTTTTGCCGGCTTTTATAGCTTCAATCGCCTCTGGTATGGTATTTAACATTTTGTTCTGTTGGATTTTATAAACAGGTTGTAATTGGTTTGATATGCCTTCCCGTTTAATTTACACAAATTTAGTTGATAATATAATTAAACAGGTCTGCGCTTTGTAAAATCAATGGGTGCGGGATTTTTAAGAAATTACGTGGTAAACAGGCTTTTAGTTGCTTTGCACCTCTTTGCGCTTAAATAGTTTATTAAAGTAGCGTTTATATAGGTCCATATCAAATAAAGCCGAATCTGTAGCTGCTTTGTACGACAGGAACAAACCTACAGGCGTTAATATAAATATCGAGATCCACATCCCCAAAATAGGCGACATATCGCCGTCTTTTACCGATTTTTCGCCTATGGTTGATATAATATAATAGATAAGGAAGAAAGCCACTGACACGACCACCGGCAATCCCAGGCCGCCCTTGCGTATAATAGCGCCAAGCGGCGCGCCAATTAAAAACAGCACTAAACAAACCACCGATAAGGTATATTTCTTCTGATATTCAACTGTTGAGCGGCGTATATCATGAGCTTCATCAGCAGTTACCTGCGCATTGTTTTTTACCATGGTTGAGATAGCCCGTGCTTCGCTCGAAGCGTTCGACAAGGCCGATAGCTGCTCGTTTAATTTTAGGCCCTTTAATTCATCACTATTGCCCGGCTTGTATTTTCCGGTAGATTTTGCGATACGTTCAATAACAAAATAGCGCATAATAGGCGTTATGCTTTTAAGCTGCGCCGTATTGGTACTATCAATATGGTGCTGGGTGTCTTTTCTATAATCCCTTAACTGCTTAAGGTTCATCATTTGGAAAGCAGATTTAAACGCGTCCTGATCGGTACGTTTCAGCTTAAATCCCGACAGGTCAAGCTTTTGCTCCATATCCTGAAAACGGAAACGAATTAACCGTTGGCGGTTATTAAAACTATTCGCATCGCCCGGCGATTCTTCATAACGTACGCCATCCTTAAGCTTTAAAACCAAATACTGATCGCGGGCTGTGCGATACATGCGGCCCTCTTTGGCTCGCAATACGATATTGTTATTATGGATTTCGTCTTTTTGGTAAATAATAATGCCGTATAATAACTGTCCGTCGGGTCCCTTTTTTTCTACACGGATGTTATAGCCCGGAAAATTCGGGCTGAACACCCCCTCGGGCAGCAAGTTTGCCGACCGCTGCTGGCGCACATCATACAGTAGCGAAAAATATTTAAGATTAGTCACCGGCAGCATATAATCCGAGAAAATGAATGCGGAAATGCTCAATATTGATACAATGATGATCATGGGGTACATGGCCCGTACTAATGAGATCCCGGCTGATTTTATGGCTACCAGCTCATAATTTTCGCCAAGGCTGCCATAGGTCATGATGGTGGAAAGCAGAATTGATAGGGGCAGGGCCATGGCTACGTTGTTACCTGACGCATACGCCATCAGTTCCAGTATAATGTACCAGGCGAAGCCTTTGCCTATCAGGTCATCGATGTATTTAAATAAAAATAACATCAGCAACACAAACATCACTATAAAAAAGGTGACCACGAAGGGCCTTATAAATGATTTAAGTATGAGAAGATGGATCTTTTTCATTCAGCGTGCTGACCGTATTAGCGCAATAAAAATCTGTAGGGTAAATTTTGTGGAATTACCGTGCAGATTCAAAAACGTAAAATTAAGAAAAATTGTATAAGCTTAGGCCCCTAATACGCTAATGAGGTAATCGATCTGGTTGTTCCATATCAGTTTGCGCTCCGAAATGGTGTCTTCAGTAGCGAAATCGGTGATGCTGAGGGCTACATCATTGGTTAATTCGTCCTGCAGGATCTCCATTTCAAAAAAACATTGCGGCTCATCGTCAACCCATTTAAAGCGCACCAGTTTGTTTTCTTTTATGAGCAATAATTTTGCTTTTTGCTGCTCATCGTCCCACGTAAAAGTGTACACCTGATCTCTAACAGTCACATTATCAGCAAACCACTGGGTAAGTCCATTAGCTTCGCTCAGAAAGCCATACAATATCCTTGGAGAGGATTTTATCTCATATTCAATGGTGAATTTTTTCTTTTCGGGCATACAGGTTTATCAATAGAAAGCAACAGAAGGTGTAAATGTTAACATTTTTTCTAAAGAAAACGAATTTCTGCTATATTTGCAAACCTTTTTCGGATGGGTTACTAACATTGCCACAATCCGGAGGCTTATTATCGCATACCTGGTAATAAACAATAAGGCGGGGTAGCTCAGATGGTTAGAGCGTAGGATTCATAACCCTAAGGTCGGCAGTTCGATCCTGCTCCCCGCTACTTTGAACCGGCAAAAGCCTTGAAAGTCGAACTTCTCTATTGAGAATCAAGTACTTTCAAGGCTTTGTTGTTTTTTTACGATTGATCTTAAATTGTAAAAATTTAGTAAATAATTGATATATAGATATTTATATGTTCGATCCTGCTTCGATTAACCGAATCGTCATAATTTATATAATATACTGATAACCAAAATGCTTAAAGGTTCGACCAATCTTTTATCAAAAAATATAGTCATTAACCTCGAGATTCCGCTCAAATTACCACCTTATTCCGGTTTAAAACATTGTCGTCTCTCTTAGATTGAGTACATCTAAGTTGCCTTATTGTTCGATCTTGCTTAGAGATTTAACAACGGGTATGAAGTTATTTGAAGCAGATCGCGAAAAAGAGACCTTTATCCGCTATGGATTAGATATTCCCGGGCCATTGATCACCTCGTTCCGGAATCGTAGACAGTTAGTTCCGTAACACTTTGACCATCTTATTTCATTGATTATTAATTTGAAATTTTTAATTGATTACACAAATCGGTGCTCTACATCCTACGGAATCGCCTGATCAAGCCATCCGGAATTTCCACATAAATACCCAGAATGTCGCGAAAATTAATTATCCAAATATCACAATAATTTACGCAATTTGGTTTTCAAGCGAATCTTAACGTTTTTGACGTACACTGCGGGTTTCAATACCCCGGAATATCTATACTTAATGGCATTTTGTCAAAATCCAGTACTGTATAAAGCAACCGTCAACTAATCTTTTACGCTTATACTATAGCTGAAAAATATCGATCAGTTATAATAGATCCTTTCCCAATCAAACAGGTTCTTTATAAAACGATTCAGACTCAGTATGTAAACAACCAAGGTATTGGCTGTAATAGTTTATTTGAATAGTATTTTTTATGTAACAAGGAGTGTAATACTTAGTCGAATAAACAAAATAGCTGTCTATATTGAGCCCTTGCGAGTCTAAAGTAGGGGATTTACGTATTTATCCACCTTTATTACTTCATGAAAATTCACGCTGCCTTAATTTTTACCGCTTATTCCTTATTTAATCCGAAACTGCAACCAAGTTTCGACACATTTACCCATAGCTTTGTTAATGGTTACCATGCTCTTCCCATACCAGGATTAGCACCGGGCTACATCGATGATCTGCGCGAGATAGAACCAAAGGATACCATCAAAAAAGAAATCGTATTTTTTAATAGTATTAAAGATCAATTGCGTCAATATAAATTGTCTACACTTTCAGCCGCTCAGCAACAGGACTATCTTCAGATAAAGTTCGAAACGACGATGAACCTGGAAAGGCTGGAATTGGAAACAAAATGGTTAACCTATTCTCCGGCGACAGTGCCCGACGATAATATAGCTGCAATTCCAGACGGCAAAGCATGGTACGCTTATCTGTTAAAGAGGTGGCTGGGTGCAGATGTTACTCCGGATGAAATTTTTAAGTTTGGATTGAATGAAGTAGATGATGCAAACACGCACATAAACCTTATTCGCCGGCAAACCGGACTGGATTCAGTTGCTTTTTACCGTAAAATTAACAGCGCCGAATTTTTGATAAATGATCCGGAGATTATTCAGGAACGTTTTGAACAGACCCGGGAAAATATAGACAACAGGTTGAACGTCTTGTTTTACCCCCATCAAATCCCGGTAGTAAAAATTAAACAGGGGCCCAAAGAATTGGTGGTGCACACGCCTGGTTTTTACACAGACGGAACATTTTATTATAATTTATCCGGTAAGCCCTATAACAGCAGGCAGTTCGGATGGCTTTTTCTTCATGAAGCGATACCGGGGCATCATTATCAAACTTCCATAAATGAGAAGGAGCCGCATAGTAATGTGCAGGACCTTTTTTTTTACGTAGGTTCGGCTGAAGGATGGGCGGCCTACGTGGAAAGATATGGTAAGGAACTTGGTGTTTACAAAACGCCTTATGATGAGCTCGGCCACTGGGAATGGGACCTGGTAAGGGCGGTAAGAATCCCAATGGATATTGGAGTGAATTATTATGGCTGGACGGATCAGCAAGCGCTGGCGTTCTGGAAAAAGCATGTAAATAATCAGGATGATATTGCCATGCGCGAAATTCAAAGGGTAAGGCACTGGCCGGTTCAGGCCATTACCTACAATTACGGTGCTGCACAAATAGCCCAATGGAAAGCCGCATTACAGGTCAAATTAGGAGATAAGTTTAATATAAAGGATTTTCATGAATGGGTTCTGGCAAACATTTCATTGCCGTTTGCCATCGCTAAAGATGGTGTATTTAAAGAAGCTGCATTAAAAACCAGCAATTAGGCCATTTTTTTAGCTATACAGAAAATAAAGCCCAATGCGCTTTGAACCGGTCATTTTTTTGTAGATATAGGTTTGATATTTAGAATTGTTTAAAGGTGCCAATTGTGCCCCCCATTTCTCCAATGAAAGGATTAAACTCCATTAATTTTTTCAATTATAATTTTCGCATTTATAATCGCCTCCAACATCAACAACAAAAGTCGACCGATTGCGTGTCTCCGCTACTTAAATAAAAAGCCTTAAGTTGAAAGATTTGAAGCTTTTTGTTTTAGGTTAGTGGGGATAACGTCGATCATCTGCTGATTGCTCCTCAATATGTATTTTCTACCTAAATCATTCATAAAATATTAGCTTTAGAATTGTGGTTATATAAGATATTAAGCCATTCTATACTTATCAAATCTTGAATTAATTTACCTAATATTATAAAATGAAACCATTGATTTATTATCCAAGCTTTGAACCGCCTAATGAAATCTGGCTTAAATTTGCATTAATATATTTCAAGGAATTCAGGCCAATAATTCCTTATACAAGAGAAAACATAGTTAGTGATAGT
>Ga0302200_10004671_pt1 | contig 10950 bp, 9 predicted proteins | sample II_Bog_N3_1_FD_194585 | JGI IMG/M metagenome (GOLD analysis project Ga0302200, IMG submission 194585) | Peat permafrost microbial communities from Stordalen Mire near Abisko, Sweden - II_Bog_N3_1 | ecosystem: Environmental > Terrestrial > Soil > Wetlands > Peat | place: Sweden: Abisko, Stordalen... | reverse complement strand
AGCTACAGTACAGGAGACATCTCCCTGACTACATCCCATGCATCAATTCTTCCCAAGAGACCTTAAAAGCTGCCCGGAGACGGGATGCCACCTCGACTGTGGGAATGTAACGACTGGCCTCAATAAGCTGCACATAGCGGCGGCTGATGTCGGCTTTCTCGGCGAGTTGCTCCTGAGTCAGCTTCGCCGCATTTCGCAATCGATAGACATTCTGGCCGAAAGTTCGTCTTTTGGGGATTGACACCCTGAAAGCATCATCAACTCACAAAAATTGTACGCGAAGCATGCTGCGCTTTATGCTTTTATTTGAAAATGCGAATGAGCAGAATTTTGAACTATACGATGCAGGTCACAAAGAGCTCCTATTTCCTGTCTTCATTTCTATTATCCACTAAGCTGAGCTGTGGAGTAGTAAACCCATCTCATACGCAATTGACCGCCAAAAAACTATTCGGTGCAGTATTATCCGTATTGTTTTCGGTTCTGAATGTTACCGAGGCAATGGCTCATACTTACACGTATACCGGTAGAGAGACCAATATTACCGTCTCTCCTGGTACCTACGAAATAACTGCATTTGGCGCTCAAGGTGGAAATCTTGTCGTTGGGAATGGTGCTGGAGATGTCGCAGGTGGACTTGGAGCAGAAATTGGGGGCCAATTCACATTCACGAATCCAACCTCTTTGACTATTTTGGTTGGAAGCCACGGGGGGACTAACGGTACCGGTGGTGGTGGAAGTTTTGTAGTCCAGAACGGCACTATACCTCTGGTTGTCGCAGGAGGTGGCGGTGGAAGCATCTATTCCATAAGCGGAGGCCCGGGTTTGTCAGGAACCCTAGGAGGTAACGGGTCGCCTGCAACATTTTCATATCCTCTCGAAATAGGAGGTTATGGGGGGCAAGCTGGAGGTGGGGGGTTGGGTGGCCATGCAAAACGTCAGTACACATATGCAAATTACCCAAACACTTATCCAATAATATCTTGGGGTGCATATGGAGGAGGAGGAGGTGGTGGATTCTACACTAACGGAGGAAATGGTTACTATGATGGTGATCAGTCGACAGCTGGATTTGGGGGTACTTCATTCATCAATGGAGGAGGCTCTTTAAGCGGGAACGGATTTGGCGGAGGCGGTAGCCTTGGTACCGGAGGCTCTGCGATCATTGGAGGAGGAGGTGGTGGTGGTGGGTTTTCTGGAGGAGGAGGAGGTGGTGACATTACCTCTGGAGACCTTGTTGGATTTATGCTTTACCCTGGTGGTGGAGGCGGAGGTGGGTCTTATCTCGACGCTTCGGCATCGAACTCAGTGGAAGTCTCCGGTACGAATACAGGAAATGGTTGGGTGAGCATTACAGATGCGTCGATCCTCCAAGGATTTGATATTAGCACAACAAAGTTCGATAAAAAAGCATTTCCACCCAATCAGTCTGATTGGGATATTATTTATTCAAATGACTACGATTTTGTTGTGGTAGGAACTTGGGACGGAAGGAGTACAGGCAATCATATTGTCGCCAGGACAAAAAAGAAGCTCGGACAGTACCTCTTGGAGGGTGCAAGAAATGCCGGAATGGAAACTGCTGCCTGCTGCATTTTAACATGGAACACTGCTTATACAGGTAGCTATCAAGTACATCAGGCCTTGAGCGAGGCAGGGGCGGAAACAAACTCTCTGGCTTTTGTGGCAATTGGAGTTGAGGATTCTGATCTAAAATGGAACAATGCTACCACTGCGGGGTTTACTTTCAAACCAAGCACTGTGAATAAGCGTATTGAACGAATAGCAGATGCACTACAAGCTGTTCGCTCGGCAGGTTTAATACCCATAATATACTCAAGTGCGAGTGGATGGCAGGATGTTACTGGTACAACAATAGTGGCTAAACAGAAACTCTATCAGGGAGGCACTACAGAAATTAGTGGTGTTCCCCTTTGGAACTACGACAACGATCAAAATCCTGCGATGAATTCTACGAACATCGGCTACGAAGGAGAAACAAATAACATTCTGAAACAGTATGTTGCCAATTCTCTTTTACCAAATTCGATGGGATCTTCCTTGGGTTTGTCTTTTGGAAACCTGATAGCGAATCTCGATTCGTCAACATTAGATGCATTTTCTATGACTAATCCAGGGGTTCTCCCTTCCCCATTACTCACTGCAATTGCAACAAATCCGGTCGGTGGTGCTACCATCTCGTTGAATATTGTGGTCTCGAATGCACCTTCTCGCTCTGATGCAATTGCTTCTCGCATCAATGCTGCAAAATTAACCCTGACTGGAGATAAGCTCGGGAAACGCTATTCCTACGTTACAACAGCACTCCCGATTATACTGAACACCATTCCTGCTAGCGGAGCGTCTGAACCAGTAACACTGCAATTTCCAAATCCCAAATCGTACTCTGGTACGGCAACCCTCAATCTTACTCTATCCTATGGTGGCAATAGCACGGCTGGAGGTGGTAAAGGGCTTATTGTCCCTCCAATTAGCATCACTATACCAAAATAGGATTAGCTGAGGAACTAGGACAGAAGAGATGATTCATCGTCAGCTTTTTATAGATTCCAGACAATCGGCTTCCTCGATTTCCCCTCGGCATCGTGAACAGATCCGTCTCTTTTCACGCTCCTCCTCGGCCAGAATATTTTTGTAGGTCAGACCAAGCATTCTATTGATCGCTATAATGGCTTTTATAGCAGTAGAGCAATGTCCGGCCTCCATTGCTTTTCTGTATACTGTCCTGAGTCTATCCAAGGCTATTGCTGCTTCTGTTTTCAAGTACACAGGCTGAAACTCTGGGCCAAACATCAGATTGGCTTCTCGAATAATTCGGTCTGTCTGAGCGCGCTTGATGCCATACTTCTGCTCACAAATACTCATTATTTTTGAACGAGAAAAGCACTGTCGCAAGAGGTCAGTCACGAAAGTTAATCTCTCATGTCTTTGTACAATTGTGGCCCTGCTTTTCCTCCGCCAATCGTGAGCGGGTTGATGTGTATTCTGGTGCACGATTTGGCAATCACGGAGCGCCACTGTTTCTGTGAACACAGCCTGTGGTGCATCTGTAACAATTGCTATATCTTGGACAGTAGGGGTGTTATGGAGAGTCATTTGGACATCACTGAGTATGCTTTCGTGCGAGATGTAGTTGCGAAAGAGTTGTTTCGATTGGAGATGTGGAAGAGGAACGATTGAAACGATATTAACGATCAAAGGGGGAGGCTTCTCATTGTGTGGTAAGGCTTTCTTCGTTTTCATCGTTTATATCGTGACCGCTCCGGTTTATTGGCCGCTGGTGTTTATGAGGGAAAGGATCGTGGCATCTCTTCCCCTGGTTCGCTTTTTCTCAACATGTATATGACCCTCCAGTTCCCGCATGAGAGCATCACGCCTTCCTTGGGTGAGATTGTTTTGAAACACGACTCGGTTAATCTTGGTCATGCTCATGGCACCTTGTAGGAGGCATTGCAGAACACGTTCTGCATCTCTGGAGAACCGGCTTTCCTCAAAGGCCCACCGTGCCGACTGGCTGCAATAATCCCAGACGGCCTTGGCCGCTTGAATGTGCTTCGCCTCGATTTTCTCCGCAATATCCAGCAGGCAAAATATCAGGGAGAGTCTTACCACCTGAGCATGGCCCCGGCTTGTCACCTCGCCCCATATTCCGGGCACCTTCTCGGTTAGTTCTGTATAGATGCTGGCCCAGTAATCATCTGCCTCCTGCGATCTAACGATCTCACCACGGTTCTGTGATTTCGAGATAATTTCCCGAAGAGTGTTTGTCTCCACGGTGAAATCAAGTTTGCCGCCCCCGTGCGGTAACTGCTTGGTGCGTGCTGAATGAACCCATAGAAACCGATTGGCGAAGCCATTGCTGGCATCGGTCTTGGAAAGTAGTTTCCGTAACTCCTCACGGGTAATGTGACTGATGAGTGAGATATGGCAGTTGCTCGCCTTGAGAGGTGAACCTTTGGTCATGTTGTTGAGGTGGCCAGAGTCCCAAGCATTCCGAAGAATGGAATTCAGTGTGTTCCCTGTGCGTGACATCACCTGAAGCACCTGCCCGAACTCGCCCTCAAAAAGGAGAAGCCGCTTGTCTATAGCCCCCTTGGCCTGTTCTCCATCCTCCGGTGTCGGGTCTTTCAATTCTGCAATGACTCCTTCTCCGCTGGCCAGCCCTCCTTTGATGCGGTCGCCTGCCCACCGTTCATCCGTTCCTATGAGGAGATTTTTAATTCGCCCCCACGCCGTTCCCTTTTTGCCCTGTGAGGAATCGCCCACAAGGGAAACGAAGAGGTTGCTGTGCTGTCTATCGCCCTCGGTGATGAAATGCGGGCCTCTGCCGATCATGTTTCCCACACCTGCCAAGAGTTGAAGCAAGAGTGCCGCCGGGTGCGCCTCGGTGTGAGGTTCGATTTTTCGGATGATCTCGCCTGCCACGCCATAGAGGGCGGCATCGGATAGCACGGGTGCCTCTACATCCTGTAAGAGGAGTGGTGCATCGGGTTCCTCCAGGCTGATAGTTTCAATGCGCTTTTGGGGTGTCCCGAAGTCGGGATTGCTGGTCTCTATCAATCCTCCTCTGGCGCGACTGGCGCGGTTGCACTTCTCGGCATCAGCGAGTTTATGGAGAAGATCCTTGTCACTCCACGGCGGCACGCATCGAGAGTTGTATTCCTGAATGATGCGCATTGCCTCCACTTGGGGGAGGGCAAAGTCATGAACAAGAATCTTGGCGACATTGAAGGTTGCGTCACTGCCTCCTTGACCCTCAATCGCTGACGGCATTGCTACTACGTAGGCCCGTGCCCGTTCTACAGTACTTGATTTATTACTGTGCGAAAGCGGAACAGCCGCTACTGGCTCCCTAACCTTCTGTACCCAAGGCAACATCAAACCCTCTGGCCACTTGATTGTGGCAAATTCCACGCCCAAAGGAAGCTGTTGATTGTTGGTATATGGCTTCCCGGAAGGGTGTGTGCCGTGAATAATGGTTTGGTTGCCATCGGCTCTAAACTCTCCCCACGGAGAATTGCCTGGGGACTTTATCTTTCCTGACTTGGGGTGTGTTCCCAGAATCCGCAACCAGACATTTCCACCTCTGGCCCCCCGAGTAATGAGGCTTTGCCGAAAACTCGGATTCGCTACAAGGAGCGCTTCCAAGAAGTCATCACTGTCGGCGTCAATGGAGACAAGCCCACCTGAAGCCGCACCAAGGAGAACCCCAATGTTTCCACCCCCGAGGCTGTCAAGATGTGACGCTGTCATATCGGCCAAGGTAAGTTTCTGCCACCCCGGCATCAGGGGTGCCTTAGACTTGAGGAGTATTGGAATCAGTACCGCTGGACCTATCTGCCTACTGATTGTGTCTGCAACCCTTTCCCCTTGCCCCTCTCTCTTGTTGTGGTTAAATGAATTTGTTTTATTCGTCAGATGAAGAGCCTCCATTGCCGTGGGGGCTGCTTCTTTTTTGGGATCATCTCCCGGTGCTGATGCGGGGATCATAGTGAGACCTCCGCTTGCTGTTCGATACGCTCTACATCGGAGAGCTTGTAGCGGACTAGCCCACCAAGTCGGTATGACTTGAGCACGCCCGCTTTCTCTCGGCGCTTTACTGTTTCTATACTGCATTCCCACCTCATCGCCAGCGTCTGCCGGGATAGGGTGTGTGTTGGTTCTGTGTTTTTCCGTTTTGCATTTGTAGCTGTCATTTGCTTTTGCGCGGAGGGGTTTATTCCGCGACGAGCAAAGGGGTAACAAATGGCTTCACCTCCAAACTGAGGCAGTCGAATCAACAAAATCTGGCTCTATTGGGTGGTGATTTTAACAAGCTCCACTCCCTTTCTGGGGTGCCCAGCAACAAAAGACCCAGAAAGTGTGTCAAGGGGCTTTTTTTCTACGCGCGTGCTCCGCAAGATTTCCCTACTCCACACACCCGTAAGTGGCAGAGAATGACAAGTAAGACGTTTTCTTGCCTATTGCCGGTGTGAACCCAATCTTTTGTCCGTTTCCTTTTTTCTTACCCGCCCCTTTGTTCCATTTATCTTTTTTGGTGTTGGGGTCTGTTCTTCCGCTGCTCTGATCGCTGCACTCTTCTTTCCCGCCTGCGATCGCGCTTTGGAAATGGATTTTTGTTTCCATGCAGAAAAGCCACTCCAAGCCAGTTCAAAGACATAAAATGGAATGCCGTATTTTTCCCATCGGGCGATTAGCTTGTCTGCTGCTTCGGAGTCATAAAGTGGTAAATCTAGGTCTCTCAATTCTTCGGTATCCATGACCCATTTCTTGAATTCTTGAGCGCGATTGATCTTTTTTGATCTCCCCATGATTTTTGCAAGGCCAACATCAAATGGCACAGGGAGAGGATTTCCATTTTCGTCATTGCGAGTCAGTCCTTTGAGGAATGCATTCTTTTGCAAGTATCCCTCCCACCATTTTAGCAATTCTCTGTGCTTCCAGATTCCTTCTTCATAGCTATTTCCCTTTTTTAATTCCCGTCTTGCTTCAGCAGCGACTTCAAGAAGTCTGTAGGCCCGCTCTACTGTGTCATGGGAAGAGGACTTTGGATGAGAAAGTGTTGCGGCAATGCTGGCCACTACTTCAATAGGAACTGCTGCAAGGTCTTCACAATTCACATTCGGTGGTTTTGTGGGCATATTCTTGAGGGGTTATCGGGATGCTTTCTTTTTGCTGATCTTGGGTTCCTGTGGTTTCAGCTCTGGAATCTGAATGACATTTTCTGCGGGAGATAGCCAGTCGCCAATGCCTACCGTCGTTCGCTCCTTCTGTGCGGCATAATAGGCAGCAGTGGTAGCCACGGTGCTATGGCGTAGGGCTTGGCTTGCTGCATAGATGCCATGTTTCGAGGTGATGAGGGCACCAAGCTCTTTTCGTAGCTCATGGATCGGCTTGCGGACTGCCTCCAAGGGTTTCTTGCCCTCCTGCTCATAGGAGCGAAGCCATTTGATGAGAGCATCAAAGACAGTTCCGGCCCGGTAATGCTGACCCCACCCCCGCTTTCCCTCCGCGCCGTCACCCTTGATGACAAAATCAGCATCCTTGGCTTTATGCTTTGCCTTCAAACCTTGAAGCTCGGTGGCAAGTTTCCCATCAATGGCCACCTCCCCCCTGCTGTCATTGGTCTTGAGGCTGGCAACCTCCGTGTTCTCTACTCGGATTAGTCCCCTCTTGGTGTCTATCTGATGCCAACACAAAGTATCTATCTCAGAGCGGCGAAGCCCCGCACCTATGGCAAGAAGGAAGGCTAGAAAGGCTTGGGAGTCCGTTGTTGATAACTTGGTGTTGGCTTCCAGTACGATGGCAGGGGCATCAATCTTGCTGAAATACTTGGTGTTCTGTCGCTCGTAGAACTCGACGCCGATAAAGGGTGCCGGGGCTGGCAATCTAAGGTTTGGAAGAAATCGCAACACCTTAGGGGCAAAAAGGCTTCTGGCCTGCCTGATGGTGCTATTGCAGGAGGTCTTCGCTGACTTCTCCTGTGCGGGATTCTTGGCTTTTCCCGCATAGGCAAGCCTCCACTTCTGAATGGCCACGGGTGAAAGTGCTTCAAGGCTCATGCTGTCGATGGCTTCCCGATACTTGGTGGAGCCTCCTTTCTTTGGCCCGAAGCGTTTTGTGTCCTTTTTCATGGTGGCCACACCCCCGGCAATCAATCGAAGGGCGCGGGCGTAGGCTGTAAAGGTGGCATCATTGGCCTCTGAAACTTCCCGTGCCGCTGTGATCCATTCCCCTACGGTGGCAATCTTCTCTCCCTTGGCGGTCTGCGGTCTGTGTTTGGCAAGCGTTCCCTCCACACCCAGCACAACAAGGTCATTGTAAATCCCAGCTGCTTTCTGTGCCGCCGCCTCCTTGTTGCCGGTGCCGGTGCCAAAAGCCATGCGCCGCCCTTTGTAGGCAACCTTCATGCTGTAGTGGGGTGACGCAATCCCCCTGTCATTTACGGGTTTGAAAATACGGCTCTGCCAATAGGCTGCGGTATTCTTCCCCTTACTCTGTCTATGGTTTGCCACTTGCTTGCCACTTTTTTCGTGGTGCTGTGTTTGGGGTTGTGCTGGATTATTGGATTCCTCAATAGGCTTTAGAGCCTTTATTGATAAGGATGTACTGTCTGTGAGGGGGTTCATTTGAGAACACCATAGCACACCGTCAAACAATGGCAATGTATCAACTCTTAATCAATTGGTTGAAGGTTCGAGTCCTTCCTGGTCCACCAAGTTTCTATCAGCCTCTAGGGGCGATTGGCCTCTCCTGATATTTTTTATCCTGTGCACTTTCTGTGCACTTTTAAGGCTAACCCCTAAGTGTTTTCACATACCTCTGAGAAACGCTTGGGGGCAATAATTCCTGAATGCTCACACCGAGCACAACGGAGAAGATGGCGATTTCCTTGTCCGTAATCCCCCGGACTCCTGATTCGATCCGGGCGAGAACATCCCGGCTTAAATCCCATCCCTTTCGTTGACATCTGGCGGCGAGTGCAGCCTGAGACAGGTCGAGATGATGTCTCGCCTTGCTTACTTGCTCTCCGATCAGATTGCCTTTCCGAGTCATGCGCTTGAACGCTTGACCGTAGCGTAAGCATAGCACTAGTAATATGATGCAAGCATCACATTACGAAAAAGCGCTTTGCCCAGCACAACAAATCTCTGTAGAGATCACATCTGCCGCTGGACAGACTGCCACTTTCGATGGAACTATCCGATAGCCATGAAAACCCCCAACACACCCTGTTATACGGTTCTAGCTGTGTTGGTCTTGTTATTTGGAAGTTCCTTTAGCGCAGAATGCTTTACCACTGATCCTGGCGTCACTGATCTTGGCGTCAGTGCAGGCGGCGACACTCCCCAAGGTGACCTTGCGGTCGCTATCGGTTGTGCGGCTGGTCAAACTTTTCAAGGCAGTTTTGCAACCGCTCTTGGCAGTTTTGCCGGTCAAGCTTTTCAAGGCAGTAATGCAACCGCTCTTGGCAGTCAAGGCGGTTTTGCAACCGCTCTTGGCAGTTTTGCCGGTCAAACTTTTCAAGGCCCTTTTGCAACCGCTCTTGGCAGTTATGCTGCTAATACTAACCAAGGGTCTTATGCTATTGCTATCGGCTTTATGGCGGGTGAAACCAACCAAGCAATTTACGCTGTCTCTATTGGTTATCTAGCCGGTCAAAATTCCCAAGGCACTGCTGCTACAGCAATCGGCCTCAATGCAGGTCAGGCGAACCAAGGTCAATATGCTACCGCAGTCGGTATTTATGCAGGCCAGACGAACCAAGCCGCTAATGCTCTCGCAGTTGGTGCTGGTGCTGGAAGTATCAATCAAGGAAATTTTGCCGTTGCTATCGGCAGCTACGCTGGATTGTCGAATCAGCCTTCTGACAGCATTATTCTCAATGCCAGCGGAGTCCCATTAAATGGATCAACCAATGGATTCTATGTCGATCCAGTCCGACCGGATACTTTCACAGAGTATTCTATCTTCTATAATCCGTCCACGGCGGAGATAACTTATGGAGATTCTGGAAGCATCGCATCGAATCCCGTCTTTCTTTCTACCCTTACCAATCAAATCGCTACCGCCTCCAATAACCTCGGCATTGCCACCAAGAGCGATATTGCAACTATCAGCAATGCGATCACGCAACTCTCGGCACAGACCTCGCCTTCCAACGCAGCCTTTGTCTCGGCTATTGCGGAAAACATCCTTACCTCGTCCAACAACTACGGCGTGGCCATCAAGCAGAACCAATCTCTGAGTTTCCCTGAAATCCCGATACAGACCATAACGCCCACCAAGACCGTCACGATGAAAGTGACCTCCTCCGCAAAACTAACCCCTATCATCTACAGTTGCGGTAACAGCGCAATTGCCGTCGTTTCAAACAATATTCTCCAACTTGTAGGATCAGGCACCACGACTATCATTGCGTCACAGGCCGGGAATGCCTCTTACAACCCAATCTCGGCTTCACAAGCACTTATCGTTAATAAGGCCGTTCAAACGTTGAGTTTCCCTGCCATCCCAGCGCAAACTTTCAGTCCATTTAAGACGATTGCCCTCAAAGCCACCTCTTCTGCAAAACTATCACAGATCACTTATCTCTGTTCTAATTCTGCGGTTGGTATCACTACCAACAACATACTTCAGCTAGAGGGAACTGGCACGACTACTGTGACTGCTACGCAATCTGGAAATACCTACTTCGCTCCCGCTACAGCAACACAGGCACTTATAGTGAGATAAGCCAGCCATCGGTTGTAAAAGGCTTAAATTCCCATCACATTGTTTTTGCCCACGCAGCGGCAGAAGGCAGATCACTGACTGAGACTGCTTAAAGTTCTATCGGTAACGATACTTTACCTATCTCCACAGACCAAATCCCCATTTTTTACTGTGTTACACAAAAGGGACTTATCCCCAACGCGGACAATTTCTTCTTCAAATACAGAAGAGACAGCCATTTATTTACGACGCAGCCTGCTTGGCACTTAAAAAGCCTGAATTTTTGACCCCGCTGCAACGAGCACTCAGTCAATAGCGGAGGAGAACCGCACCCCTCTGTAAAACCATATCATTTTAAGTTACTCTTTGAGGGCACTCAATCTCCTCTGAATTTGAATCTTTAGCTGAATACCTAGGATAACGAAACCCACTGTGCCGGACCCCCAGCACCCCTTACATTTTAGATTTTATTGTTGGCAATAATTTTTGGCGCTCACTCCTTGTAAAAGTAGGTGGAAGCCTTCTTGCCACGGACAGGCTTTTCAGCAGACATCAAAATGTCTTCACGGATCAATAACCCATTGGCAGTTTTTGAGTTCATTTTTGACCTCAGTGATGTGGTGCTAATTCCAAAATGATAGCTTCTTCCTCACTCAACCGATGTCATTGGTTAGTCTGAGTACCAGCATAGATACATTTCTTTGCAAAATAGGA
>Ga0302200_10004669_pt1 | contig 10951 bp, 10 predicted proteins | sample II_Bog_N3_1_FD_194585 | JGI IMG/M metagenome (GOLD analysis project Ga0302200, IMG submission 194585) | Peat permafrost microbial communities from Stordalen Mire near Abisko, Sweden - II_Bog_N3_1 | ecosystem: Environmental > Terrestrial > Soil > Wetlands > Peat | place: Sweden: Abisko... | reverse complement strand
CCATCTCCATAGTTATTGCCGCCAGTTCCAGAGGCGTTCACAATATTACCACCGCTGGCAGTCCCCGCGTTGCCTCCTGCTCCGTTGCTAGTGGATGGTCGTATGCAAATGGAGGTCAACAAAACCATTACCATTGATGCCTATGAACAGGACAGTAATGGGTTTTATCATCTCCCACCGACGAAAGAAGCGAGCAAAAAGAAATTATGAGCGTGATCTTCCCATCTTCCCGCCCAGTGATTTTCCCGGGGTTCTTATCTGGGAAAATGCCGTGAATGAGAATGATCCCACCACCCCTATTTACTATAGGGGTGGGAACATCATCACCGTGTTCAACAGGTCAAGTGTCGGCACAACATCCCGTAATGGTCTGTCTTTCCAAGGATTTTTCAGACTGTGAAGAGTTTTTTTGTTCCCCACCATAAAATTTTCAAGCCTCTGAAATGTTCTGGTATCAAGCCATAATTTCGAGAGCCGCCGGTAGCCAAACGACACGAATAAATTACCATCCGGCGATTTGCGCCAAGGTTCAAAATCTCCTTCAAGCCAGGAATTAGCTCCGATTGAACGAGAGCCAAGCCACACGGAGCCTTTCGGCGGCAGGAATGAAACATCTTCGTGTGAGTCAATTTGTGGCGCACAAACGAATCCACCCAGCCGCAACAGATTCAAAAAGCTCCTTAGCCATCTGAATCCCTCCGACTGGTATTGCCACCCAAACTTTCATGTTTCATTTATGACCAGCAACTTGGTTTGGATTAAGCTGGAAAACACTGAGCATTATTTGCAGTTCTGGAAAGACAACGTGAACGAGATTTACCAACAGAAAAGGAAAGACGTTCCTGATTATTTGAAGTGGTTGGCGGATGAAAAAGTGATTGAAATCACCAAAGAGGCGGAGGAACAGTTGAAAGAGAAGTTTTACGATACTGCCAGCTCAAACCAACCAGCCACGACCAAATTTCCAGTCACTTCCTTTCGTTGTTGGGCCGGGGTTCACCTTGAACCCCGGCGGTCGCGGCGGCGGACGTAGCGGTTTTGAGTCAAGCTCCGGGTCCGGAGTGATGTCGCCAGACCCGATAAATCTGAGCCGCCCCGACGACGGCCAGAAAGCCGATCAAGTAGGGCCAAAGATAATAGAGGAGGACCAGGGCCACCAAGGCGACCACACCATAGAAAAAGTAGTTTTCAGCATTGGGCATAATTTAAGAGAGGCCGGACACCGATAAACGGTGCCCGGCCAGTGGTTGTGGGTTGTGCGGCGCGAGACCAAGCCGCGTGATGGTTTAGTATTCGAGCAGGGGTTGCGTGAGGCTGTTCAGAAGTGCATCCGGGGTGACCTGATGTTTGAGACAGGCGGCGAGGATGACTTGGAGCACCTCGTTGCCAGCCAGCGCTTGCAGATCGGCCAGCCATTCCTCCTCCCGCACCGATATGACTCCGCACTGCTGATAGATGTCTTCCAGCGCCTCTTCCACCCGGGGCAACAGGGGCAACTGGAGATCATCCAGGTCCCAATGCCGCAGCGGCACCAGTGACCGTGGTTCCAGGGCAGTCTCGACCAGGTTCTCACGCCACTGATCCGGGAAGGCCACCGTCACCTTGGCACCCAGTTGATGAATGGCCATTGATACCTGATTTATCTGGAAGCCATTATCTTTAAAATCGGACCACTCAAAGCCCAATTCTCTTCTCCCAGGCCAATCGATTCGATAGCAACCGCAAACTTAAAGCATAAGGGATGTTGTGGTGTTTCCGTATATTTTTCACGACCTCCCCGATTTTGCCCTATGGAACCAAGCTTTAAGCCAAGCATTTTTTTGCACCTATCCTCAATTTTCGTTACGCCGCCAAACGATTTGTTATTGTCACATTTATCACCCCACTTGGCGAGCGCCGCGTCCCATACCTCGCGGTAATTCCAGCCATATCTCGTCACCAGCGGCCAGATTTCTATTAACCATGTGTCCAATTCCGGTTCTCCCCACCGCGCAGGCTTCGGCTTCTTATAGTTTTTCACTGAAAACCGGAATATAGATTGATCTTGTTCAATGCGCGACATCATGTCGCCGAACAGTTCAATCGATAGTTTATGCTTCCGGCGCAATACATCTCCCAGTAGTGCCGCGACCGCAGTTGTGCCTCCTTGCTTAACGTCCGGAACACGTTTGTACATGAAATGCATGTGCGATTTGACGACACTTGCCCGCCACTCCTTAAATCGCTCACCCCAGAATGCAAATCCTTTGGGTGGATTGTCGAAAATGCTGATCAAAGACTTGGCTTTGAATTGTTCACCCTGTAACGACTTCCGGACGAATATCATCTCAATCAGCAATCGCTCAAAGGCCAAATAGTTGGCTGCGTATTCATGCAGCATTAACGGCGATACTCCATCCATTATCATGGCAACCTTGGTCACTACTAGGCTGTATAGTGGAATATAAAGACAGTGGAAAAGAAAATCTCGGTGTGCCAGGTCGGTCATTTGGTTCAAGCCACCAGGATTGACCTGAATACAAAAGTACGCGGCGGATCTTTCGATGGGGTGCTGTCTCATCTGAAGGATTCCAAGTGGGGGCACCCCACGTGTCAACGGTGGAGGCTGGTTGCCTCTGGAAATTGACCCGGCGATTTGCTCCACAATTATCTGTGACGATTCCAGCGTCTGCGTCGCTTCCAACGTCTGCGTCGGGCTACATTTTATTTTCCTGCTGTCAACACTTCTGCTAAGCCTAAGCATTTCAGCATAATTCAAGCGCCGCGCCGGTGCGGAATTTGTCGGGACTGAAGCAATGGGATTCATTGGCGCCACCGAGGAAGGGAGTGTCGCCATTGGCGACAAGGATTCTGGCTTAACCACAATGGCTTTCGCTTTCGTTGTTCGATTTGGTGGTTTCCTTTTCATATTTGCATTCCTGGCAATTTGTTGATGGCGTCAGCGAGCACTTGTTCTGGGACGTGCGTATAGAGGTCGGAGACGGCGTCGCTGGAATGCCCGGCCAGTTCTTTTGCAGTTGCCTGCGTCGCGCCTGAAAGTTTGAGCAGAGAAACAAAGGTGTGGCGCAAGCAGTGGAACGAAACCGAATTTACTTTGCGCCGGCCAGTTTCAGACGCATTTTTTTTCTTGTGGTGTGATTGCTTGCGCGGCGTCACCAATCCAGCCGGCAATAAAACATCGTCGTAAAATTCATTTGAGAATCCAGCCGCGCCGAATTTCTCGTAACGCTCAGCCTCGGCTGGCCAAATCGGCGCGGCCGGCTTGACGGTTCCAGCCTTGGTTTTTAACCCTGCCAAAAATGCTCCTAGTTCGGCGTGTAGTGGCACGGCGATGCTTTTGCCGGTCTTGGACTGGGTTAGCCGGATTTGTTTTTTTTCGAAGTCCACCGCACCCCACGGCAGACGAATCAAATCGCCCATGCGCAGTCCGCAGTAGAAACCGGTCATCACCATGTAGCGCCAAAAATCAGACGGACATTTTTCAAATATGGTTTTCAATTCTGCCAACGTGAATGCCCGGCGGATGGCGTTGCTGTCTTTGGTCAATTTCAGAGCTTTCGCCGATGGCACCGGCGAAACGGCCAAGGCGCGATTGTCCACGGCGTAGTTAAAGAATGCCGACAATACGCGACGCACATGTTTTGCCGTCGCTGTGCTGGTGAGGGCGCGCTTTTCGCGGAGAAATGCGCCAACCGTGTCGGCCTGTATATCGCGGAGCAATGGCGTGGTTTCTGTCGCGTTCAAGTATTTGCAGAACTCCTCTGGCACGCTGCGATATTTTATCAGTGTCGCGCCGGATAAGTCTTTGCACTCGGCCAACCATTGCCGGATGTAACCGCGCAACGATTCGCCAGACGCTTGCTTGCGGGTGAGCAGGGCGACAAATTCATCTGTCAGGCTTCCGGCCTTGTGCGCTTGGTCTATGGCGTTGAGCTTCGCAAGTTCCTGCTCCGCCTTTGCCCGGTCGCTGGTTTTGGTGGTACGTAGGAACTGGCGGCCGTTGAGTCGGTAGCCAAGCCAGTAGTTTTCAGAGCCAGTTCTTTGATAAATCCATGCCATACGATTTTTTGGTTTTTTGCATACAGTGCATACAGTCGGATTTTTTGGCCTCGTACTCGGCCATTCGTACCGCCTTAATTTATCACTGTATGTAAATGTATGCAATAACTATTATTCACTACCGTTCAAGACTGCTAAAACATCAATAAATATGGAATAATTAACAGTTGTGAGTGCTCTAACCCTATCGGGGGTTCGAATCCCCCTCTCTCCGCCATTTTCATTTTCGTGACCGAAAGTGACAATGGATGACGCACCGTGATTTCTGTCAATGTTTTCAACGGTTTTTCCTAACTTGATGACCTTCAAGCCGAGGACCGATGGTGACACCAAAGGACTGCCCGCGACTAAAGTTTGTGAGTCTATTTGTGAGTCGCCAATCGAAGGCAATCCGCGAACGGTTGCCGCCAAAGGCAGTTGCGCCACGTCCGTATAGGTTTTCATCGTCAGCCGCATATCGCTGTGCCGCGCCAGTTCCATCGCTTCACGGGGCGAAACGCCAGCCCGTTGCAGGCGGGTTATGTAGGTCGTCCGCAGCGCATGGAAGTCCACCACATGGCCGCGCTTATCCTTCAACGGAATTTCGGCCTTTTTGAAATCCTTACGAATTTCTTTCATCGCCGGAACACCATCGGGAAACACCAAATCTTCCGGCTTGAGTTTTCCGGCAGCTTTCAGCTTTTGCAATTCCGCCACCAGTTCAGGATGCAACGGGCGGGGTTGCTCCTTGCGATTCTTGACGAAGGCAGCGGGCAGCATCCAATACGGATTAGCCGCATCCAAATGAAAATCGCCGCCATGCAAGGCGTTGATTTCACCGCGACGCAAACCTGTGTGCATGGCCAGCAGATAAAGCAGCTTGCGCGGTGTCGCCAGCAACCGCTTGGCTTCATCGTCATTCAAAGCCCGCCGCTGGCTGCGTTGCTTGCCGCGCGTATCCACTTTGCTGATGATTTCAAACGGATTGGCCACAACACGGTTTTGTTTGCGGAGCCAGGTGAACAAGGCCGACAAGACGGCGTGATACTCATTGATGGTTTTGGGAGCCTGCGTTTGTTCGGCACGCCAGCGCAGAAACGCATCCGCCGTGGCATCGCGCAGACTCTGCCAGTGGCATTCCCGGATGAGCCGCCGCAACCGTTTGTCCACATGGCGAACGTGATCGGCGCAACGCCCTAACGCCTTCAAATCGGCCACATAGCCGTCCACCAGCTTTACCATCGGATTTTCAAACGTCTCGCGTTGTGCCGCCGGAGCCATTAAACCAACCGACACCCGTTCTTGGTCGCGGATGTTTTCCCGCATTTTTTGCTCGGCAACCTGCCGGTCAGAAACGCCAAGTGAAATGTCCCGCGCCTTAACGTCGCCGTCCAATTTTAGCCGCGCCCGCCAAATCCGGCTGGAAACTAGCTTGCCGTTGCGTTGCCGTTTGGGGCGATAAATGTAAGCAATCATATTTCTCCTTTCGCTTAACTTGGTTGACTCAACTTTTGAAAATACGCTTTGACCTGGCTTTCCACCATTCCGACTGCGCGGCCAATCCGCCGCAACGGGGGCAGCTCACCGCGCCGTTGTTTATTGTGAGCGATCCGACGCGTTTGTGGATTCAGATTGACGCGACGGAAGTGGACGTGCCGCATTTGCAGCCGGGCAACGAATTTACTTTCACCAGTCGCGCGTTTCCCGACGAAACTTTCACTGGCCGCGTGGACAAAGTGTCTGAATTCATTGACCCGAACACGCGCACCATCAAAGTGCGCGGCTCGGTGGACAATCCGCGCCGGCGGCTCAAGGCCGAAATGTTTGTGAACGTGATTTTGCCCGGCGGCGCAACGCACGACCTCAGCGTGCCGGCTGCGGCGGTTTTTTTGAAGGGCGAAAAACATTTTGTCTTCGTGCAAACCAAGCCCGGCGAATTTACGCGACAGGAAGTCGCCATCGGTTCCGAACAAGCTGGACGCGTTTTGATTCTGAACGGATTGCAAGCCGGCCAGCAAGTCGTGACGGATGGCTGCATTTTTCTCCAACAACTCATGGAATGAGGTTCGGAGCGTTTTTTAATTTGAATTTTTCCCATGATTAAACGCGTCGTCAGTTTTGCGCTGCACCAGCCGTTATTTATCGTGCTGATGATTCTGCTTTTCATCGGCGGCGGCGTGGCGGCGTTCATGCAACTGCCTATCGAGGCGTTTCCCGACGTTTCGGACATTCAGGTGAACGTCATCACACTCTATCCCGGCCGCGCGCCGGAGGAAGTCGAGAAGCAGGTCACGATTCCGCTGGAGACGGCGCTGAATGGAATGCCGCACGCGGTGCGGTTGTTTTCGCACACGCAGTTCGGTTTGTCTTACATCGTCGTGACATTTGATGATCACACGACGGACATGGTCGCGCGCCAGCAGACGCTCGAACGTCTCACCGGGGTTGACGTGCCGCCCGATGCGCAACCGCAGCTTCAGCCGCTCTCGACAGCCATCGGCGAAATTTTTCGTTACCGCGTGAAAGGCGACGGCTACACGACGCGCGAATTGCGCACGCTGCAAGATTGGGTCGTGGATCGCAACCTGCGCGGCGTGCCGGGCGTGGCGGACATAGATACGTTTGGCGGGCTGGTCAAAACGTATGAGGTCAATCCTGATCTGGCGAAGATGCGTTACTACGGCATCGCGTTGGCGCAGCTTTACACCGCGCTCGGTCGCGGCAACGCCAATGTCGGCGGCAGCAAAGTCACGCAAGGTTCGCAACAATACCTGATTCGCGGCGTCGGCATGTTGAAGTCCGCCGATGAAATCAAGGACATCGTCATCACCGCGCACAACGGCACGCCGGTGCTGGTCAAAGACATCGCGGACGTGACGCTTGGCAATCTGCCGGTCGAAGGCATCGCGGGACAAGACAAGGACGACGACATTGTCTTCGGCATCGTGGACATGCACAAGGGAGACAACCCTTCCGTTGTGCTCAAGGCGCTCAAAGCGAAAATCGCAATTCTCAATAATTCCATTTTGCCGAAAGGCGTCAAAGTCGTGCCTTACTACGACCGCACCTGGCTGATTGGCACAACGCTCCACACGGTTTTTGAAAATCTCGCGACGGGTGCGATTCTCGTGACTTTTGTGCTGTTGCTTTTCCTCGGCAACATCCGCGCTGCGGCGATTGTGGCCGTCGTCATTCCCTTGTCGTTGCTGGCGACCTTCATCGGGCTGACATGGCGGGGAATTCCCGCCAACCTGATTTCCCTTGGCGCGATGGACTTCGGCATCATCGTGGACGGCGCCGTTATTGTCGTCGAAAATGTTTTTCGCAGACTCGGCGAATTGAAACCGGGTAGCGACAAAAAAGCCTTCCGCAACGCCATCGAACACGCGACGATTGAGGTCGGGCGGCCGACATTTTTCTCGATGCTCATCATCATTGCGGCACACATTCCCATTTTTACGCTGCAACGCCACGAAGGCCGCATCTTTGCACCAATGGCCTGGACGATTACGAGCGCACTGATTGGCTCGCTGATTCTTTCGCTGACGCTCGTGCCGCTGCTGTGCTATTTCCTGCTGCGCAAAAAAATCCCGCATGAGGAAAATGCGCTCGTCCGCTTCGTCAAAAAACCCTACGTCGCGTCGTTGCGCTGGGCACTGGCGCATCCAAAATTTGTGATCCTCGCCGCGCTGGCCGCCTTGGGCATCAGCCTGTCACTGGCTCCCCGGCTCGGCACGGAATTCTTGCCGGAATTAAACGAAGGCACGATTTGGGTGAATGCTAATTTCCCCGCCAGCGCTTCCGTGGAGCAGGCGCGCGAATATTGCCAGAAGTTGCGTGATCTTTTGCACAAGACGCCGGAGGTGAACACGGTGGTTTCCAAATCCGGCCGGCCCGAAGACGGCACCGATCCCAAGCCGATCAACATGGCGGAGATTTATTTGGATTTCAAACCCAAGAGCGAGTGGCGGCCGGGCTTTACCCAGCAGATGCTCATTGATGAGATGAATAAAAATGTCTCCGTGCTGCCGGGCATAGACATCAGTTTTGACCAGCCCATTATGGACAACGTGCTGGAAAGCATTTCGCAGATTGACGGCCAGGTGGTGATCAAGGTTTTTGGCGACGACTCGACCGCGTTGCGTAACAAGGCGAAGGAAATGTGCGCGGCCATCGCCGACGTGCGCGGCGTGGACACGGCGAGCGTGGATCGCGCGGGCGAAGTGCCGCAGACGATCATCGAAATTGACCGCAAGGCCGCCGCGCGTTACGGCCTGAACATCGGCGACGTGGAAGACGTCATTGAAACCGGCCTCGGCGGCAAGGCGGCCACGGAATTGTGGGAGGGCGAAAAACACTTCAGCGTTGTCGTCCGCCTGCCCGAAGCGCAACGCAGCCTCGCCAACCTGAAAAAGATCCTCGTGGACACGCCGGACGGCCTGCACATCCCACTCGAACAAGTCGCCACGTTCAAGGAAACCAGCGGCAGCATGAACATCAGCCGCGAAGACAACACCCGGTTTTCCGCCATCAGCGTCTTCATCAAAGGCCGTGACATGGGCAGCACCGTGACGGACATGCAGGCGCGGCTCGCGAAATTTCCCTTGCCGCACGGCTGGTTCGTGACTTGGGGCGGCGAGTTTGAAAGCCAGCAGCGCGCCATGAAACGTCTTTCAATCATCGTTCCCATCAGCATCTTTCTGATTTTTGTGCTGCTGTTCAACGCCTTCAAGTCCGTGAAAAGTGCGCTGCTGATTCTGGTCAATGTGCCGCTCGGCCTCATCGGCGGCATCTTCGCGCTGCTGCTCACCGGCATTCCGTTGAGCGTCTCCGGTTCGATTGGATTCATTGCGCTCTTTGGCCAGGCCGTTCTCAATGGCGTGGTCATGGTCAGCCATTTTAATCAGCTTCAAGACGAAGGGATGCCGGTCTATGATGCCGTGTTGAAAGGCGCGAGTGATCGGCTGCGCACGGTGCTGATGACCGCGCTGCTGGCCATTCTCGGCCTGCTGCCGATGGCGCTCTCGCACGGCATCGGTTCGGAAACGCAGCGGCCCTTGGCCATCGTCATCATCGGCGGCCTGGTTTCCGCCACGCTACTGACGCTCATGCTGCTTCCAACGCTCTATCTGGTAGTTGAGCGAAAAAACGAAGCGGTAGGCGACAAAAATCTGTCTGAACCGCCGTCCATATAAAATTTGGAACTAAATTATGAAATTGCCCTCAATCCCTAAAATCATCGGCACGCTTTTGTTGATTGCGTGTTTTTTCGCCAACTTCAATGTCTTCGCACACGCACCTCTTGCGCGTGAGGCTCACGGCGTTATCCAGTCCATTGACTATCAGAAGCAAATTCTTACGCTAACCTATGCTCAAGCACCCGGCCCACAGAAGTTGATTTGGAAATCGAACACGCAGTTCATGCGCGATTTGAAGACCGTGTCAGCCACTGAATTGAAAGTCGGCATGGATGTGACGATTTACTACCATTCACCCTTCTTCGGGAAACCATACGCAACAAAAGTTGTTTGGACTAACAACTCGTGATGCAACTTGGCACTGACGCGGTATGTGCCAGAATGAGTGAGTCAGATTAAATTCTTTGTGGTGAAAATCTTCTCGTGCGCGAAATCCTAAAAGCAAAACTCCCAGAGCCGGGCGGCGGGTGCAATGTGGAGCGCAGCCGGATGAGGCGAGCAATACATTGACGCGACGACCGGCGACACATAATCGGATTTTGGATTCGCGCACACGGCAACCAGCGAATGCGTTGATTAGAGTTGATGTAAAAATTCTTGAACATCGGCTCAATGCAAATATCTCGCGCTCGTCTTGCCCTTATCTGTGTTCAATTTTTTGAAGACACCATCCCCTTACACGAGGTAGAGGCCGGACGCTGCCAGAAGACCGGTGCGTTGAAGTGCATTGAATCGCGTTGAGGAAATCAACACCGTTCAACGCATGTTGTCAACGCGGTTAGACGCATTTCAACAACAGCCATTCATGTGCTGAAATCGCGCGGTCAGGTCACACCCAAGACGAAAATGAATTGCGTGGCTCAATGCAGGCAATTCGCCATTTTAGGCAGAGCACGCGTTACCCCGTAGTTTCACACGGTTTTTACGGCTCGCCAAAATCTCGCCGAATGTTGCGCGAAATGCTTCGTTTGTGCTAACCGTCCGTTGACACGCTGTTGCCAACCATGTTGCTTCGGATGTTGCCTCGCGTCGTTACAATCCTGTTGCTAACCGTGCTGCCTCGCCGCTGCCAACCGTGCTGCCAACCAAAAAACTTGCTTCTATGGTGGCGTTACTGGCTTGTCGGAGCGGCGTCCGAACCTTTGCGGCTGCGTGTGGCTGGCGAACGTCGCTGGCCCTGCTTATTGGGCGCTCTGGCTGCCGCGCCGGGCAGCGTGGCGATGCTGGCGCATCGCCGGATGGCTTTCCGGGCTGTGTTAGCTCGTTGACGGTTTCGATTTCAGGCTGGCCTCGAATTCTTCCCGTTCGCTTGGAGTCATCATTTTTACGTTGGCGATGTGCGGTCCGCGTGAACGGTATGGAGGATCTTCTTTTGGTGGCGGCGTGACATTGCCCGCCGGCGCAGCGGTCGGCGCGGGCGTGGCTGGCGTTGGTTTTGCGGTTACGGCTGGCACACTTTGAGGCGTGGCCGGGATGTTTACGGCAGACGCGATTTCCGCCCGTTTGCGTCGTTTGCGCCGCTTGCCGCCCTCCAGGACGATGCGGCCGTATTCGGCCACACGCGCCCGACTGGTCTTTACTCCATTTTGTATCAGCAATTCAGCAATGGCAGCGTAGGACGCATTTTTGCCGCGCAATTCCACGATGGAATCATGGAACGGCTTCAAATTGCTGAATGGAATGCGACTTGGATCGGGTTGATATTCCCGAATTGC
>Ga0302200_10004657_pt1:2500-7500 | contig 10962 bp, 4 predicted proteins | sample II_Bog_N3_1_FD_194585 | JGI IMG/M metagenome (GOLD analysis project Ga0302200, IMG submission 194585) | Peat permafrost microbial communities from Stordalen Mire near Abisko, Sweden - II_Bog_N3_1 | ecosystem: Environmental > Terrestrial > Soil > Wetlands > Peat | place: Sweden: Abisko... | reverse complement strand
GGCCGCTGATTTCATAATGTTAAAGTATAGGCGATTTTCGAGAATTTTTTAAAAATACTTCCCGACGGGTCAGAGACTTGAAATTTGGCCAAAAGTACAACAAATTGAATATGTTTAAGGTATAATTTTTTAAAATAAAAATTTCGGTAAAATTCGATTTTTTTGGCGCGAAAAGTCGAAATGACCGAAAATTCAAAATTTTTTTAAAAATTAACCGCTAGGGTTAGGAATTTGAAACTTTGCACAGAGGTGGGGCCCCCCAAGAGGTATTGAGGAAAAATATCAGTTTGAGGTCAAAGGTCATAACTGATTTTATAGGAATTTTTTTCTCAGTTTTTCATATGTTTTGATTTTTTTTACCCCCCTTGGATACCTCCCACCCCCATGACACCCCTCTATGGTAACTTCTATTCAAGTTTGGAACCTAGCTGAGAAGTTTCAAGTTCCTAGCTACTGTGGTTTAGGCTGCACAGTAGTGAGCTGAAAGTGGTCGAAAAATTTCTAAGTGCTGAAAAATCTTGCATGGAATCAGCAAAAAAGTATATATAAGACAGTGAGGTGTCAGAAAAGTGATATAATAGAAATGCATAGAAATGCATAGTAATGCATTATAATGCATTATAATGCAATGTAACTCTATTATAGCGCTATATGTGTGAATACAAACGCATTCCTACATAGGAAGCGCTCCGTCAAGAGTTAGTAGTGTGTCCATACGGTCATCGGTGGTCACGGAAAACTCTTATACGCGGTAGCGTATTGCGTACGCCACATTGTGCACAAACCAACGCAAGTGAGTTTACCCTACCGGTAGCTCTCCGTTGACGCTTAACAGTGTTTGGCTGACTATGAATAACGCATAGATGCATAAAGCAGATATGGTTATCAGTGTGTAACCGCTATAGCGGTACTGTTCGGTGTAGTCTACGACTCACCGACAGTTTGTGATGTGCTATACGCTGTGCGATAGCATTAAAATTGTATTTACGGACAGATTTGTAATGCGAGCTGCTACGCAAAGATAGCAGCAAGAGCGAGTATACACCTTAGACGGTATTTATACCGTCTATGGTTATACGGTACTCGCTCGGTAGCAATAAGCGTTTGCTTGAAAAGCTACCTGGTTGATCCTGCCAGTAGTCATATGCTTGTCTCAAAGATTAAGCCATGCATGTGTAAGTACATGCCGTATTAAGGCGAAACCGCGAATGGCTCATTAAATCAGTTACGGTTCCTTAGATGTTGACTATCTACATGGATAACTGTGGTAATTCTAGAGCTAATACATGCACAAAAGCTTCGACCTTTAAGGAAGAAGCGCATTTATTAGACCAAGACCAATGGGGTTCTTCACGGGACTCCTAAATGTGGTGACTCTGGATAACTGTTGCTAATCGCATGGCCTATGTGCCGGCGATGAATCTTTCAAGTGTCTGCCTTATCAACTGTCGATGGTAGGTTATGCGCCTACCATGGTTGTAACGGGTAACGGGGAATCAGGGTTCGATTCCGGAGAGGGAGCCTGAGAAACGGCTACCACATCCAAGGAAGGCAGCAGGCACGCAAATTACCCAATCCCAGAACGGGGAGGTAGTGACGAAAAATAACAATACGGGACTCTTATGAGGCCCCGTAATTGGAATGAGAACAATCTAAATCCTTTAACGAGGATCTATTGGAGGGCAAGTCTGGTGCCAGCAGCCGCGGTAATTCCAGCTCCAATAGCGTATATTAAAGTTGTTGTGGTTAAAAAGCTCGTAGTTGGATCTCAGTTCGAGTCAGGCGGTCCACTTGCCAGTGGTTACTACTTGACTGAACACTTTATCGAGTTGTCCTATGGTGCTCTTCACCGAGTGTCATAGGCGATCGGTACGTTTACTTTGAAAAAATTAGAGTGCTCAAAGCAGGCGTAACGCCCGAATAATGTTGCATGGAATAATGGAATAGGACCTCGGTTCTATTTTGTTGGTCTTCGGAATCTGAGGTAATGATTAAGAGGGACAGACGGGGGCATTCGTATTGCGGCGCTAGAGGTGAAATTCTTGGACCGTCGCAAGACGAACTAAAGCGAAAGCATTTGCCAAGAATGTTTTCATTAATCAAGAACGAAAGTTAGAGGTTCGAAGGCGATCAGATACCGCCCTAGTTCTAACCATAAACGATGCCAACCAGTAATCCGTCTGAGTTCCTTAAATGACTCGACGGGCGACTTCCGGGAAACCAAAGTTTTTCGGTTCCAGGGGAAGTATGGTTGCAAAGCTGAAACTTAAAGGAATTGACGGAAGGGCACCACCAGGAGTGGAGCCTGCGGCTTAATTTGACTCAACACGGGAAAACTCACCCGGCCCGGACACTGGAAGGATTGACAGATTGAGAGCTCTTTCTTGATTCAGTGGGTGGTGGTGCATGGCCGTTCTTAGTTGGTGGAGCGATTTGTCTGGTTAATTCCGATAACGAACGAGACTCTAGCCTACTAAATAGATCGTCGGCTTACAAACGCCGATGAGACTTCTTAGAGGGACAGGCGGCGATTCAGCCGCACGAAACAGAGCAATAACAGGTCTGTGATGCCCTTAGATGTCCGGGGCCGCACGCGCGCTACACTGAAGTGATCAGCGTGCATTTTCAGCCTACTCTGCCAAGAGTGGGAAACCCAATGAACCTTCTTCGTGATTGGGATAGGGGATTGTAATTATTCCCCTTGAACGAGGAATTCCCAGTAAGCGCGAGTCATAAGCTCGCGTTGATTACGTCCCTGCCCTTTGTACACACCGCCCGTCGCTACTACCGATTGAATGTTTTAGTGAGGTCTTCAGACTGGCCGGTGCAGCTACTCTCGTAGTGGCAGCGCTGTGTTTGGGAAGATGCCCAAACTTGAACATTTAGAGGAAGTAAAAGTCGTAACAAGGTTTCCGTAGGTGAACCTGCGGAAGGATCATTACCGATAGTGTAAGTTTAGTTACTTCACACTAAAGGCATAAACTGTTGAACGAAAGTCGCTCAATATCATATTGAACGCAAACACGCTATGGAATTCTGTAATGTTAGGGTATGTGCGATCATAGGCAGCAATGCGAGAGCGACCGATCACACACATGTACTCTTTCGCTTGAATTCTGTGTTTGTGTTAAAAACCTTCTATGGTACTGGTGGCTAGTCTACAGGCCTATTATTACTTGATCCGTTGATACGGTCGTCAGGTAAGGCAGTAGAGTGTTGACAACAATTCGTTGTCTTCGCCAGACTTAATTATTGCATTCGTGCAATGCCTACCATAGTCGGTTTAGTGCCAATTAAACTGTGCAATTGTGCTATTTTTATGAATGAAAAATTTCAATAAAAAGTACGACTGCAAACGGTGGATCACTCGGTTCGCTGGTCGATGAAGAACGCAGCTAGCTGCGTTAAGCGGTGTGAAATGCAGGACACGCCGAGCACTTGATTTTTGAACGCATATTGCAGCCTCGGGTCTTTCCCGGGGCTTCGTTTGTCTGAGGGTCGGTATGACATTAAAATCATTGTACAAGTCTGTGTCGAGTATGCCTTAGTTGCGTCCTCGTCAGACTCAAGCTACACTTGATAAGTTGATGCGTTATCGTTCAAGCGTAAGCGATTCAACAGCGCAACACTACACGTTGCGTTGCGCTTATGTCTTAGCGATGTATTATCGCTCAGCATAAGAGTGTTTGAACTTAATAATTTTGCTTCGGCAAAACTTATTACTTTTTCTGTCGACCTCAGATCAAGCGAGATTACCCGCTTAATTTAAGCATATAAATAAGCGGTGGAAAAGAAACCAAAAGGGATTCCCTTAGTAACGGCGAGCGAAAAGGGAAGAGCTCAGCGCCAAGTCCCGTCGTCTTAAGGCGTACGGGAGATGCGGCGTGAATGCAGCAGTGCATCGCACTTTGTCTTCGTAAAGCAAGTTCCTCTGACAAGGACTTTTCCCAGAGTGGGTGCTAGGCCCATAGCTTTACAAGACTGATGTGCGCAAACTGTTGTATACTAGAGTCAGGTTGCTTGAGAGTGCAGCCTAAAGCAGGTGGTAAACTCCACCTAAGGCTAAATATTACAGCGAGACCGATAGCAAACAAGTACCGTGAGGGAAAGTTGCAAAGAACTTTGAAGAGAGAGTTCAATAGGACGTGAAACCGTTTGTAGGTAAACAGGTGGAACCACGAAGTTTGCCGGGAAGAGGATTCAACTGTTCCGGTTGGGGCAGTTGCCGGTATCATATTTGGTCTTCTTAGGAAGTCAGGTACCGGTGACAACGTCTTTTCCGGGCGGTGCATTTCTTTACTCCCGTGCTAAAGCCATGACCAGTTAGCTAACTAAGGCGTCCGTATGCGAAAGTGGCAGGAAGGTAACTAGATGTGTCCTCGGATACATGCTAGCGTTATAGCCTGTCGCTTGTATTATGTTGCCTTTAGTATACTGACTGGCTCAATTTCTCCGCTTATGCGGGGTTTGCACGAAATGGGTGCGTACAGTTCCGTTGCTGAGACAAGTGTTAGTTTCTGTAGACCTTTGTGTGTTTTGCACGTAAAGACTATGTTACTGATCTGTCTATGCTGGTGGCGGTATCTGTGCGTACTTGAGCAATCGATGGCTAGTAGGTCGGTATCTACCTGACCCGTCTTGAAACACGGACCAAGGAGTCTAACATGTGCGCGAGTCACTCGGTCTTGAATAGGCCAGAGAGGCGCAATGAAAGTAAAGTTGATTGAGTTACGATCCTTAGTTAGCCCGCAAGGGCGCTGAGGCGCAGTAACAGCCCGCCAATTTCGCTTATTGACGATCTGGCGGAGTTGTAGCGTACACGTTGGTACCCGAAAGATGGTGAACTATGCCTGGGCAAGACGAAGCCAGAGGAAACTCTGGTGGAGGTCTGTAGCGATTCTGACGTGCAAATCGATCGTCAGACCTGGGTATAGGGGCGAAAGACTAATCGAACCATCTAGTAGCTGGTTCCCTCTGAAGTTTCCCTCAGGATAGCAGAC
>Ga0302200_10004655_pt1 | contig 10966 bp, 8 predicted proteins | sample II_Bog_N3_1_FD_194585 | JGI IMG/M metagenome (GOLD analysis project Ga0302200, IMG submission 194585) | Peat permafrost microbial communities from Stordalen Mire near Abisko, Sweden - II_Bog_N3_1 | ecosystem: Environmental > Terrestrial > Soil > Wetlands > Peat | place: Sweden: Abisko, Stordalen... | reverse complement strand
CCCCTGCTGGGCACGCAATGGAGCGGCCAGAGCAAGGGCGAATGCGATGAGGGTTGCGACAGGCCACGGGGATACGCCACGCATGGCTTTAGGTATATCAGAGGAGGTCACGGAGGATTGGATGCGGTTTACTTCGGCGCGGCAAGCCGGGCAAGGTTGGCGCGGGCCTGTGCGTGGTTCGGCTGGATCTTGAGGGCGTGTTCAAAAGCGGCGCGCGCAGCTTCCGTCTGGCCGCCGCGGGCCAGTAATGCTCCCAGATTATTCCAACCATCGGCATCGTTCGGGTCGAGTTGCAGCGCCTGCTTCTGCTCGGCGAATGCCTCTTCCGATTGGCCGAGGGCGTCAAGCACCTGCGACAGCGAAGAGTGAAGTTTTGCGTCAGCGGGGGCAAGTCCGGCAGCAATGCGAAGCTGTGCCAGCGCTTCGTTGAGCCGACCCTGCTGGGCGTAGACGGCGGCGAGCTTTTCATGCGCTTCGGGTGAAGCAGGTCTGGTGCTGGTCGCAGCCTCCAGCAGCTTAGCCGCAGGCTCCGGCTGTCCTGCGTCGGCGGCCATCGCGCCAAGATTCAGAAGTGCGGTGAATTCTCCCGGATCAAGTTCCAGCGCGCGGCGGAATTCTCGCTCCGCTTCGTCGGCCCGGCCAGCTCCTTGCAGTGCCGCACCAAGGCCGCTGCGCGACTCCGCATCTTCAGGGCAGGCGGAGAGCTGCGCCCGGAATTCAGTTTCAGCGGCCTTGAAGTCGTCGTGGCGCAATTCGAGATTGGCCAGATCGAAGCGCGCGTCACAACCGCCGGCCTGATCGGCAGGAGCAGCATGAATTGCGGCGCGGTAACGCTCTTGCGCCTGTTGCCACTGGCCAGCGCCATCCAGAGCCGCACCCATTGCGGTAAGTGTCCGCGCATCTCCTTGATTGAGCTTCAACTCCTGTTCGTAAACAGCGGCGGCCTCAGCGAATTTGCCCTGCCCAGCCAGCGCGGAGGCCAGATTGTAAAGGCTCACCGGATCCGTCGGGGCCTTCTCCAACCGACGCCGCATCCATGCTTCCTCGATCAGCAATCGCGGGTCGGCGGCGTTCGCGGGCGGATTGACTGGAAGCACCTGCAGCCAGAGTTGCCCCATCTCGTCTTCCGAGCGATTCCCTGCGCGCACGCGGACGGGCGGATTGTGAGGATTATGAGGATTGGCCGCGGAGTTGTCGTAGATGTACTTCATATGCAGGACCGTGCCTTTGGGCAGCAGCAACGGTTCCTTGTAGCGATAAACACTCTGGCGGTCAATGTCCCAATTCTTGATCCAGACCAGCCACTTTTTTTCGCCGTTGGGAAGAATGGCCCAGCCCTGCATATCGCGGCCCAGGTAGTGTGCATGAGGATACGCGCCGAGGACCTCGACATCAGTCGGCAATGTGAGCGAATCTTCGATCACGAATCTGGAATCGCCGGCAGGAATGTCAAGTTGATCGTCGCGCTCCAGAGCCAGCAGGATGGGCTGTTTCGATGGCGGATCGGAAGTGAAATAGAGCCCCACCTGGGCATCGACCGTCTCGGGCTTACCCGAGGGCTTCAGGTGGATGTTCAGGGCGAGATCATTGCCGGGATCGAGCCGCCAGGGCATTCCGTCGGGTTCAACGAGCGCGGGCGTATCGGGCTTCCAGAACAGGAAGTGGCTGTCGGGATCGAAGCGGTTGCCGGCGTCGACGACAAGTTCCATTCCGGCGATCCCGCCCTGCCAGTCGGTGGGATGCTGATGGCGCAGGCTGCCGGTGCGGTCGATGATGACGTTGGCATGGTGTACCACCTGGGGCGCGCCGGGCCGGATTTCCATAGCGCGGACATAGTGGGTCTGCTTCAGGGGATAGGGCAGGATCAGATTGCGGAAGACGTCCGTTCCGCCTGCTGGGAGAGTGAAGGGCTGCTGCACCTTCAGCACGAGGTCAGGCTTCCCGAGCTGCCACGTGGCGTCGTACGTCGGTTGAGGTGGCGCGGCTTTTAGATCGCCTTGCGGCATGCCGGCGCTGACCCAGCGCTTGATCAGGGCGATGTCGGGGTCGCTGAGGCGGCGGACATCGGCGAAGTCGCCGTAACCGGGTTCCGGAAGCCACGGCGGCATGAAGCGGGACTGCGTGACTTTGAGGATTTGAGGAGCCCAGCGGCGGGCATCGGCGTAGGTCATCAGGCTGAAGGGACCAGCGCCGCCCGGGTGGTGACAGGTGGCGCAGTTTTTATAAAGGACAGGCGCAACGTCATGCGACCAGATTGCGGATGCGCCCGGTTGCGCTGGCGAATCAGTCTGAGGGGAGGAAGCGGCGAGCGGACGCAACAGCGCGATAAACAAAAGAACAGAAAGTGCGGGACCCCTCACAGAGGCTCCGTGCCCCGTTTTCGCGCCTTTTTTTTGGCGCGAAGGCGGGAAAGCACAACTCTCAACAAGCCCGTTCATCCTGTGCGAAGCCGAAGGACCTGCTTCTTTTAGCTCCTGGCGCAAGGGCGGGAAACCACAACCCTCAATATCCTTATTCACGCGGCGGCTCTTCATTTCTGCAGGAACACGATGGAGCAGCCAACGGCCGGCCCTCCGGGCTGGGGAACGGGCTTGCCTGCCAACGCGGAAGAGATGGCCAATTCCAGATCGTGGTGTCCGGCCTGAGGCCTCTCCCGGCCAATGTCGAGATAGCGGTCGTCAATGCGGCCGTGATACACCTCGCGCATATCAGCGGTAAAAATGGCTGCCTCCGGCGTCACCGTGGCATTCGCGCGCCTGGTCGTGGCCTGAGATACATCCAGCAGGCTGTTCTCGTGGATTGTGAAGTCCCGATTGTGCTGTGAAACGAGATGAGCGTTGTCTGAAGCATTCGGGAACACCCACCAGAACCGTACTCCCTGCGATGAAAACTCCTTGTTCAATCGCGCAATTTCCGGAACATAACGATTCGAGATTGGGCAGTCGGTCGCAGCGAACACCAGCACAATGAAATGAATACCGGGACCTCCCAGATCGCTGACAGGCCTGCCGCTCAGATCGACGCCGTATCGCTCGGTTGCCGAAGAGCACGCAAGGCTGAGTGCTAAGCAAAGTGCCATCGCAGCTACGCAACGTAAAGGGAGTCGAAGGTTGGAATTGCTGCTCATCAACACACCGGGATTTTAACAAGATGAGACGTCTGTTGTTTGAGATCCAAGCACCCGCGACCCCTTGTGACAGCCGGAATGAACCCCTGCCGGACCAGCGATAGAAGCACCGTGCCCCGTTCTTGCGCTTTTTTCTGGCGCAAGGGCGGGAGAGCACAACATCCGACCGTCCGAGAGTTGCAACGAACCGGCACGCCACCGCTGGAAGTTTCCCATTGGCAACGATTCGCCAAAAACGAACCAGGCGGCTCTTCGCTTATACTGTTCGGCTATGGGTGGCTTTTTCCTCGACAGCATAATAGGTTCGATCGTGAAAAGCGTTCGTAGGCAGGACCAAGCCAATACTGCAGAGAGCTGACCGCTTGTCGATGGAAAGGTCTCGGATTCGGGCTTTGGAGGGGCGTCTGGCTGCCCCGGTGTTATCTATTCTTATGAGGTAAATGGCGAAACCTGGTATGGCTCGTGCAAGGGTTTTCCGGTGAGAGACACGGACGTCGAACAAGCACGCGCAATTCTCAGCGCATTACCATCCCTGCATGTTCGCTACGATCCGTCTGACCCAGCAGAGAGCAGAGTACTCAATCGTGACAACCCAAGGCTTCCGTACGAGATCGACCACCTCCCTTATTGATCAGTTCCGAACGAGTAAACGGCAAGCCGGAAGTTTCCCGCAGATAGGTGGGGGCCCGCTTTTGCAGATGATTTCCCGTCCAGAGTGCATGATTGTGGCAGGAGAAGGCCCGCCGATGCCATTCATCAACACACCCCTCGGCCCAGCCCGACAGGGATGTGGCTGCTGCAAAAAACCAAATACCCACCCCCTCCCCCCTCAAAAATGCACCACTCTCAATGCAAATGAGTTGCCCGGCACTTTAATGGCAAGACGATTTGAATCATGGGTTTATAGCTGATTTCGAAGACATAATCGTCATCCGATTTGGTGCATAACAGTAGGGGAAACACATGCGTTTTCCGCGCAAAAAGGGGCTGTTTTTGTCGATTTTTGCGGCAAAACAGGCCGAAAATGCGGCAATTTAAAGGCCTAATTTGTTCCAGATCGCATCGACTTTGGCTTTCGTGGCGTGATCCATTTCAATCATCGCCGGCCATTGACGCTCGAAGCCTTCCGCCTTCCATTTGCGCGTGGCGTCAATGCCCATCTTCGATCCGTAGTTCGGCAACCGCGAAGCATGGTCGAGCGAGTCAACCGGTCCAAGCGTGAACTGGATGTCGCGCTCGGGGTCAATGTTGTTGGCAACTCGCAGCGTGACTTCGCCAATGTCCTGCACGTCGCAATCCTCATCCACCACGATGATGACCTTGGTGAACATGGCCTGCCCAAGTGACCAGATGGCGTTCATCACCTTGCGCGCCTGGCCTGGGTAGCTCTTCTTGATGGAAACCAGCATCAGGTTGTGGAAGACGCCCTCGACGGGAAGATTGATGTCGATGATTTCAGGGATGGTCATCTTCATGGCGGGCAGGAAGATGCGCTCCACGGCCTTGCCCATCCACGCGTCTTCCATGGGCGGCTTGCCCACGATGGTGGCAGCGTAGATGGGGTCCTTGCGATGCGTGATGCAGGTGAGGCGGAAGACGGGATAATCGTCAGTGAGTGTGTAGAAGCCTGTGTGGTCGCCAAAGGGGCCTTCGCTGCGAAGTTCGCCCAGTTCGACATAGCCTTCGAGGATGATTTCGGCGTGCGCAGGAACTTCCAGATCGACGGTTTCACACTTCACAATTTCTACTGACTTGCCGCGCAGAAATCCCGCAATCATGAACTCCTCAACCTCGGGCGGCGCAGGAACGATGGCGGAAAACGTGGTGGCCGGATCGGTGCCAATGGCGACCGCGACTTCAAGCCGCGAGCCTTTCAAGTTGCCCACAGCAACCTGCGGCAATCCGCCAATGGGGCCATCGGGAATGGAGACAGCGCCTCCAGCTGACTCAGCCATGGCAGCAACGCGAGCGGTAAGCGGATCAGCGTCTGAAGCACCTGCCGCGGCATTGCGCAGGGCCTCGCGATAGTGTTCCGCTGCTACCTTCTGGCGCTGCCAGTGCATGCCGGTGGTCTGGCAGTCATAGACCTGCATCCGGTACATGCCGATGTTGCGCTTGCCATTCCGCGGGTCGCGCGTGTGGACGCAGGGCAGTGTGATGAAGCGCCCTCCGTCGTGCGGCCAGCACTTGAGAATCGGAAACTGGTTGAGGTCGAAGTTGTCCCTGAGAATGACTTCCTTACAGCGGGCCTCTTTGGCGCTGACGGTTTTGGGAAAGGCGCTGGTGAGCGCGCCCAACTGCGGCAGCATCTTGAGCTTGTCCAACAAGCCTCCCGCAGGCGGCTTCATATTCATCAGCCCCTTGATCCGGTCCGCGATGTCATCCAGGTGATTCACGCCGAGGGCCATCGCCATCCGGCGCTGGCTGCCGAACTGATTGATGAAGACCTTGTGGCCGGGGTGCCCTTTAATGTTTTCGAACAACAACGCCGGCCCGCCGGGGGCGCCATCTGCAGCGGTCCCAGTTCCCTTTCCGGCACTGGCGGTCGAACCGCTTTTTGAAGCGCGGTCGGTGATCTCCGTGATTTCCAGCTCAGGAGAAACCTCTTCGCTGATGCGCTTCAGTTCACCGTTTTTCTCGAGGGTTTTAATCCAGTCGCGGAGATCGTCGTATGCCAAGGGTGCGGACTCCTGGGGGGTTGCAACTTCCCCATTCATCTTAATGCCTTTGGTTCGTTGCGGGCTTTGCCTTTCAAATTGCTCTGTGGCATACTCCGCGCACGGCGTACCCGCCGTCACAAGGAGATTCCCCCATGAGTCACCACTCCCCCTCCCACTACCGCACCACACACAAATCCACACCCTACTTCAAACTGCGATCGGCAGAGTCGATCACCGCCAAAGCCGCCGCTGTATCCACCGCCGGCCCATGGACCGTCCCGAGCTTATGTACAGCCTACAATTGGCCCACTAACCTGGCCGGCGGCGGCGTGATCGCCATTGTTGAGCTTGGCGGCGGCTGGGTACAGTCCGACATGGACTCGTTTTTCCAATCCATCAACCAGCCCTCGCCGCAAATTACGGACGTCTCTGTGGACGGCACGGAGAATGATCCGAACCAGAGCATTGGGTCCGACGACGATCCGGATTACGAGGTGGCGCTCGACATCCAGGTAGCGGGCGCGGCATACTTTGCGGCTACGGGCCAGGCGGCGACGATCCGCGTTTACTGGTCGCAGGACATCGGCACCGCTGTGCAGAAGGCGACGGCTGACGGATGCGATGTCTGCTCCATCTCATGGGGCTCGGACGAAGCCAACTGGGGCAACACGGCTGCAGAACAAATGGAAGCGGATGCTGCGGCGGCAACGGCTGCAGGGATGGTTGTGTTTGCCGCAGCGGGAGACAACGATTCGAGCGATGGAGGATCGACGCCTGCCAATGTGGATTGTCCATCTTCGTGCCCGCACGTTGTAGGCTGCGGCGGAACGAACAAAACTACAACGGCAGAGACGGTTTGGAATGACAATCCGGGTGAGACGGCCGGCGAAGGAACGGGAGGTGGCTACTCCACCCTCTTTCCCGTGCAAACATTTCAGATTGGCGCACCGCCTGCCCCGGCCGGTTCAACCGCGGGGACCGGAAGGATGGTGCCGGACGTGACTGCGGATGCCGACCCCAATACCGGCTACGAGATTGTGGTTCACGGCTCGCAAACGGTGGTGGGAGGCACGAGCGCGGTTGCACCGCTGTTTGCTGGGCTCTTCGCCTCGTTTGGAACAAAGCTCGGTTTCGTGACACCCATACTCTGGCAGAATCAGACGGCGTTCAACGACATTACCGTTGGGGGCAACGGATTTTACGACGCAGCAGTAGGGCCGGACCCTTGCAGCGGAATCGGGTCGCCGATTGGAACACTGATTTCCGATTTACTTGTTCATTCGTCGTAAGCGCTATCTCTGGATGGAAACGAGATTCGAGAAGGGGCTCACTACGGGGACCGGGTCCATCGGGTATCCGAGGCGCTTCCACTCGTCGAATCCGCCACGGAGAGGGCGAACCCGGTCGATTCCCAGCTTGTGAAGGGTCATGGCGGTCTTTGCCGCCGTGGCCTCGCTGGGACAGGTGCAATAAAGCACAATGTCGGTGTCGCGCGAGATCTCGAGGTGGCGGGCGGTCAGGGTATCGGGCGAGAAGTGATGCGCGCCGGGGAGCGTGAAGGGGTCCGAAAGAAGTTCAAGCGGATGACGCAGGTCGACGATGTACACGTTTTCTCCCGCATCCAGTTGTTTCTTCAGCTCTTCAGGCTCAAGGCGCGAGGCAACGAGGTTCCGGAGGACCATGCGGCGGCGATAGACGCGAACGAGGAAGAAGCCGAGGATGCCGAGAACGAGGAGCGCGCCAGAAAAACGGCCGGCCCAGTTGAGGAGGCTTGGATCGCGTTTAAGCAGGTCGCCGAAGAATCTTCCCAAAGCGAGGAGAACGGAAAGCCAGATCGTGGCACCAATGGCGTCAAAAAAGAGGAATGGCGCAAACGCCATGCCGTTTTGGCCAGCGACCGGGGGTGCAAGGGTTGCCAGTCCGGGGACGAATTTGGCGATCATTAAAGTGACGTTGCGGCGACGGCCAAAGGAGTCGGTGGTGCGGCGAACGCAGATTGTAGGCTCCAGTGACAGTTTGCACAGCAAGCGCAGGACGTGGTGGCCGTATTTGCGGCCCACCAGGAACCAGGTGCTGTCGGCAATGAGGGATGCAGCGAGGCCGGCTAGAAGTGCGAGCGGGAAGCTGATCTGATGCTCGGCAGACAGCGCTCCGGCGGCCAGCAGCACGGGCGTGGCGGGAAGAGGGATGCCCAACTGCTCCACCAGGACCCAGGCGAAGAGCAGGATGTAGCCGTAAGTCAGCAATATGTGAGTTGGTAATTCCATGGAGACGATCCTGTTCTTGCCCAGAGAGATTTGAGCACAGGCAAACTTTCTCGACGGAAAAGTCGCCCGCACACATCTTATGGATGATTCAATCACGAATTCGCTTCAAGCAACGATGGGCCGGGTCAAGACGGCTCGAATATCGTCTCAATCGCCTTCATGGGCAGGAAGAGCCTGTTGGGCCAGTTTGGGAGCGGCGTGAAATCATGGTGAAGATAGAACTCCCGTGCGCCTGCTTTGGCGTCTACAACGACAGCCCAGGAAGCTACCTGCCGGGAGCCGATCCAAGCCCGCTTCAGAGCGTGAAGCAGCAAGAATTCTCCCCAGCCCTGGCCGTGCAGCGATTGAGCGACGGCCATGCGCCCGAGCAGCGTGACCGGAAGAGGATACCGCGGCAGCTTCTTTGCCAAGTTATCTGGGAGATCGGTAGCCAGTATCGAAAGCGCGGTAAGAGTGTAGAAACCGGCAACATTGTTACCGTCCGCAGTGAGAATGAAAACAGCGGCTAGGTTCCGTTTCAGGTCTTGAGAGGCTTGTCGCTGAAGATAGGCATCCAACTCGGAGACCCCGCAGGAAAAGACCGACCGGTCATGATTCGGTGCCAGCGGTTCAACCCTGTATTCGGCTGACCCGACCTTCCGGGCCACTATTCGCCCCCGCGTTCCTTATAGCGTTTGACCGCAGCCTTCATGCGATCGCTCGGCTCCGGTGGGTTGAGTAGAGTCCGCACAAAGAGTTCCATATCTTTTTCACCCAGTACCCAGGCAGTGTGCGACTCTATCGTCTTGATGGCGGCTTCATCCGCATGTTGCACGATGAAATCCGAAACAGAGAGCCCTTTAAGGCTGGCGGCCTGTTCAATGCGCTTTTTCTGTTCAGGAAGCAGTCGAGCCTCGGTCCGTTGCGTGCGTAAGGCCAATGCCATAGGAGTTTCTCCTCGCATGTACGGGACTTTGCCGTACATGTCGAGATCATACACCGAGGGTTGAGACCGCGCAAGCCTATGCGAGCTTTCCACGATCAACTGCGGAAAAGCCGCCCCGGGGACGGCTTTTGGTGAGCGGGCTGAATTGGGATGCTCGGCCCTACTGTGCGGGGTGGGAAACGCCGGCTGAGGCGGCTTCCTGCTGGCCGTGGGCGGCAAACCAATTGCGATTCCAGAGGTTCTTGTAGAACTCGCCGGTGAGTTCAGCGGCGCGGGGACCGAATGTGGGGCGGCCACCCTCAAGGAAGAATACCGTCACCAGGTTGCCCTGGGGCGAGTCTGCGAATGATGCGAACCAGCCAAAGCGAGTTCCATTATTGGAGCAGGTTCCGGTCTTTCCGAAAACGGGAAACTCGTGAAAATTTGCGCGAAGGCGCCGGGCGGTTCCGTATTCCACTGCGCCAGCCATGCCGTCCTGCATATCGGGGACGTAGCGAGCGATATCGAGTGTCCGCTTGACCTTGGGCTGGAATGCTGCAGCCTCCTGCAGCGACGTGGGATGCTGCAGATAGTAGAGCGTTCCGCCGTTGGCGAGAGCTGCCACATACGCGCCAAGTTGTAGCGGAGTGAGAGAGACGCCCTGGCCAAAGCTGCACATGCGGCCAACGCCACCCTCAGATGCAGGCAGTTCCTGATCGGGATAGACGCCCAGTTGCTCGCCCTGAATGTTGTATCCGGCAAGCTCCCCAAGGCCGAACTGGTTGGCGTAGTGGCGCACACGTTCAAAGCCCAGTTCCCGGCCAAGCTCTTCAAAATAGAGGTTGTTGCTGTGGGCCAGCGCGTCGGTCATGTTCATGCGGAAACCGGGCAACTGAACCATGGTGTCGCGGGTAACCAGGCCCTCAGAGAGCGCAGCCATCGCCACGGTGATTTTGATGGTGGAGCAAGGCTCCGCACCCGGCGAGAGCGCCAGTTTCTGGTTGACCATGGCGAGGATGCGGCCATTGGAGGGATCAATCACGACAGCGGTGCCGTTCATATCTCCCAGCGCGTCGATGGCTGCCTGACGAACGATCGGGTCTTCGCCCTCGGTAATATCGCCCGCTCCGATGGCTCCAACCGCAAACGAACTGGCGGAGAAACGCTCAAAGGAACCATGATGGCGGCCGGTGAGAGCAACGCGGTGTGCACTGGTGCGAGCCTGGCCCCTGGCAGTCAAATGAGCTTGCTCGCGGGCGGGAGCGGAATGGGCAGCAGTTGCGTGCGAGGTGCCTGCGTGCGCCGCGGCATGGGCGGCGGTAGTTTTGGCAGCCGCGTGGCTGGAGGCGGGTGGAGCGCCATGTGTCGATTCATGATGACTGGCGGCCCGATGAGGTTCGGTCAAATGAGACTCTGAGGCCTTGGATCGATGCAGCGAATGAGGCGCGTCCAGCGCAGCGGCGCGAAATGCGCCAAAACCAAGGACAATCACAGTCAAACCAAAAACCGACAGGCGGGAAACTTTCATCCAGGCAACATCCTCTCAACAATGGATTTCGTTCCGTGCTTCTGCCTATCGGCAGTTATTGCAAACTTATCGGCTTTTTGCGGCTCGATTCGAATCTGAACCGCGAGTAAAACTCACTTTAGCCCGGTCTTACGCAACAGCAAGTGAGTTAAATCACGGTCTGAGTCGTCTTCGGAATTCCTTAAGAAGGCTGCAGAAACCAACAACATCCCAAGCAATCCCAAGGCCGTTCATTTCATCAACAGGGGCTTTATTGCACTATACAGCCCTATTGTCTCGTTTCTCTACAGAATTCCCTCGGGTACTCTCCCTTGAAACCCCTAAAATCTCAGCCTGCGCATGAAGGCCGGCGTGTCCAAATCGCGCTGGGCTTCCTCAGCTGGTTCCGTAAAGAGCGAAGAGGACGGGGCTGACGGGGACTTGTCGACAGCCAATCCAAGAAAACTGGCGGGGGGGGTGGGAACGTATTCGCGCGACGGT
>Ga0302200_10004654_pt1 | contig 10967 bp, 10 predicted proteins | sample II_Bog_N3_1_FD_194585 | JGI IMG/M metagenome (GOLD analysis project Ga0302200, IMG submission 194585) | Peat permafrost microbial communities from Stordalen Mire near Abisko, Sweden - II_Bog_N3_1 | ecosystem: Environmental > Terrestrial > Soil > Wetlands > Peat | place: Sweden: Abisko... | reverse complement strand
GCTGGGGATTGAGCAGGAGTTTGGACGGGATCGGACGGCGGGAATTGCCGATGGTCCGCGAACACTGGACCTGGACATTCTGTTGCTGGGCGACTTGAGGATTTGCGAGGCCGGGTTGGAGATTCCCCATGCCCGTTTAAACCAACGGGCGTTTGTACTCGTCCCTCTGAATGAGATTGCACCGAGGGACCTTGATGCCGGCTCTGGAAAGACCGTGTCACAATTGCTGGATACTTTGCATCCAAATCTTGGGGGCACGACGGATGCGGTGGTTCGACTTGAAAGTGATTGTTGGCGCACTGGCGCTGACCGGGGGGATGTTTGCCCCGGCGATGGCCAGCGCCCAGACTCCGGCGATGGTGATGTTGACGGTTGAGGATGGGAACGCGGGAGCTTTGCAGGGAGCGGCGGTGAGCGACCTGGCGGGGGCCGTGCTGGGGCACACGGATGCGAATGGAAGAGTCACTGTACAGTGCGCTACGCCTTGTGGGTTGCGTGTTTCCGCGGCGGGATTTTCCGATAAAACGCTGCAAGTTACGGGCGCGACAACGATCCGGCTGGAGCCCGCTGCAGTTGCAGAACAAGTGACCGTGACGGCTTACCGCACACCGCTGGGATCGCTGGAGAGTCCGGCAAGCACGCGCGAACTTTCGCAGACCGCATTGAACAGTTCGGCGGCAGTGACGCTGGATGGGAAGATGCGGCAGTTGCCGGGTGTGGAGCTCTACCGGAGGTCGAGTTCGCTGGTGGCAAATCCATCGTCGCAGGGGCTGAGCTTGCGCGCGCTGGGATCGACGGCGGCAAGCCGAACGCTGATAACCGAGGATGATGTTCCGCTCAACGATCCGTTTGCCGGTTGGATCCATTGGCAGGAGCAGCCGGAGTTGACGATTGAGCGGATCGAGTTGGTGCGCGGAGGCGCGAGCGACTTATATGGGTCGAGCGCGATTGGCGGCGTGGTGAACGTGGTTCCGGTGCGACCGAAGAACGACTTTGCCGAGTTGAAGAGCAGCAACGGTGGCGAAGGCACGTATGACGAAAGTGCATTGCTGGAGACAAAGCGCGGGCCGTGGGGATTGCTTGTCGGCGGAGGGGCACTGGGGACCGATGGGTACATACAGGAAGCGGCTTATCAGCGCGGACCGGTGGATTTGCCGAGCGATGTGCACAGCCAGAACGCGCTGGTGCTGACTGAACACGATAGCGGGCCGCTGCGGCTTTTTGTGCGCGCCAACGCGATGAACGACGCGCGCAATAATGGAACGCCGGACCAGACGAACGCAACGCGGGTTTGGCGCTACGCGACTGGGAGCGACTGGCAGGGGCCGCAGAACGGTGTGCTGGGGGTGCGGATTTACGGATCGACCGAGCACTACAGGCAGGTCTTCTCGAGCATTTCCAGTTCACCGACGATGGCGTTTCCGGATTGCAACTATCGCTGCGGTGAGGCGCCGACTCGCTTCTCTCATACGCCGGAGAATGAATTGGGCGCGGTGGCGCACTGGACGCAGACGTTGAGCGCCGGGCTGGTGGTGGTGGCCGGCGCGGATACGCATGACGTGCGAGTGTGGGACCGGGAACAAACCTATGGGGCGACGGCGGCGTTGACTAATCTGCATGATCACCAGCGGGACTCGGCCGGCTACGCGGAAGCTATGTGGGTGCGTGGGGGATGGACGGCGACTCTGTCAGGCCGGCTGGATTGGTTCCAGAACTACGATGGGCACATACTGCAGCTTAGTGGAAGCAGTTGGACGCCTGCCGCTGCACAACCTACTGAACTGGACCAGCATGTCTTCGATCCGCGTATGGGATTGTCGCGCAAATTCGCTGATCATTGGGCGGTTTCGGCATCCGGCTTCCGCGCTTTTCGCGCGCCTTCTCCCAATGAGCTTTACCGCACAACGACAGTGGGAGCGCAGGTAACTTCTCCCAATTTCGGTCTTCAGAGTGAACGCGCTACCGGCTGGGAAACGGGGGTGGCTACGGAGAGGCGTTGGGGAACGATTCGCGCCAGTTATTTTTTGACCCAGGTGAATCGGCCCATTGTTGCGGTGACGCAGAAACCGAATCAACTGACGCGCGAAAATCTTGGACAGATTGATAGCAAAGGCATCTCTCTGGATTACGAGCTGGCGCCGGTTCGCTGGCTCGCGGTTGACGGGGGTTACCAGTATGCGCATGCGACGGTGACACATGGCGGGGCGGACGTGGGGAACTGGATTCCAGAGGTGGCGCGCAATTTGGCTACTATGAACGTGCGCGCATTTCGGCCGCGATTCGGGACAGTGAATCTGCAAGGACGACTGAGCGGGCGACAGTACGATGACGACGCGAATGCGAATCTGCTGCATGGATTCTTCCGGATGGATGCTTATGCTTCGCACGAGTTTGGGAAACGGTTTGAGGTTTTCGGTGCGGGGGAGAACCTTTTGAATCGCCAGATTGAGGTGGGCAAGACGCCAACTACGACGCTGGGGATGCCGCGGGTGGGACGAGCGGGGCTGTTGATCCGGTTTGGAAAAGCGGGCGGATAGGATTTGCTTCGACTGCGGGAGTTTGAGATCGCGCCGATTCGAAGCCGGCCTTCCCGATACAGGCCGATAGAATCGTTGAGTGACTCTCGAATTCAAGTTACGCAATCAGACAGAAGCTGGCGGCAGGCGCGCGCAGCTTGTGCTTCCCCATCAGACGGTAGAGACACCGGTGTTCATGCCGGTGGGGACGGCGGGGACGGTGAAGGCTGTTCCGCAAGACGTGCTTGAGACACTGGGCGCGCAGATTATTCTGGGCAATACCTATCACCTTTATCTGCGGCCTGGACATGAAGCTATCCGGCGCATGGGCGGACTGCATCGGTTCATCAGTTGGCCGCGGGCTATGCTGACCGACTCGGGCGGGTTTCAGGTTTTCAGTTTGAGCGCACTGCGCAAGGTGAGCGACGAAGGAGTGCGGTTCCGGTCGCACCTGGATGGGAGCAGCCACTTCTTCACGCCGGAGCACTCGATGGACGTGCAGATTGCGCTGGGTGCGGACATCGCGATGGCCTTCGATGAGTGCACAGAGTATCCCGCAGAGCGTAGCCGCGCTGAGGAGAGCCTGCGGTTGACGATGGCATGGGCGCGGAGGTCGCTGGATCATTTTCGCGCGCATAGGGAAGAAGTTGTGTGGCATGAGGAGTTGGGTGGAAAGACGCAATCGCTGTTTGGGATAGTGCAGGGCGGGATGTATGGCGACCTGAGGCGCGAGAGTGCGGAGCGGTTGGTGGAGATGGACTTTGACGGTTATGCGATTGGCGGGCTGAGCGTAGGCGAACCGAGGGAAGCAACGCTCGAGATGATTTCAGAAGTGTTGCCGTTGCTGCCGAAAGACAAGCCGCGGTACGTGATGGGCGTTGGGTATCCCGATGAGATTGAGCAGTACGCGCGCATGGGCGTGGACATGATGGATTGCGTGTTGCCGACCCGGGCAGCGCGCCATGGACTGCTGTTTACGAGCGAGGGACGGCTGAACATCAAAGGCAAGAAGTTTGCAGAGGACCAGGGGCCGCCGGACCCCGAGTGCAATTGCATGGTCTGCAGGCGCTACACGCGGGCTTATTTAAGGCACTTGATGCACAGCGGCGAGGCGTTGTCGGGCACGCTGAATTCCATCCATAATCTGGCCTATTATTTGGAGATTATGCAGCGGGTACGGGCATCGCTCGAACCCGCTCCTGAAGTGCCGAGTCAGGCGGGTTCCGCATGAACCTGCGGTATGGCCCTCCGCGCAGTCTCCAGCGCCAACGCCAGTGTAACCGCTGCTGAAGACAATAGGATGACGCCGGCTCCGAGCGCAGTTATGCCCTGGACGTGATCCGCGGGAACAACGATCATTGCGCCGGCCGCCCATAACACCATCGCGGTGCCGGTTGCGTAATGCATGGGGTAGCGGAACAGCCTGGCCAGCGGAAACAGGTGCAGGCCCACAATGCATGCGATCAACGGAACGATGTACGCGTCAAGATGGAGGCGGCCCAGTATCGTCGCCAGCACGAAACACACGACCCATTGAATCGCGTTGATCCAGTGAAACATTTTCATAATTCGTGGATCATCGGGTACGCGCGGCAGGCGCTTTGCCTGACCCAGCAAGTAGACCGCGGCCAGCACAAGGCCGGCGGCGATCAGCGCGAGTCCGGCAAGCGAGATCGCGCTCACTTGTTCGCGCGCGTAAAGGGAGAGGAAAAGCCAAAGGGTGCCGAACCCGGTGAAGATCAAAGCGCCGATAGCGCGGCCTGTCAGTCGATTTGCGGTAACTGCCTGTGTCATTTTCAACCTCCGTGGGGATTCTGTTATGCGTCGATCGCGGCGCCGAGCAATTGCTTCAACGCCTGTACGTATTCCGTAAGAGCCTCGCGGCCGGACTCTGTCATGCGATAGAGAGTCTGCGGCTTGCGCTGAACGAACTTCTTTTCGACTCCGACATAGCCGGCCTCTTCGAGTTTGAGAAGCTGCGCGCCAAGGTTGCCGTCGGTGGAACCGGTCTTGGTGCGAAGCCAGGTAAACTCGGCCTCCTCGACGCTGGAGAGCAACGAGAGCAGGGCCAGGCGCAGCTTCCCGTGGATCACTGGGTTGAGCTCCGGCAGGTCAGGCATGGGATGCCCCTTGCCTGGCGCCGCGGCTCTTATTCTTGCGGGCCTCGGCGATCATGCAATAAATTCCGAAGACGATCTGGCAGAAAAAGATGGCAACGAGAAAAACGATCCCCGCCTGAATTTCTGAAATAAAACAGGATGCCGCGGTTGCCGTCCACCAGACGAGGGCGCAGGCGAATTGCATCTTCCACTTGAGAATGATGCTCGAAGTCGCATTAGCCGAACCGAGCATGGCCCCGATGATCGCCACGGCGATGTGCAGATCTGCTCTGCCGCTGAGTCCGAGCGATAACATGACAATGAACACAGAGATTCCCATGCCGAGCCAGATTGCCATCATGGAGCGGCCCAGGGTGGTCTCGGGATGCCTGCTTGCCTTTCGCGAGGCCAGTCCGAACGTGAGTACACTGGCGGCGATCATGGTAACGGGCCATGCCATCGTGCCATGGCCGAAGGTCGACCACGCAATGGCAATGTAGTACGCTACGCCCCAAAGAACGAAGGTCCAGCCCCAACTCTCGGTAGTGCGCCGGCCTTCGGCAATCATGGATTCAATCAGGCTGAGCCTATCTTTCAGATCTTCTGTTAGTTGATCTGTCATCGCTTATCTCCATTCAAGGGCGTTCAGTATCAATGGCGTTCAGTGACCGTTTTGGGTAGTAGCGAGGCTCGTTGAGCATTTCCGTTCCCATTTCAGGGTCGATGCTGAAGCAGCATCTCAACGCTGTGCTGCGGAGGATTGTTGCCGACTGTAACCTCGGTTACTTCATTCCATTCACCGTTCTTTGTCAGGCGCATGGTGTTTACGACGTGCGCCGGACCAGAATCGAACTGCCACGAGAAGCCTTCTGTCACGACAGAAAGTTCTGTATCAAGGTAGTGGCCATCGTTATACGCGCGAAACCGGTAGGTATGGGAAGTGTCGTCAAAGGAAATCGTAGCCAGCGCGTTGAACATGACCCTGCCGTTGGGGCCGGTGCTCTTGCCCTCGACGAGCATCACCAGACCATCAAGCTTGTACTGGACATCCTCTGACTGCGTGAAATGGAGGGGTTCGCCCGGCCCGCGAATGATGGTGATGGGGCCGGACCATGTGCCGGCAAGAAATGAGAGTTTGTGCATGAATTCACGCTGCACATCGGCGCTGCTGCGAGCAGGTTCTTGTGCGACAAGCGCGAAGCTGAACACGATCAGGAAAGCTGAGGCGATCAGCTTGCTTGAGATCGCATAGTGGCGGCTTAAGACTGGAACTGGAATCTTCATTGACGACCTCCTTTTGTTGCCTGATCACTTCGCCTTTACGCGTACTCCCAGCGGCGGGCGATTCTGCGGGCGACGGCGAAAAGCACGATGCCGATGGCAAGAAGCACAGAGACTTGCTGCCACAGCGCGGTCACCGGCAGATCGCGCCAGAAGACTTTTGTGAAACCATCAATAGCCCATGCATTGATGGTCCACAGGCCGGCTTTTTGCATAGCTTCAGACATGAGATAGCGGGGAAACATGCTGCCACCGATGGCGGACATGGTGAGCACGAGAAGCGTAGAAAGGGCTCCGAGTTGTGCGCGCGTGCGGCAGACGCTGGCCAGCAGGATTCCGAACGCGGCTACTGCGAACGCTGTGCAAAGACCCATGACGATGAAGCCGGGAATGTGGGTGAAGAAGTCGAGCTTGAAAACGGCCCAAGCCCAGAGAAACATAAGTGTGAGTTGGGTGAAGGCAAGCAGGATGTTGAAGACCAGCTTGCCCGCCAACAACCCGGTCATGGTGATGCGCGAGCTGAGCACACGGTCGAGTGCGCCGCTCTCTGCTTCATCGAGCAGCGCGCCCGCCGAGCCTGTGGAAGTGAAGAGCAGGAACATGACACCGATAGCCGCGGCGTAGAAGGAGATCATGGGACTCTTTTTGTTTTCTCCCACGACGGAGCGTGTAGTGACGGCGATGATGCCGCCGGTATTGGAACCGGATGAACTGGTAGAACTGCTTGAAGCACTGCCTGCGTTGCCTTTGCCCTGATCGCTCTGCAGGTGCCGAAGCCGATCGAGTGTGTCTTCCATCTTCTTTCGCTGCTCGGGCGTATAGGCGCCGAGATACTGCTCGGTGTACTTCATTCCCTGCTCCGCCATGGTGTAGGGCATGGAGGTCATCGCCGCCTTTTGCAGGAGGCCCCCGACCATCTGGGGCGCAATGACGTCGCTCTGGTCGCTGAGCAATTGAATGGAGGGCGCGCCTGAATCGCCACGGAACGAGATGGGATTGGCACCCCAGCCGTGGGGAACGATGAGCGCAACCGATACGTCGCCTGCCTTGACCGCATCTTCCGCAGTGGCCGCGGTATATGGAGTGGGCTGCGGCTGCTCTTTTGTGGGCGCCGGTTTGGTCAATACGGTCAGCGAGCCGTCGTTTTCAAGGCCGCTGAGGAGTTGTTGAGACGCGCTGGTCTGATCCTCATCGACCGCAATGATTTTGATCTTGGGCACGGTGTCATGCTGGCCGCCAAAGATAACAGCGAAGATGCTGAAGAAGGCGATAGGTACAACGAAGCTCAGTACCATGGAACCGCGATCGCGGCGCAGGGCGAGGATGGCGGTACGAACGATGGGGGTGATCAATCGCGTAACTCCCTTCCGGTGAGGTGCAGGAATACAGATTCAAGATTTGGACGGCGCAGAGACAGGTCAACGAGTTCAAGGCCGGCGTCAGATGCGGCGTCTAGCAAGGCGGCGATTTCCTTGGGGCCTTCGATCGTAAACTCCGCTGTGTTTTCTACGAGACGGCCGCGGCGGGATTCAACCCATTCGCTCACTTTGCCCGGTGGACCTTCGAGGCGTGCCAATACCTGGCTGCGCGATGCGAATGAGGTGTGCACCAGCGCTTCTCTCGTGTCGAGGGCAATGATGCGGCCGTGATCGACGATGGCGATGCGGTCGCAGAGGCGCTCGGCTTCTTCCATGTAATGCGTGGTGTAGATGATGGTCATGCCCTCGGCTCGAAGGGCTTCAATCATCTCGAAGATGCGATTGCGCGACTGGGGATCGACGCCGACAGTAGGCTCGTCCATGAGCACGAGACGCGGTTGGTGAATGAGGCCGGCGGCCATGTTGAGTCGGCGCTTCATGCCTCCGGAGAGGGTACTGACCAGATCGCCGGCGCGATCCTGAAGCGCGGCCCAGTCGAGGCACCAGGTGACCGCTTGATCGAGCTTCTTGCCGGTGAGCCCGTAGTAACTGCCAAAGGAGCGGAGATTCTCCGTTGCACTGAGACGTGGGTAGAGCGCCAGATCCTGCGGCACCCAACCGAGCGCTGCCCGGGCCTGTGGTGAACCGGCGGAGGCGCCAAAGATGGCAACCTGCCCGGAGTCGGGAATGACCCGGCCGGCGATTGCGCGAATCAGGGTGCTTTTGCCTGCGCCATTTGGTCCGAGGAGGCCCAGGCATTCACCGGCACGCATTTCGAGCGAGATATCGTCCACGGCCACCACCTGGCCAAAACGCTTAACGAGCGCGTTGACCTGAAGCGGCGAAAGCAATGGTAAGGGAGAAAGACTGGGGGAATGCGGGTAAGTGCTCATGGGTTCCGCCTTGGGTCTTGAAATCAAGTTCTATGAACGATTCTTGCCTACTGTTAGAGTACTCTACGTTATAGAGTACAGAGTGTCAAGAATAATCTTTGTCCCCAATTAAGAGGCTTCTTCTTGTCGAATTTTTGGGCATGTGGCGGAGCGTCGGAGCGATACCGCGCCATTAGATGTTCAGAGCGAGAGTTCGCAAGACAGGAATCTAAGCTCTCTACTTCGGAGGAGGCTTGGGCTTGTGTTCTAGATCACAGCCTATGAATGAAACTCTCTTCTACTTTCGTGAAGCAAGCGATGGGACGACTAGACGACGAATCCGTCTGGCGTCACTTACAACAGATTTTTCTCCGCTTCGTATTCCGCCCTTCCGGCGGAAGTCTGGCCGTTGAATGCGGGTTTGAGAAATGTGTTGACGCTTGTTGGATAACTTTATGCGCGCTTCGCTTTTTATTGCCTGCTATAACGACACGCTTTTCCCGGAGACGGGGAGAGCGGTAACGCGTCTGCTCGAGCGGTTGGGGGTTGAATTGGATTTCCACCCCGAACAGACTTGTTGCGGACAGATGCACGCCAATTCCGGATTTCGCGCGGAAGCCTTTTCGCAGGCCAAACGGCTTGTCCGGCTGTATGAGAAGGATGAGACGGTGGTGATTCCGGGTTCGTCCTGTGTGGCCATGATGCGCGAGCAATATCCCGGCATTTTTGAGGAACTCGGCAATGAATCGCAGCGGCGAGAACTGGCCGCGTTTCTGCCGAAGGTTTATGAGCTGAGCGAATTCATCATCGACAAGCTGGGAGTGGAAGACGTGGGCGCGTACTTTCCTCATCGTGTGACGTACCACGCAAGCTGTCACGGGCTGCGCGGATTGCATCTCGGCGACAGACCGTTCAGGCTGCTGAAGAACGTACGCGGCATCGACTTTGTGCCTCTTGAAAATATGGACCGCTGCTGTGGGTTTGGCGGGACGTTTTCAGTGAAGAACCCTGAAATTTCGCAGGCGATGCTGACCGTGAAGCTGCACGACATTCTCTCAACCAAGGCGGAATTCTGCACCGCTCTCGACAACAGCTGCCTGATGCATCTGGGCGGAGCGATGCATCGTCAGTATGCGGCCATGCGCACCATCCACATGGCGGAGATTCTGGCCAGCACCGAAGATGCACCGGCGGAGGCATTGGCATGAGCACGGCGATTCTCGATCCCAAGATTGCTCCTCCCTTTCGCGAAGCGGTGCTACCTGTGCTGCGCAATCCGATGCTGCGCAAGAATGTTGCGCATGCTACGCAGGTAATACAGAACAAGCGCGCCAAGCTGGTGGCGGAAAAGACGGATTGGCAAGAGCTTCGTTCGGCAGCTTCGGCGATCCGCATGCATGTTCTTGAAAACTTAGGTGCGTATCTGGAGCAGTTTGAAGAGCGCTGTACGGCTGCGGGTGGTGTGGTTCACTGGGCTGCAGATGCGGATGAAGCGCGCGCGATCATTCTCAACCTGCTGCGCCAGGAAAACGCGACAGAAGCCATCAAGATCAAGACCATGACGTCGGCTGAGATTCAGTTGAATCCTTATCTTGAAGCTGCGGGGATCACGGTTCACGAGACCGACTTGGCGGAGATTATTCTTCAATTGGGGAAGGAAGAGCCTTCGCACATTGTTGTGCCCGCGTTACATATCAATCGCAGCCAGGTTCGGGAGATCTTTTCGCGCACCATGGGGCTGAAGGATTTGTCCGACGACCCGAAGGAGCTGACTGGAGCCGCGCGGCATTATCTTCGGGAAAAATTTCTGAGAGTCCCGACAGCGATCAGCGGCGCCAATTTTCTGATTGCTGAAACCGGGTCGGTGGCTGTGGTCGAGTCCGAAGGCAACGGGAGAATGTGTCTCACGCTGCCTGAGACGATAGTTACCGTTGTGGGTATTGAGAAGGTGCTGCCTCGCTTCCAGGATTTAGAAGTGATGCTGCAGGTGCTGGCGCGGTCGGCTACAGGCGAGCGGATGAACCCTTATACATCGCTGTGGACGGGCGTGACACCTGGGGATGGACCGCAGCGTTTCCATGTTGTGCTGCTGGACAATGAGCGAACGTCGATTTTGGCTCGACCCAAGGAACGACAGACGCTGAAGTGCATTCGATGCGCCGCGTGCATGAATCATTGCCCGGTGTACCGGCAGACGGGCGGGCACGCTTATGGCTCGTGTTATCCGGGACCGATTGGAGCCATTCTTACTCCGCAACTGATGCGCATGCACCATGCGGAATCGCTTCCCTTCGCATCGTCGCTGTGCGGGGCATGTGTTGAGGTCTGCCCAGTGAAAATCGACATTCCTGCGGTGCTGTTGGACTTGCGCGCCGATGCAGTGAACATCGAACGCAAGCAGGCGAAACGCGCATTCGACCTTATGTACATTGGGCTGCGCGTTGCCAACACGGTGTTTGCACGGCCGTGGATTTTCCATACAGCGCAATGGTTCGGGCGCATCGGGCTCAGTGCTTTTACGGGCAAGGATGGATGGATCAAATGGCTGCCCGGTCTCGGTAGTCGATGGACCGAGAATCGCGATCTGCGCGGGCTTCCCAAACAGACCTTTCACGAATGGTGGGCAGCACGCGCAAAGGAGACAAGATGAACGCGTCCGTTGAAACCCGTGCACGCATTCTCGGCCGAATTCGCAGCGCGACAGAGCGGGTGGCGAAAGCGCCCACGCAGCTTGCAGATGCCTACGCGGCATTGCCACGGACTTATGTTCGGAGGGGGCAA
>Ga0302200_10004651_pt1 | contig 10971 bp, 12 predicted proteins | sample II_Bog_N3_1_FD_194585 | JGI IMG/M metagenome (GOLD analysis project Ga0302200, IMG submission 194585) | Peat permafrost microbial communities from Stordalen Mire near Abisko, Sweden - II_Bog_N3_1 | ecosystem: Environmental > Terrestrial > Soil > Wetlands > Peat | place: Sweden: Abisko... | reverse complement strand
GGCCGACGGAAAGTCCTGGGGGAAAACGTACCAGCGATTATCAAAACGTCCCGGGGTGGCAAAGGAAGCGCCGGCAAAACGCTCCGAATCGAGCAAAAAAACCGGCGGGGCGGCATCGGGCAGGGGCGTGGCCACCAGGGCATCGCTGGCTCCATATAACGCGAAGATGATGTCGTCGACGTTGACTAGGGAATACATCTGCGGACCGCGCACCCCATTGAACAGCGGCACCGGACGAAAACCGCTTTTGATCAATTCCACAGAGAGCTTCACTGCCTGCGCGCCGGGGATATCCAGCACGATGGCCGTGTTGCTGTCCGCGGCGGGAGCCCAATTAAGATTGGGTGGGGCGGGCGGAGTGTCCGACGGCGGGAAGGTCGGATCAGGCGGCGGCGCTTCGGCACTACCGATCGTCATCTCGGCGAACAACACCGGCTTGGCCCAGTTCGACCAGATCGATGATTCAGGCGCCCACAGTTTGTAGAGTTGAGAGGGGTTCATTTTCAGTGTTTTCGCTGGGATGAGATAAATCCGCGGTGTCCTCGATCAAAACCGCCGCGTCCTGGGCCAGATGGTTGATCAACGGCTGTCGGGAACAACGGCCATAGGCGCCAATGACTTTGGCGTCGAGTGCGTACATGCCGATGCAGGGATAGACCGGCCCTTGGGGAGTGACCATGGGAACCGCCTCAAACCTTTCCTGGGCGACCCACATTTTCGGGTAACGCCGGATAAATCGGTCGATTTTTTTCAGATCTTTTTCCGGGGTCAACCCGTGCATCTTGATCATGTCGCCCACGCGGCCGAAGGCAGGCTTGAAGACCAGAGACTCCGTCGCCAGACCGCGTTTCGCCGCTTCCTTGACGGCCCACGTCCTTGGCAGCAATGCCTCCCAGGCCGGCAATCGGAAGGGCAACTCATTCCAGACCAGCGGAAACCGCTTGCTCTGACTGATGAGCGAGGAGCCCGGATTGCACAATGGCGTTTCCGATCCGCCCAGCAAATGCCACCACTGACTCCGGCGCGGCAGTGCCGGCAACCATTCGGCCGGAAAAAACCGGTAAACAAAATCCACCGGCCCTTTCGCCCACTCGGTTTCCAGCACGGCCTTCCGGTTTGACCACCGGAAATGGTCCGGGGCAATGAGCATGGTTTTATGGCCAGCCGACTCCAGTCGTCGAGCCAGATAAACCATCACCTGGCGATCATCGGTAAAAGCTGTGGCGTGAACCAGGGCCACTGTGCCCGCCTTGCCGATCGCCTGGCCAACTCCTTGCGCCATCCGTTCCACCGGATCGCCGGAGACCAGGGTTTGCGGATAATGCCGGGCCATCAACCGGGTGAAACCCGACGCCTCGTTAAAGCCGCCGGGCACATCCGTGTTCGCCTCCGAGATTCGCCAGCCTTCGGTGGTGAAATGAAAATCAAACCGGATCAACCGGGAATGGCGCCCTTGGCCGGACGCCACCTCCGGTGCCGCGAGACGCCGTCGCAACCGCCAGGGCAACCCCAGTTGTTTCAGCAAGTGTGCCTTTTGCAGAATCTCCTGTTCCGCCGTGATTACCTCGCGGGCCAGCTGTTCGGAGAGGGAAACCAGTTCCCGCCAGGCGGAGGGTTTCAGGACCACGGGCAATGGTGAGAGGGTGCAAACATCCTCCACCTGCGGATCCCACTTGCAGCACTCAAAAATCGCCGCGCGCCGCACCTCGGAAAAAAGCCGGCCGTCGATCGGATCAACCTGTTGCCACGGCAGGTTCATCACCAGGGTCCTTGCAGGATCACTTCGCCGATCCCGGCGACGACCAGCAATATTGCCGGCACGATGCCGCACAACCAGGGATTGGGCACGGGCCGTTGCGGCGTGGGCCGGCAGGCAAAGTCCAATCCCACGGCGATACCCCAGAAAATCAGCACCGGCCAGCCGTGGATCAGGAAATCGGAAGTCGTTTGATCTGCGGAATGCCAGTCGCCCGCCACCGCCCGGCCCAGAATCAAACCGGCGGCCATGAAGAAACCGCCTGTACGCCAGCCTGCCGCGTCATCGCGATCGATTGTAATGGTATCCAGGATGCCGGTGATCAGGTTTTCGACCACCCACAACACGAGCAGGGTGGCGGTCGCGATGCCCCCGCAGAAGACCACCACCCACCAGCCCGGACCGTCCCCGATGTTACCGCCGGCAAAAATGAAGGTCACTCCCAGCAAGCCGCCAGCAATCGCCAGGCCGGCCGCCGTGTTATCGCGCTCCAGCACATCGTCCCGGCAGATCAGACCAAAATACGGCAGCAGCTTGTTCCAGAGCCCGGTCCACCCCAGCCACATCACCAGGTAGAAAAAGATATAGGTGGGATTATCCCGCACATCATGGGAAGACCATTTGATGAGCACATAATACATCGCGAGACCCGCCAGGGGAGGCAGCAACCAGCCGAGAATTTGCGTCGCGGTCCGGCGCGTCAACGGTTCCAGGAAAACCAAACCTCCAAGCCAATCTTTCCAGCCGATGAATCCCAGGATCACGCAGACAATGAGGGCAATGATTTCATCTCCAGACATGCGCGTAAATTAATGATGAGGGATGAGAGTTAAAAGCCAAATGTGGGGGCTTATTCAAACGCTAATGGATGCGAATTGACGCGACTGTTTGACAGACTCCTCGCGGAGTGCCACCAGTCTAAAGCGAAGCCAGATTATAAATGCGAAAGGCTAAAATGAACCGCACGCCAGCTGGATGGCGGCCTCGCACCACCTGCTCATGATGTTCACTGAGGACGACGCAACCGCGCCGTCCGGTCATCGCATCATCCTTCGCCAAGGCTTCCTCCTTCGTTAAAACTACGGAGGGCAACTCCACGTTTGTTACAGCTGCCGTGGACTCGACGGATGGCAGGGCGCAATGACCCTATCTCCTGGCGGCCAGGGCGGAGAGATTTATTCCGCGTGGGTTAATGGGGTGAACACCCCATGCCACCGGCAGAATGTTCTGCTATGGTGCAATGAATGGTCCCCCAAAATATCCCCAATTTTAATAATCCAATATGACACCCACCAGACTCCATACCGTCGGTTCGGCCCGGCACACCATGCCATTGGCACTAATTTTTTCATCGCGACTGCTGCTGACCGAAAAGTCGTCGGTCAACGAAAATGAATTCTCATCGGCAATCTGCGCGGAAATCCTCTCATTTCGCGCCACCCTGGTGACCCCGATCACGCCTGGGAATTCGGGTCATCGCCATGGCGGGATCAATGATTGAACTCGCCGACGTTTTCCGTAAATCGCAGATCGCGCCATGAAAAATCCCGACAATTCCATCAAAACCACCGCGTCCATGAGCGTGAAGGATGCCATCCAATATCGCCGCTCTGTGCGTGACTATACGCCCCTTACGATTGAAAAAGACATCGTTCACATGCTGCTGAACGCCGCCATCCACGCTCCCACTGCCATGCACGAGGAACCATGGTCTTTTGTCGTCATCCAAGATAAGAATGTGCTGAATCGCTTGTCAGAAAGCGCCAAAAAGCAGGTGCGCAGTGAAGCGCAAGGTTCCGATTCCCACCAGTCAAAGCATTCGTTGCACGTGGTGGACAACCCGGATTTCCATGTTTTTTACAACGCCAGCACGTTGATCCTCATCTGTGGCAAAGGCCAGGGGCAGTTTGTGGTGGCAGACTGCTGGTTGGCCGCGGAGAACCTGCTGCTGGCTGCTTGTGCACGGGGTCTTGGCACCTGTGTGATCGGTTTTGCCGTTTCGGCACTGAACAGGCCGGAATGGAAGGCGGAATTGAAAATCCCGGCAGAAATGACGGTCATCGCACCAATCATTGTGGGAGTGCCGGCCGGCGAAACACCGCCCGTGCCTCGCAAGTCGGCGGAAATTCTCAGCTGGAAGTGACGCAGCGGGACGCGAATGTTGCAAAACACGTCCTGCCGTCCGCGTATTCGTGGTTGATTTTTTACCCTTTAGCCTTCAGCCTTTTGCCTTATCACCAAGGTGGCTGGTATGAAACATGCACATGGTCAGGTCTATGGGTACTGGAAGTGGTTTGAACAAAAAGGTTATCTATGGCGGATTGTGCGGATTGGCCGTTATCTGCTTGCTGGCGTGGATGATCCTGCCAAAACTCCGTTCGGCCATGCTGATCATTTTCGGATCACTCATTGGTAGTATTTTGATCGTCGCCCTATTCCAGATGGCTTTCAAATCGCTGGGATCCAAAAAAGTTTTGTCTTCTTTTGGGGCAGATGAGCCTCCGGCGAAATCCGGGATATCAATCTCTCCCAAATCGGTACGTGCCGCTGGCCAAAGCGTTTTGCAAGCAGTCCGGCACGCTCGCGAACAATTCGTCGCGGACGGACTCAGGAAAATTGGCTGGTCTGAGTTCGAAAAGCTGGTGGGGCTGATTTACGAGCATCGCGGTTTTTCCGTCGCCCGTTTGGACGGCACAACTTCAAATGCCGGCGCTGACTTGCTCCTGAAATCGACCACGGAAGAAATCATCGTTCAATGCAAACAGTGGCGGGATCAGGTGGTTGGGGTCGGCCAAATCAAGGAATTCCTTGTCGCATTGAAAGAGCACAAGATCACGAAAGGCATCTTTGTCACTTTGGCGGGATCCACCGGGGATGCCGGGCAACTGGCCGACAAACATGGCATCAAAATTTTCAAGGAAACCGACATCATCGAAATGCTGGGTGAATCCGGCCTGATTTATTCCAAGGAGATTTCCGATTTGTTTTCCGGCGAAACGAAAAGTTGTCCGCAATGCCGCCAGGAAATGGTCTTGCGAACCGCTTATACGACCGGGAAAAAGTTCTGGGGCTGCTCCACGTATCCGACGTGCAGTTGCACCGTGGATTTCCAAGGCCAATAAAGTCTTAACCGCGAATTCGCGAAGAGACGCGGATATCTGGTCCGAACAGAAGGGAACAAAACCTGAGTTTTGTTGACAGGATTGACATGATTTGCAGGATGGGGAATTGATTGGTGCTGGCTTGCTTTGGGGTGGCGGTTTTGAGAAAACTCCGCGGATGCAAATTGATCGTAATCAATTGTTTGGAGCGATTTTATGTTTCCTGCCGGCCTTCTTCGTTATCGTGCACATGATCCGGAGGCTGAAGGAACGGAAAGCCGGGCACCGGGCTCCGTTCACTGACCTGGTTCGTCGGCCGGCGGGCGAAGAGCTGCGCTTGAAACTCGAACAAATGGAGGAACAGCATACTGAACTCGCTCTGTGGCTGCTCATGTTCCCAATGCTGATGGCGATGTGCCTTTTCATGGCGCATCCCAAAGATCCGGTTTCGCCGATCGTTTGCTTTGTGATTTCAGCGGTTTCATCAGCGTTGATTGGCATTAAGCTGTATCGGCTTGTTCGAAAAAAGTCGGATTACCGGCTGGGATATGAGGGAGAACGGTTTGTGGGGAAGAATTGTCCCGGCTGATTGCGGCGGGTTTTGAGATCTATCACGATGTTCCGTTTGACGGGTACAATATGGATCACGTTTTGGTGGGGCCGCGGGGGGTGTTTGTGGTCGAGACCAAGACCCAGCGAAAACCTCTGGATAAAACCGGCAAGAAACAATATCGGGTGGAATTTGATGGCAAGTTTTTGCGCTGGCCTTGGGGTAAGGATGAATACGGGGTTGAACAGGCCAAGAATAACGCAAAAACCCTGGCCAAATGGTTAACTTCGGCAACGGGGGAGAATGTTTATGTGAAACCGATCCTGACCTTGCCCGGCTGGCTGGTGGATCGAACCGGCCCGGGCAATGACTTGTACGCGGTGAATCCCAAACAGATTTATGGCGTGTGTTCGACCGAACCGGAAAAGCTGGCCGGACCACAGATCAAACGCATTTGTCATGAACTGGATCAGAAATGCCGGATTGAGGTGAGGTGATTTGCTTGGCTACTTAAGCACAGGAATGCCCAACTCGGTCAGGTAGCTAAACGTGCAATCGTAGTAAGCTGAATTGCGGGTAGGATCATTGGGTTCTCCTGCTGGAACAAATATCACCATTCCCTGCCGCGCGCGCGTAAGCAAAACACGATACGCGTTGCGCAGATAATTTCGGTTTTCAGGTTTATGAATGTCGGTCCACCTGTCCCCTCGAAAATCGTGGTAACTCCAGCCCGACTTTGTGAAACGAAAATCTCCGTCCCAAGTCACACAAGTCCAGTCAAGTTCAAGGCCCTGAACTTGGAACTCCGTTGCTGCATCTTCGAGATAATAGCTCGAGCGAGTATCTTCTTTGTCATTCAAAAACCAGTGCACGGGGTCAACGTTCACCCTGATATCAATCGCGTGCGGCTTCAGCCTTTGGGCTTTCGACGAGGCTACAAGTCCAAAACGCTCTGACCCTCTAGCTTTGGCGCGAAGCCATTGTTTTGCCAGGTTTAAATTACGTGTGATGGCGATTGGATAGCGACTAGATAACTTGGAAAATGTTTCAAGGGCTTGATTTTTCTCGCAATCAAGCAACGCTTTGACAAAGGATGAAACATTCTCGGCCCGAAACGAGCGCATTGATACGGCGAGGTGCAGACAGTCTTCGAGGTGTTTATTGTGGCGCTGACTTATTCGCTCTAGTGCTTCACCGGCAGCATATTCACTATCGGTAAGCCGCGAGGAAATATACATGTGCCAATGCGGGAAAGTCGTATTCACCGCTTCCAGCCAAGCGTCGATTCCAGCTTCGCCGATATTGATTTCCTGTCCGCCTCCGACCAGGCAAATAATGACCGCCCAATCTTTATGCCGGTCCATGCAGGATATTAGGAACTCTGGTTCGGATTGGCTAAAGCCGTTCCGGCCTTTTTTTCGCTGCATGAAGTTGGCGGTTTGCTGCAAATTCCATGCGCGTTGCGCTTCGTCGAAAATTACCACGTGCTCGATTGGTGCGCTCGTAGTATCCAAAGCATCGTCGCGAAAGTGATGAACATTCTGAATGAAAGCCTTGACGCTTTCGCCGATATTACCCTTGCGAACTTTATCTCCTTTTGCTTTGCGGCGATTGAACTCATCGCGGGTCAAAGCTTCTCGCAGCACATCGACAAGCGGACCGTTTCCCGAGAGGAAAACTGGGTGCGTCTGCTCTTCATGTGATTTGCTACGCGTGGCCACATTCAAACCAACCAAGGTCTTGCCCGCGCCAGGAACACCGGTGACGAAACAGATTATCTTACGCCCAAGTGTCCTCGCTTCATCTACCAATTCTTCAATGCGCCGTGATGTTACTTGGAGATTTCGCCTGCTGGCATCAAAGGTTTTGATCGCCTCAACCGAGTGGTGGGCGTATAAGGAGCGCGCCGCTTCAATGATGGTTGGCGTTGGATGATATGGTGCATGTGCCCATTGGCTTTCGTTTAGCGGCGAACTGACGATCTGTTGGAGCGCCAATTCAACTGCTTTACGAAAACTTTCGGGATTCACCTGAATTGGGCGGTAAACATTGTCCGCATCAACTAAGAGTTCGATTGGTCCGGATTCTTTTCTATTTGTGGCGACGAGAATCGGCACAAGCGAAGCATGATGGCTGGCCTCGTGAAAGTTTTTAAGGTCGAGGGCGTAATCCCAAACCTGCTCGTATGCCGCTCGTTCAAACTCTTTTTCTCCAACTTTAAATTCAACCACGAACACGACCGGGCCAATTAAAAGTACTGCATCGATCCGGCGGCCCATGCGAGGAATATTAAACTCCAAGAATATCACACCACTGAATCCATTCAGGGCTGAGCGCAGAAAATCAATTTGCTCGATCCAAGCTTCGCGTTGTGTGGAAACAAGGTCAAAATCATTACGTTTGGCCAATTGAGCGAAGATTGTGTCCGCTGAACTGCTCAAGAATTCTCCGATGGATGCCCCATACCAGGCACGCAGAGAAGATACTTGATTGCGTGGTGGGTTGGGTATTATTTCCATTTGAACCAAGGTGTCCAATTCGAAAGTAAAAGTGAAGCCGGAAATGCCTGTAGCTTTTTGGTTTTTGAATATCTTGGCTAGCTGTAGTTGCGGCTTTGAACTTGCCAATAATCTAAAACCTGGTTAGCTGTATATGCCGAGTTATGAGCAAATCATATTTTAGCCGGTTTGGTTAATTCAAATGACTTCCAGACCTGAAGTTTGATACGCCTCGGGAGGTGGCACCACCACTTCGCGTCAATCGGGGGTTTTATATCCGGGGTATTTGCTCACCAAGTTCGTGCATAATTGCGCTGTTCGGCCAGCAAATTCTGGACTTATTCGGGCCTTTGTGTCAGGGTTGAAACTACTAATCACCAGTCAGGAGTTACCTTATGAAACTGCTCAATTATTCACGCACTTCCGGGTTGGTTCTGATATTCAGCTGCAGTCATCTTTCTGCTTTTGATCTTTTTGTGGCGGATTTTGACGGCAACAGCATTGAAGAATTTAACGCCAGCGGGCAGGGAACTGTGTTTGCGAATTCCGGTTTGGACGGACCGATGGGGCTGACTTTTGATAACTTCGGCGATCTTTATGTTGGAAACTGGTACAGCGGTACCATAGTCAAATATAATTCAAATGGCCAGAGCAGCGTGTTTGCCAGTACGGTCCTGACCAATCCGCGAGGCATGGCTTGCGACGCGAACGGGGATGTATTTGTCGCCAATTACAATGGCGATAATGTGGTTGAATTTAATCGTTCCGGCCAAAGCCATGTTTTTGCAAGCGGAATCAATCAACCGACCGGACTTGCCTTCGACAGTCAGGGGAATCTGTACGTGGCCGATCGTAGCAACCAGATCCTGAAATATAATGCCAACGGGCAGGGAGCCGTCTTTGCCAGCACCGGCGCGAATGGGCCCGGGCCGGAAGGCCTGGCCTTTGACGGCGCCGGGAATTTGTATGTGGCAAATTACTGGAATAATGCGATTTATAAATTCGCCCCTAACGGCAGCGGCGGAATTTTTGCCAGCACCGGGTCGGGCTACAACGACCCGTTCGGACTGGCCTTTGCCAATGGGACTCTTTATGCGTCCTGCAACGTCAATCAGATCGAGTAGATCGATGCCAACGGGAATTCCAGTTTTTTTGCGAGTAGCCCGGGCGGTCCTTGGTACATGGCGGTCGAGCCGGTCCCGGAGCCCACCACTCTCGTGGAAGTGAGTTTGGGGGCGCTAGGCTCGTTGATCGTGTTTCGACGTCGGCATTCGCATGCTTAGTGGCTGAAAGTTCGTCTTCAGGAGGTAGTGGCATCGCGCCGCGACGACCGGACTCTGCCCAGCGTACCATACCGCCGTGATTTGTTTCCCTCTGCATGTACCGGAGGTACAACCGGAAAATAGCCAGCCACATCGTGGTTGGTAAAACCCTCCGAATTGATTCCGTCGTGAGGGGACGATGGAAACGGTTTGTGCATGGGTCCGCCGTCCCTTCAGGACGGGAACTTTTATTAGACGCAACCAGACACTCCGTGTCTGGCTAATCTCCATTGTCGCTTCGCGACTAGCCCGGGCGGGCGCAGCGCAATGCCCCTACCTATGGCCAGATCATAGCGCGCCGGGGCTTCCCGGCGAGCACCGGTTAATGGTTGCCAGCTCTGGTTGGTAAATTTACGATGACTTGCCTTGAACCTGTCGCCTTTTAAAAATCCGAATCGCCCCAAAATTAAGAGAAATCTTATCCTTATTTTTGTTTTCTCATTGATTTTACCGTGGGCCCGGGCCGGGAACGCAATCAAGCGGAGCCCGGATGAGGTGTTGCTGGTGGTCAACACCAACAGTCCCATCTCAGTGGCGATCGCTGCTGATTATGCGCAAAAACGGCAGGTCAGGAATGTGCTTTCGATTCAGTGCCAGGATTCCGCAGTCAGCACGGGAAACGAAACCATTCCACTTGCTGTATACACACAATTGATCGAGCAGCCGATTCGCGATTATCTGGCGGCGCATGCCGGCATTGATTTTATTGTGCTGACCAAAGGTATTCCCATCCGGATTTCGGGCTCTTCGATGGGAAGTTGTGACGAGCACAGCCAGGTACCGGCTGGCATCCGCGGATACCCCTCCGTGGACAGCACGCTGGCCGCGTTGGATTATGCGACGCTGCCCGGCACGATGAAAATTGACATCAGAGGCTCCGGCGCCATCGGCCTGGCATATTCCAATCGTTATTGGAATGCCACCGAACCATTTTCCCACGCCAAATTCGGCGGCTATCTCGTCAACCGATTGGATGGCTACACGGAAGCCGACGCGATGGGGTTGGTCACGAAGTCTCTGGCAGCTGAAAGAGGCTTCACGCATGGCAGTGTGTTGCTAGATGTTCAGCCGATTTTTGGATTGGGGGACAAAGCGACCCAACCCAAGCCAATCTCGGGGACAACCATTTTACGGGAATCATCCTGGAGCGATTACAATGCCGACATGCAGCGCGCCTATGAGTTGTTGACGAACCGGGGAATACCGGCGGAGTTGGATTTAACCCCGGAATTCATCGGCGACCGTACCAACCTGCTGGGATATTTTTCCTGGGGCAGCAATGATGCCAGATATTCCGATCGGGCGTACCAGGCCCTCTTTTTCGCGCCGGGTTCATTGAGCGATACGGCGGTATGAACCTGCGCCCGGACTTTCCTGCCGACCACAGGCGGACAATCGCTGCTCGTTGATTTGATTGCCCATGGTTTGACCTGCGGGAAAGGTTATGTGAACGAACCGCTGCTACAGGCGAATGCTTCGCCCACGATTGTGATGGACCGGTACACGTCAGGCTACACGATGGCGGAAAGTTTTTATGCCGCGTCGCATTTTGTCGGCTGGGAGGACGTGATCGTCGGCGATCCCCTCTGCTGTCCCTACGCCAAATCCAATCAGTAATTAGTCCAACAGGAAACCCTCCGGCTTTGCCGGAGGACTCCCGAAGTTTGACAGCTCCGGGAGTCGTTTGTGAGGCTGTCTTTCGTGAACCGCTCAAAGTTTACGAAAGGGACAGACCATGCAAACG
>Ga0302200_10004647_pt1 | contig 10973 bp, 8 predicted proteins | sample II_Bog_N3_1_FD_194585 | JGI IMG/M metagenome (GOLD analysis project Ga0302200, IMG submission 194585) | Peat permafrost microbial communities from Stordalen Mire near Abisko, Sweden - II_Bog_N3_1 | ecosystem: Environmental > Terrestrial > Soil > Wetlands > Peat | place: Sweden: Abisko, Stordalen... | reverse complement strand
GCCTTTCTTGCTCTGCCTTGCGGAGGTATTCCCGTTGCAGGCCGGTATAGTAGTCCGCTAGCGCGCCGTACTGTTCCGGGGTATGCGCCTCGCGAAGCAGTTGCTTCATCTGGCCGTGTGTGTAACGCGGATGACTCTCGGAAGGCGATACTGTTTCCTGCGCGCTGGCCCCAGTTGCAAGGACGATTGAAACAACAGAGAGTGCAAATAGTCTACGAATCATGTTTGCCTAACCTCCTATAACTGAGTATGGTGCGCAACACATGAATGAGGCATGAGGAGAATGATAGAAATTAGTTTAGAGTTAATCGAATTCGGCGCCGCGGAGCGGTTGATCGGACGCCTAGCTTAGTAATAGGTTTCTCGCAGCGCCCGCGCGTCCCTCACCAAGCTAAGGAACCTACTTGCCAACTCACGGATGCGATCTTCCTGGCGAAAGTGCAAAGCCTCCTTGGGTAGTAGTTCTCCACCAAGGCCAATCGCTGTAGCCCCGGCGAGAATGAAGTCTGAGGCGGTCAGCTGATTGACGCCGCCTGTGGCAATCAGGGGAATTTGAGGCAGTGGCACCTTGAGAGCGCGCACATATTGGATGCCTCCCACATGGCCGGTGGGGAATATCTTCACAAGATCCGAGCCGGCCTTCCAGGCAGCGATGATTTCGGTCGGGGACAAGGCACCCGGCAGTACCACAACATTGACTTTGTTTGCATAGGCCACTACCTCGGGAACAAAGCCCGGACTGGTCAGGAATCTGGCCCCGGCATCGAAACATGACTGGGCGGCTGCCTCGTCCAATACGGTGCCGGCTCCTACCGCCATGTCGGGATAGCGTTTGGCTAGGTCGTCGATCACGTCCAGCGCGCCGGGCGTGGTCATGGTGATTTCGACAACCGGGATTCCCGCCGAGTAGACAGTCTCTGCCGCATATCGCGCGAGTTCCCGTGAATTCACGCGTACGGAAGGCAGAATGCCAAACTCCTCGATGCGAGCTCGAACTTCATGTCTCTTCATTGATTCGACCTCTTCGTACCGGTTTTCAAAACGGTGAGGCTGCCCGGACGACTCTCAATGCAAATGCCGTTCATTGAAGCTCCTCGCGTCCAACTGCAAGATTCATTTGGCCGGCGGCTGTCATGTAGGCACCGATTAACTGCAGGTAAGCAAGTTGAACGACCCGGTAATCGCTCTGTGCATTGAGGAAGTCCATCAGCGATGCCCCTCCATGCTCGTAAGAGAAAGTTACGGTGTCGCGCACATACACCGACTGATCGAGATACTGCGCTTTGTACGGCCTGATCAAAGCAATATTGCTGCGCACCAGTTCGTAGGCGTTGTCGACGTCGCTAAAGACCTGCGCTTTAGCCGCTTCGGCGGCCTGCGTGCTTCTGTCGATGTCGATCAACGTGCGCTTCTTCTCGCCCTGATTCTTGTCGAAGATCCGCAGCGGAATGCTCACGCTAACGCCGATCGTCTCAGGGCCATTGGGGTTATTCGTCGAGGAGTTATTTGTGAACCAGCCTCCGAAGGTCGGATCGGTAGAGCCGTTTGCCACGGCCAGCTTGTGGTTCGTTTGGGACTGCTGGATCGTCTGAATCGCCGCCATCAGGTCGGGCCGGTTATCGAGGGCAATCTTGTGGTAATCATCAAGCGGCTGAAGGTCAGGCCCAAGGTCGAAGGGCCCGGTCACGTCGAACTGGTCCACTGGCGTGCGGTCGTCCAGCAGCAGAAGAAGTTGAATCTTCTGCTGACGCAGGTTGACGATCGCGGTCTCGATTTCCGACTCGTATTGCACGCGCTGAAGTTCGATGCGGGCCAGGTCGATCTTGGCCAGGTCGCCGGCTTGGAAGCGTGCACGGCTTATGTCGATGATCTTGTCGTAGTACTCCAGATCGGCTTTGGCCAGCGTTAGCACTGCCTTGGCCTGGAGCGTTTGCACAAAGGCAGAGCGCAGTCCGAAAACCAGGTTGCGTTCCAGATCCACGTGTTGCGACTGGGTAATCTCCGTGCCTTCCTTGGCGCTCTCAAGCCGCAGCTCCCGCTTGTGTTCGCGTTCGTGCAGGTAACTGAAGTTGGGTTGCTCAGTAGTGCCCTTGAAGGGAGTCCAGACCCCATTGTGCGGTGCAGCCTGGTTACCATCCACTGATAGAGTGAACTGCGGATTGGGGCGAAGGAATGCCGTGATCTCCTCCGCCTTCATCTCATCCACATTGGCCGCATCCGCTTTCAATACGGGATTCACCGCTTCGAACTTCGCTTTCACCTGGTTCCATGTAAGCGCCTGCTGAGCGCTCGCGGTACTCATCAAACAGGCAATGCCAAGGACAGGGCCTCCCAGGCCGCGAATTAGAAGAGAGCTCAGACTAACCTTCAAAGGCCACCTCCGGTTTCGGGAGCTTGTCCCCTTCTCGCGCGATCCAAACGTACAGGGTTGGGAGAAGGAAGATGCTCATCGCGAGAGATGCCATGAGTCCCCCCACAATGACAATGGCAAACGGCCGCTGGGAGTCGGAGCCGATAGCGTGCGACATTGCGGCGGGAAGCAGTCCCAGAGTAGCTACCAGCATCGTCATCATGATGGGGCGAAGCCGCAGGACGGCGCCTTCAATCGCAGCGCTTTCCGGAGTGTAACCTCGGGCTCGAAGCTGATTGATGTATTCAAGCATGATGACACCCGTTTGCACCGAAACTCCAAAGAGCGCCAAAAAGCCGACTCCGGAAGATACGCTGAAGAATGTGTGGGTCAATAGGAGAGCGAGCAAGCCTCCAGTGGGAGCCATGGCCACGTTGAGGATAATCAGCAGGGCCCATTTGAAGGAACGAAACATGGCGTAGAGAATGAGGAAGATAAAAAAGATCGTCAGGGGCAGGATAAAGAGCAGCCTTTTTTCCGCGCGCGTTTCGCTATCGTATTCTCCCGACCACTCCAGATGATAACCACGCGGTATCTGCACATTTTTGGCGATCTTCGCGATGGATTCCTTGACCGTGGTGCCCAGATCGCGCCCGCGTACCTCAAAGCGAATGGCCACATAACGGGAACCGTCTTCCCGGTAAATGTCGTAGGCGTCATCGCGAATCTGGGCTTTGGTCACCTGAGCCAGCGAGACGCGCTCACCGGAGGGAGAGAGCAGTCGAATATTCTGGATGGCCTCCTTGGTATCGCGATACTGTTTCTGATAGCGCACGACCACGTTGTAGACTGCCTCTCCCTGCAACACCTGGCTGACAGAATTACCTCCGACCGCGGTTTGAATTGCATCTTGTATATCGGCCACGTTGATGCCGAAGCGCGCGGCCGCCAGACGGTCAACGGTGAGATCGATATTCGGCTGGCCGGTATCGCGTTGAATTCCCAAATCCTTGACCCCGTCAACGTTGCCCATAACATCTTTGATCTGTTCGCCCTTTTCCTCGAGAACGTCCAGGTCCGGCCCGTAAAGCTTGGCACACAGGCCGCCTTTCGTGCCGGTCATCGTTTCATCTACGTTGTCCTCAATGGGCTGGGAGAAATTCCAGAAGGCCCCTGGATGTTTCTCCACTTCGCGGTCCATCGCGGCGATCAGCTCTTCCTTACTTTCATGAAAGATGGGTCGCCATTGGTCCTTTGGTTTCAAGTCGATGAAGTATTCCGTGTTGCCGAATCCTCCCGTGTCGGTTCCATCGTCGGGAGCCCCGGCTTGTGAGACGACTTTGGTGACCTCGGGGAACGAGGCGAAGATTTTGCGGTTTTGCTCGGTGAAACGCGTGCCTTCCGTCTCGCCTACGCTGTTCGCCATCGCGCCACGCGCCCAGATGGCGCCCTCGTCCAGGTGAGGCAGAAACTCCGAGCCAATGATGCCGCTAAACGTCAAGAAAATAGCGAGGGCGATCGAAGCCAGGCCAGCGCCGACTGTGATCCAGCGATTCTCGATCGCGGACTTCACCACACCCCGGTACCGATTCTTCAAAAACTCCATGACCGGGTTGCGCCATTCTTTGACACCGTGCGGGAAGAGTAGGGCAGCAAGCACAGGCACAAGGAAAATGGAGAAGACAATGGCGCCGAGTAGTGCGAAGGCAACAGTCCAGGCCATGGGCCGGAACAAACGACCTTCTACACGTTGGAGCGTGAAAATCGGCATGTAGGCGGTGATGATGATGCCAATTGCGAAGAAAACCGGCCGCTGGACCTCGTGAGCGGCATCACGGATCATCTCTACTGGCGATTTGATGCGCATCGTGATGCGACCTGCTTCGGGTGTCGAATCGCTTCTGTGGTGGCCGAGGTGCCTCATGATGTTTTCCATCATGACGACCGCACCGTCGACGACCATCCCAAAGTCGAGCGCTCCAAGCGAAATCAGGTTTGCGGGGATATGGCTCAGGTTGAGAAATATGGATGCGAAAAGCAAGGAAAACGGAATGGTGAGCGCAACAATGAAGGCTCCGCGAACATTCCCGAGAAACAGAAAGAGGATGATCGTCACCAGGATCATTCCCTCGCCGAGGTTGTGCAGCACCGTATGCAACGTGTAATGAAGCAGATCGCTGCGGTCGAGCATGGGAATGACCTTCACACCCTCGGGCAGGATGTGATTGTTGAGCTCGTCCACCTTCTGGTGAATCGCTTCGAGCGTGGGGCTTTCTTCGGCCCCCTTGCGCATCAGCACGCCGCCCTGGATGACGTCGGGCTCATCTACGATGGCGCCGTCTGGACGATGATCGGCTCGGGCCATGTGTCCCAGCCGAATTCTGGGGCCCCATTCGACGACCGCGATGTCCTTTACGCGAACGGGTGCCCCATTCGAAGTCGTCAGCACGGTGTTCTCGATATCCTGCACACTTCGGAAAAGTCCGAGTGCACGGACATTCAGCTGCTGCAAGCCCTCTTCGACGAAACTGCCGCCGGCGTTCACGTTGTTGTTAGTCAATTGGTTCTCGACCTGGCTGATGCTCAAACCGTAGGCGATGAGCTTGTTCGGGTCGACGCGCACCTGGTATTCGCGCGCGGTGCCCCCGAAGTCGCTCACGTCCACAACGTTCGGAACTTTCCTGAATTCCTTGTACAGAGTCCAGTCTTCGATGCTCCTCAAATTCATCAGGTCATACGCCGGATTCGTGCTCCGGATCGTGTACCAATAAATCTGGCCGGTGGGGCTCCAGTCCGTACCCATTTGAGGCAGCACGCCCGCAGGCATATTAACCTGCGTGAGCCTTTCCAGCACTTTCTGGCGGTTCCAATCGTCGATGGATTGGTCGTCGAAGATCAACGTAATCAGGGAAAGGCCAAAGATCGACTCCGAGCGCACCGTGGTGAGATGAGGAATTCCAAACACCTGAATTTCGACGGGAACCGATACTTGTTGCTCCATCTCTTCGGCGGAATGCCCGGGCCACTGGCTGATGATGTTCACGTAGTTATCGGCGATGTCCGGATAGACCTCGACGGGCATGTTGTGAAACGACACAGCCCCCCAGGCGAGCAATAACACCCCAACCGCCAGCACCACGTATCTATTATTGAGAGCAAAATCTACGAGATTGCGAATCATGCTTTCTTCCTCGGGTCGCGGAGTTGAACGTTATTCGTTGTCGATAACATTTTGGAGATTGATCGCGTTTGTCACGACCTGCTGGCCAGGCTGTAACCCGGATACAATCACCTGCATATTGTTCGGCAACTGTTCGCCACTGACGACCTCAACCCGCTTAAACTTCCCGTCCACTGGGATGTAGACCCAATCGCGGTCGTGCAGATGCACGATCGCGGACGCTTGGACAGCCGCGTAGTTCTGCTTCCCCTTGCCGAACAAAGTGACAGAGGCGAACATGCCCGGCCGCATCATCTCGCCCGGATTGGCCACTTCAATACGGACCTTCGCTGTGCGGATATTCGGGTCGAGAATCGAGCCGATGTTGCTGATCGTGCCCTTGAGAATCTTGTTCGGATAGGCGTTCAGCTTGATTTCGGCGGGCTCCCCAACGCGCACGTTGGCCATGTCGTTCTCGTAAACGTCACACACGATCCACACGGTGGTCAGGTCAGAAATTGTGAATGGATTCGGCGTGGAGTATGCCTGCACTGCCGCCCCGTTCGTCACTTCCTGGTCGGTGATCACGCCGGAAGTCGGAGCAACGATATTGACAATTCCCTTCGGATTATCGGGATCGCTGCCGAGCAGGTGAAGATGCTCAGTCGCGGTATCGAGGGTGGTCTTGGCGTCGTCCTCGGCGTCTTGCGCGACCTCCAGGTCTCCCAGCGCTATGGCCCCGTGCTCGTACAGAATCTTCCCTCGATCCAATTGCTTGCGCGCAAGCAGTTCATCGGAGATGGCCTTGCGGTAGGCGTCGAAGCCTCCCGAAATATCGTCGCTGCGAACACGCAGCAAGAGCTGGCCCTTCTTGACTGCGTCGCCGAGGCGAGCGCGGATGTCGACAATGCGGCCGGACGCAAGCGAAATCACCGGAACAGTCCGCGCAATGTCCGGGAATACAGTGCCGGTCACGGACAATTGCGACGGGGCCTGGTATTCGGTCGATGTTGCGATCGGATACTGCTCCGGATGCTCGACCGTGAAGGAGGAGACGTCCACTCCGGAAACCACCTTGGCCGGCGGGGGAGCTTCCGCGTCCGCATTCACCTTATCGCTCTTGCAACCGTTGGCGGCAACAATTGCGGTCAGAACGAGCAGCAACAAGGAAAACCCACGTGCTCTGCTTTTCATTTGACTTCCTGCTCCTTCGTGCGCTTCCAGTCCGGTCAGATCCGCGACCACGAATCCCGCCAATCGGTTGTTGGGCAGGTGGCCGCAGCGCAGAGGGTATCCATGTTCTGGAGCAGCGCCGGGATTGCAAGCAACCCCGGTGCTGCCCGTTCGGTCAGTGTGTCTGGCCGCATTCGCTACGCGCGGCCAAGTCGTCCCTGCGCTAGAACCTAACCATGATCGCAATCGTGCTGACGGTCTGGTTGGTGCGCAGGTCAGGCCACCAAATATTGGCAGAGCCGGCGGTTGCGGCGTTTCCGCCGTTGCAGGCGGTTTCGGCTAAGCTAAGACTTCCGTAGCCGTAACCGGATGGAGCCCCGTTGGCGCAGGCATACTGCGCAGGTTGACCATTGTTGGTGGGAGGGCCGCCAGCGAAAGCCGGAGGGGTGATTCCGCCGCGGCCGGTCCAGTAGGGCACGTCGGAGAAGCGATAACCTGTCTCTGCACGGAAGGTGATGAACTGGCTGGGCATCCAATCAAAGGTGATGGTTCCGTCGTGCATCTGAGCGCGATCACCACCGTTCTCTGTAAAGTACGGGGTGCCCGTGATGGCCGTTGCGCCGTTGATAGGCGGCAGAAGGGTCAGGTAACGGCCGGGATTGCTCATCTGGCCGCCGCCAAGGGTGATTGCGTACACGTCCTTCTTAAACCAGTAGCGGTTGTACATCATCCAGCCGATGAACGCCTGCTTGGGTCTGCCGTTGGCGCTGTTGTGGCAGTTTACGCCGCCGCTATAGGTTGAACTCGAACCCATCTCTGGTGAGAGCCCGTGCGGATCGTACGATCCGCTGGACGGGCCGCCACCGTACTCGCAACCAAGGTCGCCGGTCACTGTGAACGCAATCTTATCCAGCGTTTTCGTCGGCCTGTCATACACCTTGACCTGTGCACTGTAGTCGGCGTGGATGCGCGAGCGACCTGGATAGCCGATATCGTCTTCACCCAGGCCGTAGTTATTCCAGACGAAGTCGAGGTACGGCTTGGGGCGCCAGAGGATCTGCCCACCCAATCCGGGCTTGCCGTTCGGGCGTCCGTATGTCTGCCAGCCATTGATAATCCAAGGCTCGATCTTGAGGTTCTTTGTCGGGTACCACTGAATGCGGATGCCGTTGAAGAACCAGGGCGTGTTCGAGGAGACGAATGACGGCTGATAGGTCCAGTTATCGAAGTTGTAGTAGCTGAAGAGCCCAATGTAGGAAACGAAGATGCCGGCATCCACGTTCAAGCCATGGTTCACATCGAAGTGATATCCGCCCCATCCTTCCGAGATGTACTTATAGGCACCGGCTAAATCCCATTGGCCGCGGCTGGGGCTGGCGTCATTACGGACTGTAGTCGTGGCGAACAAGCCGGCCATGGTGAGGACGCGGCCGCGCACGTTGTCGATACGGATATCCCCACCGACGCTGAGCTGCTCCAACTGCCACTCGTCGGAACGGAAGGTCTCCGTCGATCCACCCAGACTGTCGTCCTTGGGATGGTTGTAGTCCAAGGTATAATTTGCGTCGGCACGGAACTCGGGCGTGAAATACTTGGTGCTCATGGGACTGTCCACTGCATGCCCATTGCTGTTGAGCCAGGTCCAGTCACCCGAGAATGGCGCTTCCTTGGTGGTCCTCTCAGCGCTGATCTCCGGAGGCGCCGGCGTGGCGGCAGGAGCGGGCGCAGCCGCAACTTGCATCTCTGGTGTAGCCGAACTACTCGAAGCGCCGCTCACAGCAACTCCTTCCGCTGTGCGCAAGGCGTTGGCGTCACCCTCGGCTTCGGCTGCGCCGTTGCTTGACTTCAGTTCCGCCTCAAGCTGCGCAATGCGCGCCCTCATCTCGGCGAGTTCTTTGATGACCGCATTGTTGTTGAGAGGAACAGCGGCAGGAGCCGGAGTCGCTGAACCTTCAGCCGACGGCCCGCTAGCTGTTTCTGAACTGGCGCCAGTTGCGGAATCTGTCGTCGTTGGGCGCGCAGCATCAAGACCGATTCCGGGCTCCTTGGTAGGCGCGACCTCAGCCAGGACCATTCGAACCGGGGGCCCCGAAACCTTGGCGCTCCGTTCTGGGCTCGTGGCGGACGCCGAAGCCGCGCTTTGGGCTTGACACGTAATCTGCAAAGCTATCCCGCAGATTGACAATCCTACTAAGATAGGGCTCTTGAACCCATTTTTCATAGTTATACGACCTCCTCGACGACGAGTGTCGCCTGGCTAAGCTGCGTTGGCTCTCACTGAGGAATAGTTAAATTACTGCTTCGGCCTTCCTCATTCCAATTGTTATGCGAAGCGACGTAAAGAAATCGCAAAGAATATACAGTTACTTCAGAAGAGTTATGAAGCATTCGCCTAACTTGCATAACGTCCCATATGCCCCGGGCACCTAGTTGTGTTTTGAGTCGAGGGGCATTTGGATAGACTTTACTTGGCAAGCCATAAAGAGCACGTATGCGTTTTCAAGAAAGTTATGAGAGCAGCATAAGTTCGACATAAGGAAGCCGTGAATATCGGTCCGTAGGGTTAGTTGCCTGCTGTGTTTTGCCCTTCTCGCCACGATGGAACGCGTATAACACTGTTGCGACTTAATACCTTTATCTCTTCCTTATCTGTCCTTTTCTAGCATGGTATTCGAACGATGCGGTTTCTTAGGCTATCCCGGCACGAAGGAGCCGACTCTAGTTAGACAAAAGCATTCGCTGAACACCCTTAGAGAGCAGTCATTCGATCAGGGAAATCAAAGAACAGATTGGAGTATTGAATGCATCACGCCAAATACGCATGGGCCCTTCTGACACTGGCGGCAATCGCCGCTCCAGCGCAGGAGTCAGTTCTTCCTGGCCGGCAGGTTCATCAGGCTCCTGATAAGGATGGCGTGTATTACGCGGGCCCTGAGGTCACCGCGCCTCGCCTGCTTCGTACCGTATATGTGACCTACCCTGAAGGCGTGCCCGCTAAGGAAATTCAGGGCATGACTGTCCTGGCCATGGTCATTGGCAACAACGGCATCCCTGCGCACATTCAAGTACTGCATACGCACGGCGGAGCATTCGATCAAGCCTCAATAGCGGCCGTCAAACAATCCGTCTTTGAGCCAGGCAGATTGGGAGACAAGCCCGTTCCCGTTTGGATCGATGTGCGAGTTGTCTTCCGCGCCGACCGCAGCCAGGCCGTTCCTCAGATCCTCATCACCGAGAGAGATCTGCCTCAACCGGATGCGTCGCAATTTGAAGACAAGCATCACAATCCACTCTCATACACAGCGCCCATTCCCATCCACACGGTTGACGCGGACTTCGTTGACCCATTTGCGAGAAACCCCTATGTGCAGGTGGCCATCGTTTCGGTCTTGGTGGGCGAAGACGGATCGCCGAAAGAGGTTCGGGTTTCGCGCGGCCTCGGGTTTGGATTGGACAAGAAAGCCGAGGCAGCTGTCTGGCAATATAGATTCTTACCCGCTACCAGGAAGGGCAGGCCAATCGCTGCGACAAGGGATGTCATGGTCGATTTCGCCAGGTTCTGATTCGTGGTGCTTAGTTTCGGCACCGCCTACGCCGGTGGTTGCACCTCGGGCCATTCCATCTCCGGGCTCGCCAACTTTCAGCTCCCCTCGCTCATCGCTGTCAGCGGCTTTTTCGCCGGCGGACTCGCCGCTTCCTACTCCATCCTGCCATTCGTAATTGGATGCCTATGACGAGCAACACACTTCCCGATCTTCCAGGTTGGGGCGTCAGTACTCCTCCCGCGCGCCCTCCCCATCCCGCATTTCTTGCCGTCTATCTGCTCCTCGGCATCGCATTCGGCATCGTCCTCACGCGCTCTGAAGTGCTCTCCTGGTTCCGCATTCAGGAGATGTTCCGCTTCCAGTCCATTCGCATGTACGGCATCATTGGTTCCGCGATCGCAACCGCGGCTGCTTCCATCGCCCTCATCAAGGCCGTAGGCGCAAAGTCCGTCGCGGGCAACGCTATTCAGATCCCCCCCAAACCTCTGGGCCGCGGAATCTCCTACGCCGCCGGCGGCACCATCTTCGGACTAGGCTGGGCACTCACCGGCGCCTGCCCCGGACCGCTCTTCGCCCTCATCGGGAACGGGGTTTCCGTGATGATAGTTGCCGTCTTAACTGCCTGTGGTGCAAGTCCTGATACCTTCGCACAAGATTTGGGCGCCATCCACAGGAGTGATTCTTAAAATCAGGTCATGGCGATGGGAACACGCAAGGATCGGGAGCGACAAGAGGATCTCTGGGT
>Ga0302200_10004646_pt1 | contig 10975 bp, 10 predicted proteins | sample II_Bog_N3_1_FD_194585 | JGI IMG/M metagenome (GOLD analysis project Ga0302200, IMG submission 194585) | Peat permafrost microbial communities from Stordalen Mire near Abisko, Sweden - II_Bog_N3_1 | ecosystem: Environmental > Terrestrial > Soil > Wetlands > Peat | place: Sweden: Abisko... | reverse complement strand
GTGTTCACTGGGACAATTGAATCAATTCTTAATCAAGTTACTCTTTCATTAACTGTTGTGTCTGACCAGCCGGTCACGATAACAGTCAATCAGTATATCACGTCCTCTTCTAATACAAAATGTAGTTCGTTTGTGTATTACGCTAAAGCTGGAACAGGGTTTAATCAGGCGATCCCAATCAATGGGAACTATTTAAACGTGGTGGTACAAAACACGGGAACAGCGACCACAACAACGTTAAATATTAATACGTACTATGGCACTGAAGCCGCAGTAACTCAGCTTGGTAATAGTCCGGTATCGATTAACGAAATCAACGGTGTGGCGATACCTACAACAAACATCGGCTTGCCTGTTGCACTTAATACGAACAATGTAGATGGTTTCAATCAGGTTGTAGTGGCTGAACGCACTGCGCAAGTCGAACTGAGTTTTATTGGCGCTGGTACAGTTACCACGCTAATGAATCAAACAACGTTGTCAGGTAGCGCGACAGCAACATGGACAGCAGGTCAGCTGACTGTTGCGACTACAACAACTAATCCATCAGTTGCGTTATTGTCATCCATTGCTACAAATACGTACCGTGCTGGTTTTGAAATATTTGCTTATTTTACAGCCTATTGGTCAGGGGCGAGTTCAGTAGCTGCCACATTCTCCCGTATCGGTTACATGGACGGTTCTGCGAATGGGTTATGGCTGGGATACGAAGCAGGGGTAATGTCGTTATCCAGAATGACTGGCGGCGCAATAACGTCTACTCCGAGAACATCTTGGAACGGTGACCTGTTGACTGGGCTGTCTAATTCTAAATTTACACAGGCTGGGGTTCCTGTAGCGATTAATTTTGCTAACTTGAACATATTCAGAATTCGTTTTGGATGGTTGGGTGCAGCATCGATTATATTCGAAGTGTTTTCACCAGATAGCGTTTGGGTCGTATTTCATGTCATTTATAACGCGAATATCGCTGTAGCGCCTACCTTACAAAATCCGAATTTACCGATGTCGATTTGGATCAATAGTCTTGGTACAACTGCTCAGACAATTGGCACGTCTTGTATGGCGGCAGGGTCTTCTTCACCACGTATGCCTAAATCAGCACAGGCTGCATTATTTTTGCCAGTTCAAAATGTTAGCGATACAGGCAGAACGTATATGACGTTCTACATGGACGTTGCTGCTGGCGTTACCGCTGAAGCACTGGCGTCAATGAGTATAAACACTGCCGGGACAGTGACGACGGGAACATCTTACACTGTTCCAGCTGGTAAGGTATTACGTTTGTCATCAATTTCAGTTACTATAAAGGCAACGTCTACTACCGCTATAACTGGTAGAGTTCGAGTTCGAGCAGCGGCCACCGTTGCGGTGACTTCGGGCATTGTTATGAATGTCGATGTGCCTAATATGACTGGTACGTTCGCAAACGGTGTCGGGACAAATGTATCGTACGATATCCCAGATGGAATAGAAATTGCAGCTGGCCAACAGATCGGAATTAGTCAATCAATGTCGGCCATATCTTCGACTGTTTCAGTTATTGTAACCGGGTTCTTATATTAGACGAAATGAGGCAGTGATGAGCGCGAATTATGATTCTTCTACGGTAGGTCTTCCTTATGTTCGAATTACAAATCTTGTAATAAATTACCCAGATGTAGCTGGGTCGCCAGTAGCGGCAATATGCCAAAGTAACGCAGTTACGATGGCTGATGACACTACTAGAAATCTTGATGTTTTACAATCACTGGTGATACCGATAGATCTTACGAGCGACGGGAGCACCCCTATTCCATTGGTAGATCCAGTCACCGGTGCTGGTTTAGGAACCACTACAACGCTGGATAACGTCTTTCTTCAGATACTCGCAGTTATCAGACAAGCTCAAGTTGCTAATAATCCACCAGCAACGAATTATTCTGCTAATGCGGTTGGTGTGTTATATGTTCGTACGCCACAGTTAGTTATTAATTGGCCAGATTCTACAGGGGGGTTACCAACAGCAATAATTTCTCAAAGTAATGCCGTTGTTCTTGTTGATGGGTCTGTTAGGCACTTGGATGTTTTATCTCCAATAACAATAACACTCGATCTTGTAAATAACGGAACAGCCGTTATTCCATTAGTGGATCCTACGACCGGAGTAAGTTTAGGCACGACAACAAATCTGGATACTGTTTATTTGAATGTACTTGCTGTTATCAGGCAGGCTCAAGTTGCGTCTGGGTAATAGATAGTTTAAATGTAATTACACTGACATTACTTTAGGAATAATAATCATGAGTAGTCAATTACGCTTTTAAAAGTCGTTTTGGCTTAGACGCAAATTCATTCTCAATCACAAATGTAGCTGATCCTGTTAACGCGCAAGACGTGGTAACAAAAATTTATGGTTCAAATGCTTCAAATATTTCTTCTGGGATTTTAGCTATAGCTTTTGGTGGTACTGGATCTACTACTGCCGCTGGAGCGGCTACAGCGTTAGGTTTAGGAACTACATCCGATGTTACGTTTAATACAGTTACTGCTACTACGTTTGTAGGCGCTTTCTCTGGGACTATTACAAACGCAACCACTTCTAATAACTTGGACGGCGGTGTAGCAGGTGCGTTACCGTATCAAAGTGCTGTTAACACTACTCTGTTTAGCGCAGCTGGTGTTTCCGGGCAACTCGTGCTAAGTGGCGGCACTGGTGCACCTACCTTTTTAAATCAAAACGCTATTACTCTACAATCAAGCCAGATTACAAGTGCTCTTGGATACACACCTGTAAGTAGCGCGTTACTTGGCGCTGCTAGTGGTGTTGCCACCTTGACAGCTGGTGGTACGTTAACACTAGCGCAGTTACCTACTTCTATTACGAGTGCGATGTCGTATCAAGGTACTTGGAACGCGGGTACTAACATACCAGCTTTAGCAAATGGTGTTGGTACTAAAGGTTATGTGTATAAGGTTAGCACTGCTGGCACTACGACACTTGATGGAAATAGTAGTTGGAATGTGGGGGGGGGGATTCGGCGGTATTTAATGGAGTGACTTGGGATAAGTGGAATGGCGCAACTACTGAAGTTACTACTGTTGCTGGTAGAGTCGGTGCTGTTGTGTTATCACAGTCTGACATTACTGGTTTAACTACTACTGACTCACCAACTTTTGCAGCTGTGTCAGCCACGACGTTTACTGGCGCTCTTGCCGGTAATGCCACTACAGCTACTAATGCTGGTAATGTTACCGGCACTGTAGCGATTGCAAATGGCGGTACTGGCGCTGTTACAGCAGCCGCTGCCGCTACAGCTTTAGGTTTAGGAACTACATCTAACGCGACGTTTTCTAGTATAACTACCACCACTGCTTCTGCTACAGTCGGTATTGTAGATACAGGTGGTATTGTTGCTCATGGATCGATTAATGCTCCTGCTGCCGTTTTAACTAATGCTGCTGAAGTAGTTCAAAATATAGCAGCTGCGCCTACCGCTATACAGAATTTTTACGTAGCGTTAGGAGGTGTAATGTATTGTAATGTGGCAGCTACTAATAATTTCATTTTAAATGTCGCGTGGAGTGCAACGACAACGTTTAACAGTGTTGTTGGCGACAATATAGCTGTTTCATTAATAATTGATGTGTTGCAAGGAAGTTCTCCAACGTACTACATGTCTGGTTTACAAATTGATGGTGTTGATTTAGTAAATGGTACGAATCTATTTTGGGGTAACGATACACCACCAACAACTGGTCTTTCAACAAATGGTTACGATCGCTACGCAATCAATATCGACAAGGTAGCAAGTGCGACGTATATTGCTAAGATCGCACAATTAAGATTTTAATTTCATTCAAAAAACTAACTACAACATGGATAAGATTTTTACTTGTTGTAGTTAGTTTATTAAAAAATATTAGTTAGAAGGAATAATCATGCCTTTAATGGGAACGCTGGCAGCGAACGCGATTAATTCATTTGTTAATTTCGTTAAGAGTTTGTTTGGACTATTATCACCATTACAAGGAACAGTGCCTGCGTCTATAGCGACTGGTTCTTCGCCACAGTACCCGACTATTTCTCCAGATGGATTGAATATATATACTGCTAATAACGGTGGGAATAGCGTATCGATGTTTTCTATTAATACGAGTACAGGGTTATTAGCTGCTCTAACACCAGCTACGCTTTCGATAGCTACTACTAATCCTAATAGTTTCTGTATTTCACCAGATGGAAAAGATGTATATATTTGTAATCCCGGACTGAGCGTATTAGAATCATTTAGCAGACATCCGTAAAGTGTTTTAGAATCATAAAACCCAGAGCTAAATACTCTGGGTTTTATGACGTAGTATTTTTTACTAATTGCGTGTATAATTTGAAAATTTAACATTGTTTCTTAATAGGTAAAATAACATGCCAAATGTAAAAATAAATACACCATGGCTTTTTATGGTGAATGCAGGCGCGTTAGGCGACATCGTCGCCGCGACCCCTACTTTAAAATATGCCATAGAAAATATCTGGAATAAACCAGACTCAATTTACAATGTGATGATAAAAGAATATTTTATACCTCTTCTTCATTTCGTTCCAATATCTCGTATTAGAATTCTCGGTAAAGAAGGATTCGAATCAAAGATAGCAACTACAGCAGTTTGGTTAAATGATATAAAAGATTCCCCTAACGGACCTACAGCGGATATTAATCCATTACGTATGTCGCTGATCGATTACGCGTCAATTAAGCTTCTTGGAACAGTATTGCCATTAGAACATAAAAATTATCCCAAGATATCAACTAACGGGACCAACATTAGTAAATTCAAATTACCAGAAAGATATGTTTGTATCTGCGCCACCGAAGTCAATAAAAACAGAGCGCTGCCAGCAGCAGAAATTATTAAGTTATCTGAATACTTACTTAGCGTTGGGATTACACCGGTGTATCTTGGTAAATCAGAACGCCCTTTTGAAACATTTGGTGCAGGAACGCAATATGGTGTGGCGCCTAAAGCAATTCCAGGTGTCATTGACTTAATCGATAAGACTAGTCTTCTAGAGGCCGCTAAGGTCATGGCGAAGTCAGAGTGTGTGGTAGGTGCAGATACTGGTTTAATTCATCTAGCAGCTTGTAGTGACGTTAGAATCATTTTGTTGTTATACGACTGTCAGACCAGATCTCAGAATGCCTGTACGCCACAATCAATTAGGATGGAACTTTGTACCAATTGTTCCAGATTCGGATAAGTGTCAATTTTGTCAATCTGACTGGTGGATGAATGGTTGGAATTTTAATAATTGTTACGATAAAGATTCATACGAATGTTTAACATCCACACAAGCAGATAAAATTATTAGTGCGTTAATAGTAAAAGGTGAATTTTCTAATATAAAAGAAACTCAATCTGTTATTTATTTGTAAGTGTTTTATTATGTTTAATAGCAGTAAATTAAACTATGAAATATATACCAAAAAGACTCATTCCAGAATATTTCAGACATATATACTGGAGGTGAGATTGAGCCTATACTAAGCTTGATACAATCACGTAACACTTAATTTTAATACTAGGAGAATACCATGAAAACCTTTATCTCTGCGATTGTCTTTGCTCTATTTTCGTCCACCGTTTTCGCAACCGGCGCAGTAACAACTGTTTCGAATCCAGTAGATTCGTTCATTGTATCACAACAACCAGCAGAGGTTGTGATTCCACCATCGACAACAACGTTACCAAAGGTTCCTCGATTCATTTGCAACATTCAGGGTTTAGCATGCTCGAACATTATCGTCAGCCCGATCGATATTCCGATTACGGATTCAACGCATGTTCCAGCTGTAGTTAGCGCGGAATGCAAAACAATGCTGGAAAATAACTGGTCCGTTTTGAAACAATCGGCTGTCTACAAAACTTCGCCGGTGAACCGTGCAGGGATGGAAGCTACTCGTTTCGAAATTGGTCATTTCGTTTCCTGATCATGAAAGAACTCTGGAAGCCATTACCAATCAGTTAGGTGCTGGAATTTTGCGTGAAGCGAAAATCGTTGGCGCAAATGATAAGTTCCTTGTGGTCCTCGATCGACAATGTAATCGTGGCGAAAACAAATACTATTGCGACGCGGCGGTGTATTGGCGTGACGGTCTTACTTAAAAAGTAAGACCGTCGATAGTATAAAAACAGGAGAGTTATTCTTTCCTGTTTTTTTTTGTTCTTTTTTAGTAATAGTTCCTAGATTCTTATGATTGTAAGTTAGAAAATAATAATTACAGTATTGTATAAGTTCAATTTAATGGATAAGGATCAATTATGTTATCATACGGAAGTGATCAATACGGTCAAAACACAGATATTGCCCCAATGCCATCGACGCTGCCTTATGACTTACCTTTCTCTTGTTTGGATCAAATATCAGCAAGCGAAGTATTTGGCAGTATGATAATGGTTCGAACGATAACATTACCAGCATTGTTAATAGGATCACTCGCAACATGCGACACGCCACCAACTACGTCTAACTCACAACTCAATGTTAAAGTAAATGGAACTGTTGTCGGTAGTGTGTTGTTTACTCCCGTGTCGAATTCTGGTGTATTTACATTTACAAACGCTATAACACTTAACGCTGGAGATAAATTAGAAATAGTTACAGATGCAACTGTGTTTGATATTTCTATTGCAAATATATCAATGACTTTAGTTGGTAGTTTCCAATTCATCTAGCGTAAAGGCACATATGTCTATTTTAATAGGTAATCCATCTAGGCGTAGAGGCAGTAGTGCTGGCGGTGGTTTAATTATTCAATTGCAAAAAATGATGTTGGTGTCGTGTCAGGACATCGTTACACTAGACGCAACATTAATAGGGACTCCAATTGGACCGCAGACGTATAACTGGGTTCAGTTGTCAGGGTCTCCTGTCACCTGGCTAGAGCCTCAAAATCAAGCATCGTCGACATTCCAACAACCATCCAATCGTAACGATAAAGTATTTCGTTTCTGGCTTGATCAAGGAACGCGGTGGCAACAGTATGCTGATATTACGATAACTTCTGTTGCGTTAGATACGTTTTCACAACCACCCGCTATTGCTCCAATATTTGTAAGAACTGGTTTAGCGACACAGATTGTTAAACCACCATACAGCATAGAACCAGCACCAACGGATAATCAGCTAGGTGTTGTTGTGCTGAATAATACGGAACGAATGGTAGTGTTCCAGCCAGTGACAGATACACAATTTGTTTCGCATTATCAATTGAATAAATTACAAATCGGATCAACGACTGAAGAGCAACATATTCCTTTTAAGGTGAATTATTTCCGTGGTTTGGAACTCGGTTCAGTGTATAGAATCGACACCGTTCTTAACAATAACGGTTTTATTTCTCAATTGAAGGGGAGTGTCGTTACAGCTGTGTTACCGGCTAACAATGAGTTAGCTGTGATGGAGAAAAGTCCAATACACGTTGCTAACGTAACCCGTGGTATTAATTTTACAAAGAACACTATATCTCGTGAATTAGAAACACTTGCGCCGGATAACAATGACACGATGACGGGTGCGTTTAGTTGCTTAGGAATAGCAATGACAAAAGCAGTCATATCGCGTTCTTTAGAGACTGCTCCAGTTGTGTTAGACACAATGACAGGTGGATTCAAAAATAGAGGTATTCATTTCACAATGACTGTCACGCAGTCAGCATATTCGTCAATTGGCTAGAGGAAGAAATCATGCATGCAACGGGAATTAAACCAAAAGGTAGAGCAATTGGCATTTTGCGTAATGCAAAAACATTGGAAATAGAAGGTGGTTTTGATCAATCGAATATTATTTTGGATAATATATTTATTGATTTAATAAGTTTTGGTAATACTGACATTCCCTATGCGGATGGCAACGGTAACAATTCTGGTTTAATCACACTACCTAATACCGTAGCTGTTACAACACGCGTGATGTCGCCTAGCCGTATTAACAATACAATACCAGGCAGCGTGAGTGGGGTTACTGATACAACGGCTATTGGTAACGCAATCCCAAACGTAGTTAATCCTACGTTCTTTCCGACGTCTGGTAGTACAGAACAATATGTTGAATTTACTACACGGATACCAGTGCCACCTGTCAATATGTTAATTAACACAGTAATGCTGACAGACTGCGCGTCAATCACGCAGAATCAATTGAATGATATTTCAGGGTATTTAAACTACGCGCACGTTTACGCGTACGCTAGTTTAGCGACACCCTGTCCTCAATCGACGACGCAGATATTGGATGTCTATTATCGTGTTCAGTTTCCTCAAGCCGCTAATTACTCGACTGTTCAGAATAGAGAAATTGCAAAGAGAATCTCTGGTATCTATGGCAATAACTCGAAATCCCCACTATACGGTTCAGCCAATAGTAATGTGTTTAAATTGCCGGTAATTAAAGCCGCCGACATTCCGAATATTACACTGAATCCTATGTTTGATCATACTTCATTGGGTAGTGGCATTGCTAATTTTTCTACAAATGGCGTCTTTTTCAAAAATAAATTTAATAGAAATTTTAGTCTAACCGATGTGGTTGGCGTAATGCTTGGTGGTGTTAGCTACAATGATAGTGCAAGCGATCTGCACATGGCTGACGTTCCGTTTGCGCCAGCGGGCATTCAAAATGTTTTTGGTCATACACAGAGTAGTACGTTGCAGTTTTTAGATGTAGACGGCTTGCCTACTGGAACAGGGTATTTTTCTCCAACTGGAAATTGGGCTAATAAGAACGCCGCTGCTAACGCAGGGCAGTGCTATAGTGGAGAATTTCCACAAATGTACAATGTAAACATTGTAGTAAGCGGCAATGTAGGCGTCGCAGAATATACGTACTCTAAGCGGCCATGTTTCGGTTATTCACCAAGCGTTCTTGCGAACTATGGTAATAGCAATACACAGGACTTTACTCCAGTGCCAGCACTTTGTACTTCTTTTCCAACGAATAATACTCAATATAACAATTTCAATGCCGGTGTCAATGAAGCTCAAGTAACGCTTGGACAAGATATTTACAGCGGGCTTCTTGGCGACTTAACGCAGATTGGCACACGTCAAATTAGCTCTACAGTGGCGTATGATGCAGTGTCTGTTGTGATCCCAAGTATGAACAGAATCATGCTGTATAATCTGGCAAACTCTGATTACTGGTATTATACCGCAGCTTTCACAAACATTCAGCAAGCTGCTGTTGTGAATGGTCTGATTTATGTGTCCTGTAAAGCAACCGGCTTATGGGTAATCAACCCAGTTACCGGCTCAGTAACTTCCTTAGCAGCGCCAGCTGTAGGAATTGATTTAAGTGCAACGAATGGTGTAGCTGCCGGTTACAATAACTCAGTGTGGGTTGTTGGCAATAACTGCATTGCGAACTATGATGGTATTTCAACATGGACAGCGTATAACCAAACAACAACCCCTGCATTTAATTCACCAGGTATCAGTGATGGAAACTGGTCCAATGTTGAATATTTGGTAGCAGATGCAAGTAGTGTTAGCGGCGACTTAATGTTAGTTCGTAGACTTGATGCTACCGTAGACGCAACTTCATTTGGCGTCTGGTGGTCGCCAGTGTTAGGTAGTGCGGTTAACTTTACTTCAGCACTCGACAACGGTGCTGGCTACGGTATGCCGCGCTTGAATCGCAGTCACTTAAAGTGTTCAGCCACACATGGCACGTGGGTAATCGCGTGGAGTAGTGCTAACTACGCATTAACGTTTGGTACGAACAATACAACACTGTTGCAGGGACCAACAAAAAACGTATATACACAAGGAGATGATGTTTTTGGCACCAGTAACAACTTTACTTCAGCATTGAACAGTGTAAATTTCGTACCAGCCGCTACCGGAGATGACCGTATTCTTCAGATTGGTGTCGCGAATAGTTTGTCTAATTCTACTGGGGGAAGAGCGCAGCTCTATCTTGTAAAGCCAGATGGGAGTGGAATAGATACTTCTCTCACTGAAAGCAACGCCAACGCAGCATCAATGTGTATTCCAGTTAATATCTCACCTTCTTTTAAAGTTGCGAATTCCGTAGAATTCGCTTCATACGGTGGTTCTGACATGGCTGTTTGTGTGAATCTTGGTAATGGCGTGCTATTCGTCATGTCTGCTATGCTACTTTATAACGGTTTGGGTGTTAGCGGTTGGGGAAATGGAATATATTCATCCTTATTCATATACCCGTTTGATAATTCAGTTGCTGGCGCTGGATCATTAGCTTATCTGGGTAAAACGAGTTATGGATGGAACGGTAGTAGTTGGGTAGCTGGGTCTACCACATCAAAATTAACGCACACGGCAGTTGAATCACTCGACAGTGGGCTGAGTATTAATTTCGTCGATGGTGCATCAGGTACTTCTTTTGTAGTGACGGAGTTCTATAACTTTGCTGTCTGTGAAGGTCTGTTGAAAGACAACGCCACGACAAATACTATCGAAGATAATATCTATTTCAAGAAGGCCTACATTAATGTAAACGATGTTAATCTTGCTGTCATTCCCGTCCCAACAGCTGGGCAAACGGGATTAGTTGGGATTGATTTAAATCGTTCAAACGCAGCATCTAGAACTACTTTGGATGCGAATAACAATACCGTTTTTCTAGATCAGAACGGCTCGCAATTTAGTGTTGGAGATAAAACAGTTATTGGTGATTTTGTAATCACATATGGCTGGGATAACACCAATGTAAATATGAAGGACATTGAATTTGGTATCGGATATGTTGGCGTGGCTGGCTCGTTAGACCAGAATGGCCGAAGTGGTATTGTTTGGGGGTTTTCCATTGACTCAACGGTTAGTCCTGGTATCGGACACGCTCACGCTATATACCCACCCAATGGCTTAACGCCGCCTATTAACGGGGGCGCTGATTTAGGGCCAGCTAGTAACGTTACATCACTTGGGATTTCAAGGGTGGGCGGTGTTATTCAACTTA
>Ga0302200_10004639_pt1 | contig 10984 bp, 10 predicted proteins | sample II_Bog_N3_1_FD_194585 | JGI IMG/M metagenome (GOLD analysis project Ga0302200, IMG submission 194585) | Peat permafrost microbial communities from Stordalen Mire near Abisko, Sweden - II_Bog_N3_1 | ecosystem: Environmental > Terrestrial > Soil > Wetlands > Peat | place: Sweden: Abisko... | reverse complement strand
GCTTTCCCAGCCCGCCACGGTATAACCAAAGCAGGACATGAGCGACCCTTCCCCCCATCCCAGTCCAAATTCCGGCACGCCCACCAACCCCGGCAGCACTCCCGGCCCCGGCACCATGGGCGCCTTTGCCTCGCAGGACTTCCGCCGCTACCAGCTGGCCCGCCTTTCCGCCATCCTCGGCGCAGAGGCGCAGACGGTCGCCGTCGCCTGGCAGGTCTACTCCATCACCCATCGCGCGCTCGACCTGGGCAACACTGGCCTGGCGCTGTTCCTGCCCGCTCTGCTTTTCCTCATTCCGGCCGGCCACGTTGCCGACCGCTTTGACCGCCGCCGCATCATCCTGCTCTGTTACAGCCTGCAAATGTTCGCCACCGCTGCCCTGCTCACCCTGGCCGTCGCCGGGACGCGCAATATCTGGCTCATCTACGCGGTGCTGTTCGTCGTCGGCATGGGCCGCGCTTTTTCCGGGCCCGCCGCCTCCGCGCTTATCCCCCATCTCGTGCCCCAGGAGCACTTTGTCAACGCCGTCACCTGGGGCGCGGCCGTCTTCCAGATCGCCAATATCGCCGGCCCCGCGCTGGGCGGACTGCTCTTCACTCTGCCGCTGGCCTGGCTGCTGCACGGCACCCTGGCAGGAGCAGGCATCGTCTACTGCTTCACCCTGGGCACACTGGTGGTCTTCCTGACGCTCGTCGCCAGCCTTTCCGTGCGCCTTGGCCGGCTGGAACACCGCGCCACCACCCTCAAGGTCATCTTTGCCGGCTTCCATTACGTTCGGCGCGCGCCCATTTTGCTCGGGTCGTTCTCGCTGGATCTATTCGTCGTGCTGCTGGGCGGTGCGGTGGCCCTGATGCCCATCTTCGCCAATGAGATTCTGCACACCGGCCCGCGAGGCCTCGGCCTGCTGCGCGCCGCCCCCGCCGCTGGAGCGCTGATTGTCTCCTTCCTGCTGACCCGCTTCCCGCTCGGCCGCCACGCCGGCCTGCGCCTATTTGTCTGCGTTGGACTCTTCGGCGCGGCCACGGTTCTCTTCGGCCTCTCGCGATCCCTGCCGCTCAGCCTTGCCGCGCTGTTCATCGCCGGCGCGGCGGACATGATCAGCGTCGTCATCCGCAGTTCGGTCCTGCAACTCGCCACGCCGATCGAGATGCGCGGCCGAGTCTCCGCCGTCAACTCGCTCTTTGTTGGAGCCTCCAACGAACTGGGCGAGTTCGAGAGCGGCCTGACCGCGCAATGGCTCGGCGCCGTGCGCGCCACCGTCGCCGGCGGCATCGGAGCCCTCATAGTCACCGGGCTCTGGGCATGGCTCTTCCCCAACCTGCGCAAGGCTGATGAACTCACCGCCGAATCTCTCGGCCGCCAGATCTCCTGAAGCAGCGCCGGGCAGAAACGGAAACGGCGTCCAACCGGCCGCCGTTTCCCGTCTAGAACGCGCTTCTGCTCCCAGCTATCTGGGCTTCTCTTCGCTCTTTTTCGGTGCTTCCCTGTTGTCCTGCGGCTTGCTCTGTTGTGCTGGCCGAGCCTGCTGCTGCGGTCTGGCCTGCTGCTGTGGCCGTGCCTGCTGCTGTGGCCTTGCCTGCTGCTGTGGCCTTGCCTGCTGCTGTGGCCTTGCCTGCTGCTGTGGCCTTGCCTGCTGCTGTGGCCTTGCCTGCTGCTGTGGCCTGGCCTGTTGCTGTGGCCGAGCTTGCTGTTGAGGCCTTGCCTGTTGCTGAGGCTTGGCCTGCTCGCGATTTGCCGGCTGTCCATGATTCATCGGGTGCATGTTGTTCGTCGCAGGCTGTCCATGGTTCATCGGGTGCATGTTGTTCGTCGCAGGCTGTCCATGGTTCATCGGGTGCATGTTGTTCGTCGCAGGCTGGCTGTTCATCGGCCGTGGGTTGTTGCTCGGCTGGTGTGCATTCATCGGCTGGCCGTTGTTCAACACAGGATGCTGATTGTTCTGCATTCCCTGGCGTGACGCGCCGTCGTTCGGCTGCATCACGGGAGCCGGGCGAATGCCACGGTCTGCCTGCATAGGCTTCTGCGCAACCATCATCTGCGGCTTGCCATGATTCACCGTGACGAATTGCGCACGATTGCCCTGCGCTGTTCGCGCCAGTTGCATCTGCGCCTGCATCGGCGCCGCATGAGGAGCGCGGAAGGCCGCCACCTCAGCCCGGACAGGTCGCACTTGTATCCCGCGAGGACCGCCGTTGTAGCTCATACGGCTGTTGTTCCCAATCGATACATTCAGGGCAACCCGGTGGTTGTACACGTAGTTGCTCTGCAGGTTGCGCACGTTGTTCACCGTGATGTTGTAGTTGAAGTCGTTCCCGTGCCAGTAGCCGCCCTGGTACCCCCGACCAACATACCCAAAGCCGTAGTTCACTCCGCCATAGAAGCCGATATACCGGCCCCAGTATCCGCGGTAGAATCCGTAGCGACCAGCGTTGAATCCCCAGTATCCTGGGGTCCACAAGGCACCCACGTACGGCGGAGTAATCCAGGCGCCCGGCACCCAGTAGTACCCTTCCGGCGAGTAATCCCAATAGCCGGGCGTCCACAGATAGCCCGGTCCGGGAATCGCCGGCTGCTCATACTCCGGCAGCTCTGGCGGCGCCTCCGTGGCATAGGTCACTGGCGTGTCGTTGTAGTCCTCATCGCCAATGTTCGCGCTGTCATTCTGGTTGCCATCAGTGGCCGCCATGGGAGTTTGCTGCTGGCTGTTGTCGGTTTGCTGCATCGCCTGCGTCCCATTGTTCTGCGCCGGTGTTGTCGCCATCTGGCTCCGCGAAGCATCCGCTACCGGCGCCAGGTTCGCATTCGCCGGGTCTGTCGGATCCGTCGATGCCGCCTGCACGGACTGGTCCGGCAGAGCACTCTGTGCGTCCGCGCCGTGCTTACAGCCGCTTATCCCAAACACAAGGCCAAGCGCCAGAACTGGCATTGCCGCTGTTTTCCACTGATACGTCATAGCATTTCTCCCGTTTTCCCGGTCAAGCTGAATCAAACTCGCCTCAGGGCACAATCTACGCCTGAAGCCCATCTGCGCCGGCGTTGCCGGGATACAACAGACATCCCCACCGTCTCACCGCGCCCTCCGCTACCGCTGTTTCGTATTGCACAGGCCGTCACCGCCGCTGTCGCACAGTCCCCCTGCGCTCCGCAAATCTATACTGAAAGAGCCATGTCAGAATTTCTGCCCGTCGACGAACAAATGGACCTGCTCCAGAAGGGCGCAGCGGAAATCATCCGCGCCAGCGACCTGCGCGAGCGCCTGGAACAGAGCCGCAAAACCGGACGCCCCCTGCGCGTCAAAGCCGGCTTTGACCCCACCGCGCCCGACCTCCATCTGGGCCACACCGTGCTCATGCGCAAACTGCGCCACTTCCAGCAGCTCGGCCACCAGGTCATCTTCCTCGTCGGCGACTTCACCTCGCTCATCGGCGACCCCACGGGCCGCAACGTCACCCGCAAGCCGCTTACCCGCGAGCAAATCCACGAAAACGCCGAAACCTACCAGGCCCAGGTCTTCAAGATTCTCGACCGCGACAAGACGGAGATTCGCTTCAACTCCGAGTGGCTCGACAAGCTCGGCTTTGAGGGCACCATCCGCCTGGCCGCCCACTTCACCGTCTCCCAGATGCTGGAGCGCGACGACTTCCACAAGCGCTACCAGGCCGAGCAGCCCATCAGCCTGCATGAATTCCTCTATCCCGTGATGCAGGGCTACGATTCGGTTGCGCTGGAGTGCGATGTGGAGCTGGGCGGCACCGACCAGAAGTTCAACCTGCTCTGCGGCCGCGAACTGCAGCGCGTCTACGGCCAAAAGCCGCAGATCATCCTCATGAACCCCATCCTCGAGGGGCTCGACGGCGCGCAGAAGATGTCCAAATCCCTGGGCAATGCCATCGGCATCAACGAGGCCCCCGCGGAGATGTACGGCAAGCTCATGAGCATCTCCGACGAGCTGATGTGGCGCTACTGGACACTTCTGACCGACCTGCGCACCTCCGAAGTCGAGGTCCTGCAGGCCGAGGTCGCCGCCGGAACACTGCACCCCATGGAGGCCAAAAAGCGTCTCGCCCGCACCATCGTCACCGGCTTCCACTCCGCCGAAGAGGCCACCCGCGCCGACGAAAACTGGGCCCGCATGTTCCAGCAAAAGGCCACCAGCGAAGACCTGGAAGAGACGACAGTCGCCTACGCCGATCTCGTCGCCCCCTCCGGCCTGCCCGGCGTCCTCGCCATCCGCCTGCCCAAGCTCCTCGTACACCTCGGCCTCGCCGCCTCCGGAGCGGAAGCCAACCGCAAAATCGCCGAAAAGGCCGTCAAGCTCGACGGCGAACCCGCCACCAACGCGCAACTCACCCTCGACAAGCTGCCCGCCCGGCTCGTTGTCCGGCTGGGCAAGCGCGCCAAGGTCGCGATCATCGCATGATCTTTCAGCAATATGGCTTGCGATAATTCGCCAAATGGCGCATACTGCTTTCAGAGGTGGTGCGATGGCTACATTTGCCGTACCCGAAGTTCTCGGTGGTGACATCTTCCTCGGCCAGTCCATGGCCAAGAGTGGGGCGTTGGCTGAGTTGGTCCGCGAGGGGCTGCCCATCAAGGCCCTGCTGCTCTTGGCCGAGCGGCTCGACCTGCGCCAGACGGAGATCGCCGAGAAAATCGGCATTCCCATGCGCACACTCACCAGGCGCATCTCCTCGGACTCGCGCCTCACCGCTGCCGAATCCGACCGCACCGTCCGACTTGCCCAGGTATATGCCACAGCGGTCGAAACCCTAGGCTCCGGCGAGAAAGCCGCCGCCTGGCTCAAGACCCCCAATCGCGCTCTGCGCGGTATCCGCCCGCTTGACCAGCTCGACACCGACCCCGGCGTCCGCGAGGTCGAAGAGATCCTCGGCCGCATCGCCTACGGCGTCTATAGCTGATGCGCATCTGGCGAATCTGCCGCGTCTGCTATGCCTGCGAAGCATTTTCCGGCGACGGCGCGCGCCGCTTCGGTGGCCGCTGGAACTCCCGTGGAACGCCCATGGTCTACGCCTCCACCTCGCTCGCCCTCGCCGCCATGGAGCTTTTCGTCCATCTTGAGCCAAACCAAGCCCCCGACGATCTTGTCTATATCTCCGCCGAGCTGCCGCCCGGCGAACCCGCCCTGCGCTGGGATCAGTCCACTCTACCGCCCAACTGGTGGGGCGACGAACTCGGTCCCGTCCGCGACCTTGGCGACTCTTGGGTCCGCAGCGCCCAATCCCTCGCCGTCCTGGTGCCTTCAGTCCCCATCCGCCCCGAGTGGAATGTCCTCGTCAACCCGCTCCACCCGGGCCTCGCTCAGCTACAGATCGCCCCGCCCAAGCCATTCCATTTCGACACGCGCATCTTCTCCGCCCGCTGAAGCTACTCGCCCTCGGCCTCCTCCATATCGGGCTCGGTCCACAGCAGAATCGACTGCGGCAGCGTAATCGCCATCGCAATGGTCGCCAGCACCAGCCCGTAAATCAGTTGCATCGGCGTCATCGGCAACCGAGCCATCAGCCACGCCAGCAGTCGCGAACTCCCCGCGGCCCACGCCGCCAGCAGCCACATCGGCGCCAGCGCCACAATCAGCGCCTGGTATGCCTGGAAATGCGCATGGTCACGCTGCGCCTGCTCCCGCTCGTCGTTGCGCAATTCGCTGTCGCGCGGCTCCGGCTCCCACACCCGAAGGCCAAACAGCAGCACAAACGGCACTGGAGTCACCCGCCGCACCGGCGCCCGCTCGTTGAACGGCTTTACAAGGCCGCCAAACTGGTACCCGCCCAGCAGGAACCGATTCACCAGAAACGTCGCAAAAATCAGGTAGTACCCGCTCGTCCGCCAGTGGTCCAGCAGGTACAGCTCCACCAGAACAGCGGCCAGCACCATATAAATCGTCGCCACCAGCCACCGCCGCGCCGCCCGCGGAGCCATGTCCAGCCGCTTGCCCATCAACACCAGTTCCGCTTTCATCGCTTCTCCTCATGCGGCGGCAATGCCCGCCCATACACCTGCGCGCTCAAGGCCTCCAACGGTCGCGTCGAGAAGATCGCCTCCACCGGCAGCCCAAAGTACTCGCTCAACCCAAACGCCAGCTTCAGGCTGGGCGAGTAATCCCCCCGCTCCAGAAACCCGATCGTCTGGTAATTCACACCCAGGGCGTCGGCCAGCTCCTGCCGGCTCACCCCTCGCTCGGCGCGCAGCACCGCGATGCGGTTGTACAAACCGCTCTCGCTTGGCCCGCCCTTGCTGTTGTCAGAGTTATCAGGCATAGCGATATATTGCTTTAACACAACAATATTGTCAAATGGAAAACATCTCTAGGGCGTAACAGCTCATATGCCGCCTCAACGTCCGTCGTTTGGCCGGTTGCCGGGGCGGCGCTTCAGGCCCGCGCCAGCCAGGGAATCGAGAACTCCATCGTCGCGCCCACGCCAGCCGCAAGGCGCGTGAGCGTCAGCACGGTAATGTCGTCATCCTGCCCAAAGCTGACCGCCGCATTGGCCGTTTCCTCGGCATTGGGACGCGTAGCAAAATGCTCACAAACGCGATGGAAGCCGAACAGCTCGCCAGAGCCGCTGCGCGCCTCCAGCAAGCCATCCGTGTACAGCGCCAGGTGGTCGCTGACCGCCAGCCGAACATGCTCTTCCGCGTAGGTCATGCCATCGACAATGCCCAGCGGCAGGTTGCCCGGCATCTCCACTTCTGTGCCATTGATCAGCGGCGCGGGATGCCCGGCCGAAGCAACCGTCACGGACCCATCCGAACCCACCCGCAGCGCCAGGCAGGTGGCAAATCCGTCGTGAATGCGCCCCGCCAACCGCCGGTTCAGTCCTGCCAATACCGCGGCAGGGCTTGGGTCCACATCCGCCAGAATGTGCAGCGCACCCACAATCAGCGACACGCTCATGGCTGCCTTCAGCCCCTTGCCGCTCACATCACCCAGCACAATCAGCGTCGAACCGCGTCCCACGGGGATGATCTGGAAGAAGTCTCCGCCCACTTCCTGAGCCGGACGGTACGCGCTGGTCACCGCAAAGCCGGGAATCTCCGCCAGCTCCTCGGGAATAAGCACCTGCTGCAGCTCGCGTGCATTCTGGAACTCCTGCTCCAGCGACGACTGGCGGCGGCGATATTCCACCGCATAGCGCAGCACCGCATAGACAATCGCCAGGAACAGCGCACTTCGCAGCATCAACTGGACCGTGAGCAAGCTGCCTAAAAAGTCGAGCTGGAAGTCCGTCATCCGCTCGGCCAGCGACCAGTGCGTAAACCGGATACCCTGCGCGGCTATGTTGCTCACCGCATACCAGGTTGCGTTGACCACTGCCAGGATGGCCACCGCCCAGCGCGCCGAGTCCAGCTGGCGACGCGTGACCACGGCCATCAGAACGAGCAGAATGGGCACTGCCTCCTGGGGCAGAATGATGGCTGTCAGAATCGCGTCCGCAATTTGCATCCCCCTGGCCGACAGCAGCGACGGATAGAAGAATGCAAGCATGCCATCCACAGCGCCAACCGCAATGGTGAACAACGCCAGCCAGCGCAGAAGCCTCACCAGCCCCGGCCTGTTCGCCAGTTGCAGCAGCCACAGCAGCAAAAACCACTGGGAAATCTCCCGCATCTGGATCGAAGCCTGCACCTCGACCATCGACCAGGTGAAGGGAATCGGGAAGCGCATCGCATTGAACAGCTCCACGATCGGCATGGCGGTGTAAATCGCCAGCCACAGCAGCAGCCGCTGGTCCCGGGCTCTCAGCCAGGCCAGAAAACTCAGCAGCGACGCCAGCGCGTACAACGACGTGAGTGCAAAATGAAACTGCCGCCCCTTCAGCCAGTGATTGTCCAGCGATGCGCGCAGATTGGCGATTCCATCCGGGCTGCCCAGCACAGGCAATCCCTCGAAACCGCCCAGCTCCCCAATGTCGTTCGATGCCAGCGGCATTTTGAAGACCCGCACGGCCAGCACGCCGCTCTGGATTGGCCCCAACCCGTAGGTCTGCGGCGGAACCAGCTCGTATAACCTGTAGGGCGCTTGCATTGTGCCCAGTCCGCCCACCCGAAGCCCATTCCAATACAGCTCGTAGGCATCGTCGATCGAAGGAATGAGCAGCGCAAAATCAGGGCTCGCACCCGGCGCGGCGTGCACCGTAATCTGCCTCCGGTACCAGGCGTAGCCGGAGTAGGCAAAGTGCGTTTGACCGCCCCAGGGCTTGTCTGCCGTCAGGTGTTCCCATTGGCTGTCGTCATAGCCGGGCAGCGCCCACGCGAGGTCATCGCCGGTGTGGAACTGCCACGGGCCGTCCAGCTCCACAGTCCCCTTGCCCATGCCGTCCAGAACCAGCGGAACCGGCGCCGCCGCCCAGGCTGCGGGCAGTGCAAAGGAGGGAACCAGGGTAATGCAAAGAAACAATCGAACGCAGAGGAACCACAGGGAAGCTTTCTGCATACGGGCAAGGATACGCTGAATTCGGCTGTTTAAGACAGCACAAAATGGTTGAAATCTGTGGCTTTCCTCCATCCTTCACGCCCAGCGCGTTGCCGGCTCAATCCCCGCCAATGACATCGCCCCGTGGCAATCCCGACGCCTTCCCTCCTCCGCCCATCGCAATGGCCTCCGCCTCCGGGATTGCCTCCCGAAAGCGTTACCATAGGTGTGTAGAAAGGATGGGGTATGGCACGCATTCTGGACGGAACGGCAATCGCCGCGCAAATCAAGCTGGAGGTCGCAGCCGAGGTAAAGTCCCTTGCCGCGCGCGGAATCCGCCCCGGCCTCGCCGCCGTGCTCGTGGGCAACGTCGCCGCCTCGCAAATCTACGTCCGCAGCAAGGTCAAGACCTGCGAAGAACTCGGCATCTTCAGCGAAATGCTTACCCCGCCCGAGACCGTGACCACGGAAGAGATGCTGCGGCTGGTGACCGAGCTCAACAACCGCACCGATATCGACGGCATCCTCATCCAGTTGCCGCTGCCCAAACACGTAGACACCAAGCGCCTGCTCGATGCCGTTTCCCCGGACAAGGACGTCGACGGCTTCCACCCGGTCAACGCCGGACGTTTGCAGGCCGGTCGTCCCGCCCTGGCACCCTGCACACCCGCAGGAGTCATCGAAATCCTCAAGCGCAGTGGCATCGCCATCAGCGGCCAGCACGCGGTCGTCGTTGGCCGCAGCGACATTGTCGGTAAGCCGGCTGCCATGCTCCTGCTGCATGAAAACGCCACGGTAACCATCTGCCACTCCAAGACGCGCGACCTGCCCTCGGTCACCCGCCAGGCAGACATTCTGGTCGCCGCAATCGGACGGGCCGGCTTCATCACCTCGGATATGGTCAAGCCCGGCGCAACCATCATCGACGTCGGCATCAACCGCATCACCGACCGCGCCGAGTTCGACAGCTTCTTTGCCGGCGACGCCAAACGCGAAGAGACTTTCGCCAAGCGCGGCTCCACCATCGTCGGCGACGTGCACCCGGCGGCCTTCCAGGTCGCAGGAGCCTATACCCCGGTCCCCGGCGGCGTGGGCCTGCTCACCATCGCCATGCTGATGGCCAACACCGTGCGCGCTGCCAAAATCCGGCGGGGCCTGTAACCGGATGCAGCGCCCCAGTCGGCGGCGGAAACCCGGTCACGGACAGCGCATCGGCCTGACCGGTGGCCTGGGCAGCGGCAAAAGCACCGTCGTGGGCTTTTTCCGCGAACTGGGCGCGCAGGTCATTGAGGCTGACGAGTTGGGCCGCGCCCTGATGGAGCCCGGCCAGTCAGTCTTCGCAGAAATTGTGCGCGTCTTCGGCCAGCAGGTGGTCACCGCTGAGGGCCGCCTCAATCGCCCCCGCCTGGCCGACATGGCCTTTGGCCACGACCGCCTCAACGAGCTCAACGCCATCGTCCACCCCGCCGTCATCGCCGCACAGCGCGAATGGATGGGCTCCATCTTTGCCGCAAATCCCAATGCCATCGCCATCGTCGAGTCCGCGCTCATCTTTGAAGTGGAGCGCGATGCCCGCGAACGCGGCGAGACCGAGGGAGTGCTCGCGGACTGGCGCAACCGCTTCGACAAGACCATCGTCGTCACCGCCCCCGACGAGCTCAAGCTCACCCGCTACGTTGCACGCATCTGCCGGGAACGTGGCGTGGTTGACACGGATGGCGCTATCCTCGACGATGCCCGCCAGCGCCTCGCAAAACAAATGAGCGACCGCGAAAAGGTCCTCCGCGCAGACTTCGTGCTGGCCAACACTGGCGACCTCAGCGAGCTCAAACACGCCGTCGCCCAGGTCTGGCAACAACTCACCAATGGCTAAGCCACGCAACGGAGACCCGCAACCATGGTTCGACCTACGAGACGGCACTTCCTCAAGGCTGCCACTGTCGTGGCAGCCTCCACGGCCACGGCCAAAAAGCTCTGGGCCTCCGTCGCCCCCTCTGATCTTGGCGACCACTTGGCCGCTCAGGGCCGTGATTACCAGCTCCGCTACCTTCGCGCGACAGATCGCTTGGAAGTGCGCGACTTGGCCGGCCGCCTCATCTTCGCCGCGCCCCTGCAACCGGTTCTCGTCCTTGCCGACGCCCAGACCGGCCGGCCGCTCCCGCCCCCCACCGTCGCCAAGCGGGAGCAGCGGATCGATGCCGACCGCATCCACTTCCTCTACACCCTGGCCGATGGTGTTGGAGAGATTCGCATCTCGCTGCGCCTTACTGAGGGCGGCTTCCGCTTTGAGCCGGTCGAGTACCGCACCGCTCGCGCCACAGATCTCGTCAGCCTGCACTACTTCGCCCTGCCCGCCGGCCTGCTCTCCCAACCGCCCACACCCGCGCTCGAAGCAGGCTTTCTCGTCGTTCCCGGCATCAGCGAAGGCTCCTCCGTCAGCCCCATCCAAAGCAACGAGGTCGGCATCCATGACACGGTCTGGCTCGGCCGTGGCAGCGGTGCACAGGGACTCAACCAGCAGTGGGGCCTGCCCGTCCACTACTTCTGTGGATT
>Ga0302200_10004635_pt1 | contig 10986 bp, 7 predicted proteins | sample II_Bog_N3_1_FD_194585 | JGI IMG/M metagenome (GOLD analysis project Ga0302200, IMG submission 194585) | Peat permafrost microbial communities from Stordalen Mire near Abisko, Sweden - II_Bog_N3_1 | ecosystem: Environmental > Terrestrial > Soil > Wetlands > Peat | place: Sweden: Abisko, Stordalen... | reverse complement strand
TGTTTAAGTATTTCCGAGCTTTCAATAGCCGTGTCCTTTTTCTCAGTCAATAAGCAAAGCTTCCGTTCCTATATATCAATTAATGGATGTTAAAAATGATGTTCTAAGACTAAATAATCGCCAACCGATTAGATAGACATGCTTTCAGCCTAATTCCAATTCAATTGTTTCCTTTTCTTTTGATTTTTACGATGGGCTGGTTTTGAAATTGTTTAATTTTTCATATAATGTATTTATAGACAGATTAAGTTGAGATTTTATTGATAAGCTAATTTGTGAGCTTTGTTGAGATTATTTAAGCAAAATACTGCTCGTAAATTTCTTAACAGACTTAACTGTTCCTTAGTCTGTGATATCAAGTTTCCTGCCATCAATAAATTCATATCTACCTATTTTTCAAATGATGCAAAATTCTTCAATAAATATTATTCAAAATAAATTAGTATGGTTTCTTTTTATGTTCTTTATTCTTGCTGGGAGTTTCATCTATTGAAGTAATTTAGGAAGTTTAATTGATTTAATTTCGTTTTTTAAACAGAAAATTTTCGCTAATAAATTCATAAATGTTAATTAACTCTTATCTTGCCTCAATGATAGAATAGTTGAATGTATTGAGACCAATTTATTTCTAAACAAGCTTTATTAATGTTAGAATTTGTTAATGTATGAATATTGCTGCTTAGATAAGATTCTTTTAAATGTATTATTTCTCCTTGATCCTATGTGTTATAGGTATTGATCATGATTTGATGAGTGCTTGGTGCATTAGTTAAATTAGTCAATAAAACTAATAATAAGTATCAATCAGACTAAATAATAGAAGCAAGTTATAATAACTCTCGCAGGAGGCAGAGTTAAATTAAAAAAGAATGGCAAACTTATATTTATCTTATTATTCAACCACAGCATTGATGAAAGATTTAGATAATAACTATGGCTTAAAGAGTGAAACCTTGATCTGATTGATCCAAGATACTATCTACGAAATTGGTGGCATATTTAGATATGAAAAATGAATAATATCGAAGCTCGGAAGGATCCTATATCTAAACTAGCATAAGTGTATGATTTTTTATTGGTATATGATTTGATAATAAAAAGAATGTCCTACCAAAATTATATCACTACTCATTAAATAAAAACTTTTGTCTTTTAATTTATTATTCCATAAACAATATCTTTAAAATATTATTGAAGTGGCCAATATTAGATCTCTCCAAATTTGATTTTAGTGTTGTTTAATTATAATCAAAAATTTAAAATTATGATTTGGGGGAAGATCATTGTGAGTAGATGGCACTTGTGCACATTCCACAAAATCCGTTGGTAAGATCTGTAGAATTTCTGTACAGTCTCATAAAGCCATTTTCTCCAAAAGCAGAACCCCAACTATTTTTGATAATCCAATAATTAGTGGCAACTGTTGCAGTACCATCAGAAGCAGCTCCCACGACTAACACGCAATGACCTCCTAGAAGAGCTTGATTACATGCAGGAATAACTCCACTAACATAGGTTTGCCACTGTTGATCAATGACCATACAAACACCTATGGGTTTTAAGTTGAGAAGAGTGTTTGCAAGTGTATTACAATCACTGATAAATATGTAATTGTTAATTTGGTAAGATCCGGTGCCTGTTCTTACTGAGTTACAGGTAGATTGAACTGCATTGTAAGGATACATCCTTTCAGTTGTAATAGGGTAACGTACAGCATAAATGCCTACAGAATCAAGATAACCTCCTCCACATCCCAAATTGCTAGGTTGTATGGTAGGTAAGCAATCCACCATCATTTGTTCAGATAAGTCTAGATAAAGCTTGTGTTTGTAAAGATAGTAGGATTCAATCTCGGCAATACCTGCAAATGCCCAGCATGATCCACATGCTCCTTGATTTTTAACACTAGTGACATATGTTGCGTTGGTATAGTTCCAATTCACATAGAAGACACTTGGAGGCACTGAACCAGGTCCATAATAAGTATTGGCTGTGGTGGAAGTCTGTAGTAAACGTGGATGATGGCGCCTCGGATCATTTGGATTTGTGGATGAATTAACTTCGGCTGTAGTATTACGTGTCAATCCACCCAAATAAGAAGCTGCAAACTAATTACTCGAGAGGTGAGTGTATGGGGTCTCTCCTGCTTAATAGTGTTTTCCATATAGTTGTTTATATAGATCTATCTTCCCGACATGTTCTTGATGCATTTTTCTCCTATAAAAGTTCACTGAAGAGTCATTGTGGAATGTATCACTGAATAAAATCATAGGAATACTTATGAGCCAATGCAACTAGAATAACGAAGCAAATAACGAATAGCTTATGCTGGTAATTCACCATTTCTTTTTTTAATTTATAAACAGTAGCATCCATCAGTAAAATAAAAGGGATTTTTTCTGCGGTTTAACAGTTTCTTTCATACGCTTGCCTTCTGTAAATCAAATATGGAATTGGAACTCTCACTCGGGTATTTAAAGAATCAACGGTAGTTAGATAATTTTTTTTGCATAAACCGAATACAACAAAACAAAAAAGGTTGATTCTATCCCCTTGATCTCTGAGAATTGAATCCAACCCTAAAACAATCGATTGTCAGAGGAATTATATTTCTCAATTCAACGAGTGTTTGATTGATAGCTTACATATTTGATTGTTTTAGAATGAATCAATACCTAGTATCGAAGAAAGTAGTCACACCCCTGCCGATGTTGCCCAAAAACTCATGGAACTCCTCCTCGGTGGAGAATCTATTTCTTTGATTCAAAGTAGTATTGTAGTTTCTCACATGTTTGAATATTTTTTGGTCGAAGTGGTTCCTTAGGGGTGGAATCACGTAAATCACACCGCCTACCAAAGCCAGAGCTTTTAGGATTCTGCCCATATCTATAGATAATCTTTATCATACCTCAAAAATAAGTTGATAAATATTACTTTCCATTAAACACATGTTTTTTTATCAGTTTTGACCATAAACTTTAAGTATGGACCATTATTCTCTTTCCTTCATGGTTGTGATTATTAATTTTAAACAAAATATCGAAAGGTTTGCGATATATTAATATCATTAAATTATGAATAGAATTCCTCCTGCACCTCCTGGAGCAAAGAAAAACAGCAAACAACCGCCTAGACCTCCTGCTCCTCCCAAGTCAGTCGTGAGATTAGTTGTTGAAGAGTAGAACAACCAATAATAACCTGCAAAGGGTGAACAAGTAATTTCAGGTTCATAGTAAACCGCACTAAAAAATGAATAAATTAAATCACCTGCACCTTTCTTAAATCATCCAGAAACGATTTCTTCAATAAAAAATACAGTCATTGAACCAGTTGATTCTATTCCTCAATAATCATCCATGTTTGAAAATAGAGAAGTCATAGAAGAGCCAAGCAGCGCTCCTTCTCAAATATCAATGCAACCACCTCCGATAAAAAAAAACCTACCCCCTCCAACTAATAAAGGATCTTCAAAAAGATTGATGGGAACGCCACCTCCACCAAGCATAAAAAAATAAATCAGACGTTGTTCTCCTCCTAAGGATGTAGCATAAATATAATCAAAAACTTAGCCAAAGATTTCTCTTCCAAAATCAAAAATTGAATAAATTTAACTTCCAAAACAGTAAATTCTACATCCTCAAGAGTAATAAACCCTTCTTGAAACAAAACCTACTACGATTTAGGCAGCAACTGTACTTCCTACAAAAATGTCTCCACCACCTCCATCAAGCAGGTCAAATAAGCAAATATCTAAGGCACCTTCTCCTCCTTAAATTAAAAAGATTGATAATTCGAATTTATAGACTAAAGTCGAAAAGAAACAATAATAACTTAATGATTACAAGTCTGCAGAAAATACAATCCTAAAACAAGAGGAAGCACAAATAAATAAGGAAAAGATAAAAATCCCAGCAAAGTCAATTCTGCCTTCTAAAGAAAAAAAAGAGAGCGCTTATTAATTTCCTCCAATCGTAAAAAAATAATATAAATCTGCAATAATTGAAGGACAGACTGCAAAAGCAGTCGAGGGCAAAAGCAAGCTTGAGTAAAAACTCTAGCGCTTGCAAAAGGCTCGTGAGTTGATGAAATAAACCGAATAATAAGAGTAAATAGATCTGTAGCAATAATTATCAGGTTCACAAGGTTCTGAACATTATTAATAGCAAATACTGCCTTTAGAAAAGCCACTTGATACGTTCTAAGACCGCATTATAGAGACAGACATTTAAAGAAACATATAAGAAAGATGGCAGCCCGAAATAGAAATAGGAGTCATAGAAAGCGTATCGCCAATTAAAAGTGCTGAGGAACCCTCTTAAAATTATGAGGCTGAAAGAATCTAGAATAATTAAGATAAATAAACAAATTTCCAGCACATAAATATTATTGGACTCAATCCAGATCATTTTTAAAAATAGGTCAAGCAGTAAACGAACAGAATTTAGAGCCAATAAATTTCGAACGTCATGCCACAAGGCCAAAAGATAGGCATCATCTTAGAGTCTAAAAAGCAAAATCCTTAAATCCACGAACTATTGTAAAAATATCACTCTCTTAAAAATGTATATCTTAGCAATTTGCGGCAACTTGATGAACTGGTTCATTTTCAAAAGCAACAAGAAGAACGCTAAGTTGAAAAGATCAATTACCTTCTCAGTGAGCTCTCTAAAAAAAATGAGGCTATTAAAAATCTATGCTCCTCAAAGGTATCATCTCAGCGCGGAGAGGAGGAGGAATAGTAAAACAATAGGCAAGAGTACGCGGAGGAGTTTACAGTGTGATCTGTTTGCTAATCGTAATGTGTTTATATTATTATTTCTATATTTGGCAGTTTGGATTTTACTTTAATGGAAATTTTTATAATGGGAATGACTCTCGATAATAGTCTGAGTAAATATACCCAGGGTTAGGGATAGGCCTAATCAAACTCAATCGAGATGAGCCTGAAAGTTATGTAAACAAAACAGAGTTCGACAAAAAGATAGAGCACTATCGAGAAGAAGAGACTGGCAACAAAGACAACCTTCCAAACTTTACTTCGAACTAGCACGCTGCATATTTAAACTTCTCCAATGATAACTTAGAACTGCAAAATTTGTTTACAATATTAGGAGTTCCTTTTCTTATTGCTCCCTCTGAAGCTTAAGCTCAGTGTGCGGCTTTAGAAGTAGAAGGAATCGTGGATGGAGTTGTCACAGAAGATTCGGATACTTTTTTATTTGGTGGTAAGAATGTATATCGCGGAGTATTTCAGAATAATATTCGTCATTATGCCTATGCTAAAATGTAACAAAAACTGAAAATGAATCGTTAAAAACTAATCATATTTGCATTGCTGCTGGGCTCCGATTATACTGACGGTGTTAAGGGCATAGGATTAGTTAATGCTATGTAGATTTTAAAAGTTTTCGATACTTTTGACAAAGTTGAGAAATTTAAAAGATGGGCTGAGCATCCCGACTTTTTCCTTCCTTCTGAGTAAACAACTTCTTAATTGATAAAATCAGCAAATGATGACTAAAAATAATTCTATGAGCTGCATAAAAAATTTAAGAACTACTGGCAAATCAGTTAATCTTTCTCGAATAAGTAAATACGCAAGGCTTATCTCCAACCACAGGTCGTAAAATTTGATCAATTGCAGTAGTTGAAAAAAACAGGGAAATTCAAAGACAATGAATGCAAAACGGATTTACTTTAAAAAATATTGAAATAAAAATTGTAATTGTAGGACAAAGAATATGATCACTTCCTGAAGCTTCTAACTCTTCGATATAAGGACAAACATGAAAATACGCTTTTGAATTATAAATTCAAAAAAGGAGATAATTAATAATTGGCTCGAATCAAAAGTAAGAGACTGCAAAAATCCATAGGAGAGACTTATCCTCAATGATTTTACTGTGGATTGCATTTATAATCAGTTTAGTAGAATTATAGATTGCAATAATTGGCACATCTTCTTATAAAAATAATTTTATATTTATTGGAAGATAATAAGCATGATGAGCCAATAAAAACAGTTCGTTTATAACATAAATTAATCTGTTAATTGATCTTAAAAATAATAATATTTGTAATACATCAAAACTTATAAGAAGTTATTTATTCATATGTTTTCTCCATGTTGCTGGGTTCTTGCGCCTCTTGTGTCGATGGGGGTAGTTCTTTCATGTCCTTTTTGTTTTTTAGTTTATTCTACTCTTCCTTAATTTCTTCAAATAGTATATTCTTTTTCGAGCAATAGCAATAAACTCCCAACACAATGATAACGGTAAAGCCCAAAATTAATACCAAATCTATCCACAGCACAACGTGATTCTTTTCGTTAGTCTTGATCTCCAAATTGTAAGTCACGAGTTCCGAGCATTCATTCAGCGTTTGATTTTAACAAAGTCCATCATACCTGATTTGCATTTCATAAATGCCTGACTGCTCAACATTGCAGCTTAAGGCACGTTAAAAAATGTCTAAATCATCCATTGTATTTTTTATCTCAATAAATTGAATTGAGTTTGGGAGCACCAACATTAAAAAAATATCTGTACCAGCCTTTACCTCATTGATGCTCTTCAATTCGACAATAGTCTCATATTTAAAAGAAATTTTCTTATCTTGGGGCAATATTACAGATTAAGTCTCAAGTTAAAGTTGCACGAGGTTGAATTCGAAATTTTAAACTATGATGGCGAATTGATCCAAAAGAATGATTTCATTAATTTCTTCATATTATCTGTGGATAACCCCTTCTTATAAATTTTCATCATTAATCGCATACTCACGCAAAATGACCTCTCCATGTCTTTAGAACTGCACCATTAACTTATTATCTTTCACTCTTATTTTCTTAGCGTTCTATCTGTACTGTAAATCAATAGAACCTAAGTCTTCGAAAGAAGTGCTATCAATAATTAGCAATGAATCTGCTGTCAGTAGGTACAGATTGTGATAGTCAATATCGAAGTCAATGAAAGTTTCATTATCGAATGCATTATACTCTTCCATCAACTCTCCCTCATAGAATACGGACATCTTCGTATGAGTTAAAACATATATTGATACATCATAATTGATGACTCTTGATACAAATCCCTCAGTTAATTCTTCGCCCCAATTCCATTCTTCAGTTTAATAGAACTGAATTGTCCTAAAACTTCCATAGTATAATCCATAAAGATTGGCATTATCCGCAAATAGACTAACCTCCATCCATTCCCCGTTATAATCGACCATTTTATATCTTTGACTTTCTTGCAAATTGCTTGTATTCTATGCCTATTGATAGTTAATCTCCAGTATTTCTCCAGAGGTGAGCATTGCATACACTTTTTATTGGGTCATTTGATAGACAGCACTAATTATTTGTGTCTGCCAAGTGTTTATACTAGTCCAATTCGAAACATAATCTTTAAGGTTGTACTTTGCTTGGACAAGTGGCTAGGATTAGTGATTAACAGATTAACATTTAATTTCATCACTGGCGAAGAAGATTATTTTGCGAATCACTCGCTCAATAGTAGTAGGCTCCTTGATGATAAACTACTCTCCAGCCAAGGCAACGATGTTTTCTTTATTTTATGGGATTTATTCTTGGGATTGGCAGGCAGCAAAACCAAGTATCAATATGAGGATTATTAATTTCATCTTTAGATTATGAAATACTCTTAAAACAATTTATGATACGAATATTATTTTTGTTTTCTCAATTCACACATTCAATCAAGATATCGATTTGAAATATCTTGCTAAGCACGTAAAAAAAACTAACATAAGTTATTAGAATCCTCTCGGAATGAGCATATTATTCTCAATTTAAATTGAATGGCTCGAAGATATTTTGGCGTTTGGAGACTAATTCCTCAGGCTTGTAAGTATGATGTAGGCCAACCCCCTTTAAAAGCAACCTACTCATTTACTCCGACTAGTGATCAACCTTAAAAAATAGATGTTCGTATATTTTGGACTGATGTGCAAAATAATGATTTATCAATTCATTATCAAATTAATTTGGATGGGAATCGACATATCTAAAATCTGAATGGAGTTAAACTGCTACTACTGCATGAATTGGCTTAAAATGGAATTCTTAAATCAATCACGTTTAATTAAAGCGGAGAAAATATACTCATGTAGAGTTGGAGATAACTTAAGTAAGCAGATAGCATATTGTAAGTTGTTATAGAGACTTCTAAAGAAAGTGGAGTCAACAGGATTTTTCAAAGATATGAGAGTATGATTAGATATTTTTATTTTCTTAATTATGGCTGAAAATAAAAAGTCATCCTGATGATATATTTGATAGTGACAATTTAGTCTATGTGGCATTATTTGCACTTGTTTTACTTAATTTTATAAATATTCAAACAAAGATATGTCCTTATGTTTCAACCATTTTTGTTAGATACTCATCTCAAATGATAACAACATCTAAGTAACAAGAATATTTTATGACGACGAGCCATTATCATCTTATTGTAACTTAGTTTACGGTCAAAGGAAGTGGTAATTGATTCAAGGATATGCAATATGAATAACATTTCTGCAATACTTCAAATTCACAATACGAAAGCTCTTTTCAAACTCAGGATACCTTGGCATGTCTAATCACCTCATCGATTGATGATCGTCATCGGCCTTTTGTTTTTCATCATTTTCTTAATTATTATTATAATGCCATGAATTGAATGAAAGATAAGAATAAATCAAGTTGTTAAATTCCTTTATCCAATGTATCAGATTAAAGGGCAATTTAGGTGTATTTAATTCTAAAATGCAAATTTCGAGATTATATATTGATTTTGGTCAGAAAAAATAAATATATAGCAAGGAAATGAATTTTAATTAAGAGAAAAAAACCTTCGTCTTCTAGCGTGAGGAAACACAACAATCAATCATTGTCGATTATGAAATCGATTTGAGACAACCATACGTTAACATCAACTACCTGCTTTCGGTCTACTGCCCTCTTTCGCAAAGCAAAGTCTCAATTTATGACCCACAAAATAATTGTTTTGTTAGCTTGCTTAAAATAGGCGGAGAAAATGGGTTCATTGCCAAAAACTATCTTGAACCAAAAATTATCCTTATTCGGTACAAGCGAATATTAGATTGCTCTTCCATGGATTCTGACATTGAATCGAGTGTTGAACAATCTTCAAATAATATGCGTTCTGATGGTCGCGTTAAGGAACGTACCATTGCTGAGGCGATATAGATGGTTAAAAAATGGAGAAATTATCATTTGCATGGGCATAAGTCACTTAATCGACGTATGAATTTGCAAGAGGCTGCTAAACTGGTAGGAGTACCTAAAAAAAGTCTTGACGATTATTACTGTCAACTACGACTTGGTGAATTCTATCATTTTGATTTTACCTCTCAACTTTATTAAAAAATGGGTGTTTTGCGGAGCTATGTAAAAGAGTATCGACCCGAAAAAGACAAATTTCGAAATCAAAAGCATCCAAAAAACCTCAATATCATAGAGCAGTTTTAATTAGAAACAAAAACACTGAAGCTACCACTTGTTAATTAAAAATATGAAACTTTTGAAGCTGAAGAACAAGGAGAAGCAAAGAGAGAGATTTAAGAACCTTAATTAATGGAATAAAGATTTGAAGAACTTTCAAACAACGAGCCTCTATCGAAGGAACTATTTAATCTAGAACATTAATTCTTTAGAGGATTTTAGATATTATTAGATGAGCCCAATGATCCTTATGTCGAGATTGACCGGGATTTTTCAAAAAAATACTACGAAGAAGAAAGCAATAGTTTTCTCTACTTCTGATATTTGTTTTGTGATTTCCACTGTCATATACTTTATCAAATGAATTTCATAATTAATCATCAAAATAGCCGAGTTCAAATCTGTTCTTGGGAATTAAGATTATAATGCAGTTCTTATATTGGTAACTAATAAAGTCTTAGAATTTACATTAATATAAATCTATAATTAGTCATCAAAAATGATAAATATTTACATTAATAAAGTAAAATAAAATATTGCTTGAGATCAAAATATGAAGTGGTAGTTTTTGATATTTGTCCATTTTTATGATGAAAATTACATTAAATTTTTGTTTTCTGATAACACAATATCACATAATCTTTAGTTTTTCAGTGCTAAAATCGACTTTCTCAAGATGGATATAGAAAATGACATCCCAGAAATCACAATAGGATACTACCCCTTCCGCGGCAAAGCCCAAATTTGCAGATTATTATGTGAGTATCTCCGCATTCCCTTTCAAGATAAACAATTTACTCCTGACCAATGGAACCAATATAAAGAAAATACCAATAATAAATGGATAATAAAAGACTTACCCTTTCTCCAGCACGGTGATTTTATAGTAACTGGTACAGGAGCCATTATTCATTACATTATAGAATATGCTTGTAGGACTGATCTAGTCGGTAAAACGATAGATGACAAGCTAAAAATGGACACAATTCGTAGTCACTGCAATTTAAACTAAACAATGCTTGGCGTAAATTGTACAACTCGTCCTAGTTGTCCTGCTTAACTTAAAAAATGCATGAATTTCTATTGGTAACGAAAAATGTTACCAATTATGAGGTCATATGATAATGATTGTCTCAAAGAGAACTGGTATTTTGGCTATGTCACTATAATGGATTTTATCGTATACTAGATCATTAATCATGTTGAAAAAATGTTTCCTCATTAAGTCAAATAATTTTCAAAACTACTTGCTCTCAGGACACGCTTTAGCATGCTTCCTTAAATTCAAGCATATGAGAGCTCGAAGCGGGCAGTGACAGAATATTGTCCAGTGCGTTATTTCAGCCGATTTAAGGAGTAAAAACTTAGAGCCAGTCAATTGAACAGTAGTGTAAGTTCAACAAACAGCAACCGTAACAGTCACATGGATATGGACATCGAATGAAAGAAGAATGATACATTATTTGAGTCTTTTCTCATAATCAATATTTAATCTAACTAAAATGACTTTAAACTTT
>Ga0302200_10004631_pt1 | contig 10997 bp, 8 predicted proteins | sample II_Bog_N3_1_FD_194585 | JGI IMG/M metagenome (GOLD analysis project Ga0302200, IMG submission 194585) | Peat permafrost microbial communities from Stordalen Mire near Abisko, Sweden - II_Bog_N3_1 | ecosystem: Environmental > Terrestrial > Soil > Wetlands > Peat | place: Sweden: Abisko, Stordalen... | reverse complement strand
CATACAGGCTTTTATATTGCTTCTGGCGGGTTTTAGCGCCCGGGCACAGAACGATAATTATGAACAATCAAAGACGTTCCAGCAAATGAACAGCGCTGCGCCGAAGAAGGCAACACATAACACGGAAACAGCCACCTTTGGCGCCGGGTGCTACTGGTGCACGGAGGCGCAGTTCCAGCAACTGAAGGGTGTGGAAAAGGTGGAATCGGGATTTAGCGGGGGACAGGTGGCCAACCCGAGTTATAAAGAGGTGTGCACAGGCCGCACGGGCCACGCAGAGGTGTGCAATATCTACTACGACCCGGCAGTGATCAGCTATGATGAATTGCTGGCGGCTTTCTGGACCTGCCACGACCCTACGCAACTCAACAGGCAGGGAAATGATGTGGGCACACAATACAGATCGGTGATCTTCTATCATAACGAGGAACAACGGCAGAAGGCAGAGGAATACAAGAAAAAACTCAATGAGGAGCATGCCTGGGATAAACCGGTGGTGACAGAAATATCGCCCTTCAAGGTGTTTTATGTGGCGGAAGGTTACCACCAGAATTATTATAACGAAAATGGCGACCAGCCTTATTGCCAGTTTGTAGTGCGCCCGAAGTTAGAGAAGTTCAGGAAGGTATTTGCCGGCAAGCTGAAAGGGAATTAGCAATACATCGCGCATATAGCCCGCTGTAACAGGGTATATATTTATGGTTATAGTATTTACCTGAAATGATCGTGGTTACATCAGCTCCTTCAGCTTCTCCACCACCTGGTCTACTTCTTCCCTGGTGTTGTGGCGGCTGAATGAGAAACGGATGGGTACCATATCTGCTGCGTGGCCATTGTATATGGCCTTGATAACATGGCTCACGGAATTGGCGCCGCTGGTGCAGGCGCTTCCACCACTCACGCAAATACCGGCCATATCGAGGTTAAAGAGGAGCATTTCGCTTTTCTCCGTCATGGGGAATGATACGTTGAGGACGGTGTAGAGGCTGCTGCCATTGGTATCGCCATTGAAGGTGACGCCGGGAAAATTTTCAACCAATTTTTCGGCCATATATGCCTTTACTGACTTGATGTGCTGGCTATCTTCCTCGTACCTGCGGGTAGCTATTTCCAGGGCACGGGCAAAGCCCACGATACCGTATATATTCTCAGTACCGGCACGCATGTTGCGCTCCTGGGCGCCACCATTGATGTAGGGTTTTATCGTGAGGTTCTCATTTACATATAGTATGCCTACTCCCTTGGGCCCATGAAACTTGTGTGCTGCCCCATTGATGAAATGTACGTGAATGTTCTTAAGGTCTATGGGGTAGTGGCCTACGGTCTGCACGGTGTCGCAATGGAATATGGCGTCGTATTTTTTTACCAGGTCCCCTACGGCTTTTATTTTCAGCAGGTTGCCTATCTCGTTATTTGCGTGCATGAGGCTCACGAGTGTGCGGCCTTCGTTGGCAGCAAGTTTCGCTTCAAGGTCGTCAAGGTCTATATGTCCTTTTTCGGTAAGCTTTACGTGGGTGAGGGTAACGTTGTAGGCATGTGCCAGTTGCTCCGTGGTGTGGAGGGTGGCATGGTGCTCCAGCGGTGAGGTGATGATGTGGCGGCATCCGAGGTCGCGGATGGCGGCAGTAAGGGCGGTATTGGTGCTTTCCGTGCCTCCGGAGGTGAAGAATATCTCACCGGGGCTGGCATTTAATAATTTTGCAACACTTTTCCGGGCACTCTCTATCGCCATTTTGGTCTCGCGGCCATAGGAGTATATGGAGGACGGATTGCCAAATTTCTCCGTGAGGAAGGGCATCATCACTTCCAGCACTTCAGGGTCAAGCGAAGTGGTGGCGGCATTGTCAAAATAAATACGGCTCATGCTGTGTTGCAATTGTTCATGCAAAATTAACGTTTTCCCCGTTAATATTTTTATAATACGGTATCACAGATATGTCAAAAGACTTCTTTTTCCTTCATTTGCTCTACGGCAGTGTATAAGTCGTAGTAGGAGCCCTTCCCGGCAATGAGGGACGAATGGCTGCCGCGCTCGATGATCTTGCCGTGGTCCATAACGATGATCTCGTTGGCCTTGCGGATGGTGGACAGGCGGTGAGCGATGACAATGGATGTGCGGCCGGTGATGAGGGTATCAATGGCGTGCTGGATGAGCTGCTCGCTCTCGCTATCTACGGATGATGTGGCCTCGTCGAGGATGAGGATGGAGGGGTTGTACAGTAGGGCGCGGGCGAAGGACAGCAACTGGCGCTGGCCCTGCGACAGGGAATTGCCACGCTCCATAACGTCGAAGTCGTAGCCGCCGGGGAGGCGCATAATAAATTCATGTATGCCGAGCATTTTAGCCACTTCTTCTACTTTGAAGCGGGGGATCTCCGGGTTGCGCAGGGTTATATTGTCGGCGATGGTGCCGGAAAACAGGAAGACGTCCTGTAGCACAATACCGATCTTGCCACGCAGGCTGTAGATATCGTAGTCTTTAAGTTCTATGCCGTCTATCTTTATGCTGCCGCTTTCGGTTTCGTAAAGCCTGTTGAGGATGCTGATCATGGAAGACTTACCAGCGCCGGTGTGCCCTACTACGGCCATTGTTTTGCCGGCCTCCAGCGTGAAGGATACCCCCTTGAGTACCGGCACTCCGGGCTTATAACTGAAATGAACGTCTTGGAACTTGACATCGCCCTTGATGTTATCGGCTTTTACGGCGCCATTGCCGGTGAGGTTTTCGGTGCTGTCCAGGACCACAAATACACGCTCTGCGGCTATGACGCCCATTTGCAGGACGTTGAACTTATCGGCCATCATGCGCAGCGGGCGGAACAAAAGGTTGAGGTACAGGACAAAGGAAATAATAACGCCTACCGTGGTGTGGAAATGCATGATACGTGTGGCGCCATACCATACCAGCAGTCCCATGGACGACGCGAGTATGATCTCAACAATAGGAAAGAAAACTGCGTAGGCGAAGATGCCCTTGATATTGGCGTCCCTGTGCTCTGTATTTATGGTGTTGAATTTAGCCAGTTCGCGTTGCTCTGCTGCAAATGCCTGCACAATGTACATACCGGTGAGGTGCTCCTGCACAAATGCATTGAGCGCTGCTACTGCATTGCGCACACGCTGGAAAGACTTGTTGACGGCTTCCTTGAACCACCAGGTGGCCAGTATGAGCAGGGGGAATGTGGCGAGGCAAACGAGGGTAAGCCGCCAGTCGGCCAGCATCATGACGATGATGATGGAAACGATGGTGAGGATATCTGCAACGATGGAAATAATGCCTTCCGAAAAGACGTCGTTGATGGATTCTATATCATTGATGGTGCGGGTAGTGAGGGTGCCGATGGGGGTGCGGTCGTAAAATGAAAGGTCCTGGTGCAGTATCTTTTTGAAGACGGTATTGCGCATATCGTTGACCACGGTCTGCCCCAGCCAGTTGGCCCGGTAGGTGAACCAAAACCGGAAAGAACTCTCTGCTAATAGCAATATGAGCTGCACAACGCTGATCCATATCAAGCCCTGAAAATCACGGTTTACTATATACTTATCTACGGCTACTTTAATGAGGAAGGGCCGCAGGGGGGTGAGGATGGCCAGGATGATGGCCAGGACCATGGCGGTAAGGAGCGTCTTGCGATAGGGCCGCGTAAAAGAGAAAATCCGCCGCAATGCGTTAAGATCAAATGCTTTTTTCTTTATCGGTTCGGCCATCGGGGCAATGTCATACTTTGAGCCTGCAATTTACGTAAGTATCCACGATTTAAGCGCAGGATTTAACCGTTGGGGATAAGCGGCGAAGTATTTTTACACCTCCTCCTTGATACTCATCAGGTAGGCTTTGATGAATTCGTCGAGGCCACCATCCATTACCGGTTGCACATTGCCTACTTCATAGTCTGTGCGGTGGTCTTTGATCATTTTATAGGGATGGAATACATAGCTCCTGATCTGCGAGCCCCACTCTATTTTTTTCTTTGTGCTATTGGTGGCGTTGAGTACTTCCTGCCGCTTGCGTAGTTCCTCCTCATAGAGGCGGCTTTTGAGCATGGTCATCGCCTTTTCGCGGTTTTCGCCCTGCGTGCGGGCTTGCTGGCATTCTACCACTATGCCGGTGGGTATGTGCTTGATGCGCACTGCGGTTTCTACTTTGTTCACATTCTGCCCGCCTGAGCCGCCGCTCCTGAAAAACGCCCATTCTATATCTGCCGGGCTCACCTGAATATCTATGGTATCATCTATCAGCGGATAAACGAAAACAGATGCGAACGACGTATGCCTACGTGCATTGGAGTCAAAAGGGGATATGCGTACCAGGCGATGCACGCCGCTCTCCGCCTTGAGTAGCCCGTAAGCAAACTCGCCGTCAAACTCCAGAGTAGCCTGTTTTATCCCGGCGCCGTCGCCGTATTGTATGTCTATTTCGCTCACCTTCCAGCCCTGCTTTTCGCCATACATGCGGTACATGCGCAGCAGCATTTCGGCCCAGTCCTGGCTCTCCGTGCCACCTGCCCCGCTATTGATCACGAGCATCCCCGGCATTTCGTCTTCCGGTTCGTTGAGTGTAGATTTAAATTCAAGTTCGTCGATCTCTCGGATGGCCTTATCATATCCTTCCTTTACTTCATCTTCCGTAGCCTCACCTTCTTTCCAGAAGTCGAAAAGGACAGCGAAATCTTCTACAGATGAACGCACTTTGTCATAAAAATCAGTCCAGTACTTATCTATTTTTATTTCCTTGAGAATACTTGTGGCACGTGCGTTATCATCCCAGAAGCCGGGCGCGAGCGTGAGCTGCCGGTCATTTTCCAGTTTGGCCAGTCTGTCGTCGATACGCAGGAAACGGTTCAGGTGATTGATGCGCTCCCGCATTTCTTTCAGGTTCTCAAGTGTCATAAGCGTGCAAAGGTACGGTTAAACTGGAAATATAGGAATGTAGTGCCTGGCGGGTCCCAATGACGAAGGGGCGCCAAACGGCGCCCCTTCCTTAAAATCAGATGAAATTATAGCTTAAGCTTTCTTAGCGCTTTTTGCCGGCTTTTCTTCAGCCACTACTGCAGGCGCCGGTGTTTCCTTAACCGGGGCAACTTTAGTAGCCCTTTCCAGATCTTTAACCTGCCTTTTCAGGTCGTAGATGGTTTTGTAAAGTTCATCCAGTTCGCTACGGGTAGCTACTGGTATACCCTTCAGTGATTTTTCCATCTGCAGGTCTATATCTTTCTGCAATTTCATTTGCAGGGAGTTTACTTCGGTCATCAACTTAGTATAATCTTCGCTTTCAAACAAAGACACATAAACCTTATCGCTGATGTTGAGCCATTCCTGGTACAATGCGATGATGCTGGTTACTTCCTTGCCTTCCTGAACCTTCTTAGCAGTGTTTTCAGCGAGTGCGTCCATCACCTTCTGGCCCTGGTTGTAGACCATGTATTGCAATTCAGCGTTCTTGATATTATACACCATGATGCGGTTAGAAATATCGCTCCACTCGTTCATGCTCTTAGTGTATTGATTAGGCGTTATCATTTTGCTGAAAGGCGCAACAGCCTCGTTCATCATACCGTGCCACTGATTGTATGAGTTGAGGGTATTGCCAAACATCTGGTTGTTTTTGAAAGCCGGGTTGTTCATGAAATTATTCATCTGATGGTAGCCGTTCATGCCTGCATCAGTCATTTGTTTCATACCGTCGGTCATCATGCTGTTCATTTGCTTGATGTATTCAGTACCGCCTGGAACAAAGCCAAAATATTTGTCCAGCATTTCTTTGTACACATCGGGGTTCATGAATTGCTTGTAGACGTCTGTATTGAACGTTTTGTCCTGGATAGACTTCATCATAGGCGCCCACATTTCAGCAAATTTGCCGAAGCCTTCACCTACGTTCGTCATATTTTTATAAGCATCGTGAACAGTGCCGTTTTCAAATTGTTTTTGCCAATCGCCGAAATTGTTTTTCAGCATGTTGGAATATTGGTTGAATATACCGGTCCATGTATCAGTTGCTTTCTTCATAGAGTCGTTGGCAAATGGATTCATGTTTGGCATCTGGTTCATCCAGTTATTAGGCTGCATGTGGTTCATCCAATTGCCCCATGGGTTGGATGCGGTATTCATATTGTTCTGCCAAAAGCTGAATGGGTTTGTAGTTGCTTCAGCAAATGGGTTGGTTACGTTGCCCTTAGCGGCGTTCTTAGTCCACTCCTGCGATGCTTCCCACACCTGCTTAGCAAGGTTCATTTGCGTGCTGAACCAATTTTCGTTGAATTCTTTAATTTTAGATGCTGCTTCCTTAGCAGTCTCCTTAGCTTTTTCGGCAGTTTCCTTTACGGTCTCAGCGGTGCCGGTAGCTTTTTCGGTAGCCTTGGTAAAGATGTTCTTCTGGGTTTCGAGCCAGTTCTTGTACCATTCGCTGCCTTTCTCAATGGTTTCATTGAGTACATTATTTTCACCACTTATCTTTTTGGTGTTTTCTATCACAGTGTCTAACACCTTCTTCTGGGCGTCCACTATGTTTTCTACTAAATTGTTGCCTGGTATTGTCATAATCATAAATTTTAATTCGTTAAAAAAATATATCCCTAAAATGTTGTTCAAAAAGAAAAAATCACTACTTTAGCCAACTCAAAATAATACACCCCAATAAAATTATGCCTTGGTTTGTACTGCCTGCTTGGCGGCGCAAAACTACAAATTTTTATTATAACCAAGGAACCATTCCCGTCAGATTACCATTTCTAACAATTAATTAACCTTTGTAAAATCTTTCAATCCGTTATTTTTCAATCGGTTAAACTGAGTGTTTCCCTAAGGTTATTTTATTGAGAAATAAAGTGGACGGGATAGCCGGGTATTTGAATTTAGACCAAACATTGCCGGAAAACAGTAACTTTGTTTAGACATTATCCCATATTTTGAATCTATCTTTTTTTATAGCCCGGCGTTACCTGCTCCGGCAAAAAGGCGCCTTCTCTTCGTTCATCATCAAGCTGGCTATAGTGGCTACCGCGCTCAGTGTGGCTGTGATGATCGTAGCGGTGGCTATAGTCACGGGGTTCAACCATGCCATTGCCGAAAAACTATTCGGGTTTATGGGGCATGTGCATGTGGTCCCGTTTGATGAGACCAATTCCAATTCGCTTACTTATTCGGAGCCGGTATATTATGATACCAATTTAATGAGGTCGATCAGCAATATACCGCATGTTGTGGCTATTTCGCCATTTGCGGAACGGCCGGTGATAGCGCAGGCCAGGGGACAAATGGAGGGGCTGGCGCTGAAGGGCGTAGACAGCCATTACCGTTTCCTGAGCGGGATCACGCTTACCGGGCCAAACATAGATTTCAGCGATACTGTTTACTCCAAACAAATACTGCTCTCCAACACTACCGCCGACCGGCTGAATGTAAACATTGGCGACACGGTGCAACTGGATTTTATAGAAGAGGGCGCGCCGCGCATCCGCAAGTTGAGGGTATGCGGGCTATACCATAGTGGCATGGAGGAAGTGGATAAAATGTTTGCGGTGTGCGACCTGCGCCTGCTGCAACACATGAACAACTGGCCCCCAGACAGCGTAAACGGCTATCAACTGGACCTGGATAATGAGCAATACGCTGATAGCGTAGCGAGTTATATCCATTACAACCTCATCAAGGCGCCGATGGAATCGTATACTACCCGGGAAACATACTCTGCCATTTTCGACTGGCTGGGCTTCCAGAGCCTGAATGGGGTGATATTGCTGGTGATCATGGGTATAGTGTCTGTGATAAATATGGGTGCGGTGCTGGTGATACTGATGGTGGACCGCGCGCGTATGATAGGCTTACTAAAAGCACTGGGAATGACCTTTGAGACCACACGAAATTTATTTTTGAGCATAGCAGGGCTGATAGGTGTTGCGGGGATCTTCTTTGGTAATGTGCTTGCCCTTTCTATCTGCCTGCTGCAGGAAAAATTCGGGTTTCTCACGCTTCCGGAAGATACCTACTATATGAAGTTCGTGCCCGTGCGCATCATCTGGTGGCAAGTGGTATTGATAGATCTGGCCACACTTGTGCTGTGCGTGATCTGTATGTGGCTGCCAACATTGTATATCCGCAAGATACAGCCGGCACGGGTGTTGCAGTTCAAGTGACGGCATTACCGGACAGGCATAATATCAACCGGCGCAGAAATAAACGAACAGAAAATTCCGTTAACCACTTTGCAAATTCTTATCGTACTTTGCGGTGGACCTTCCCGGCTGTAAATGACTAGTAAAGAGGAATATAAAATAATATGCACGAAGCAGAAAAGTGATTTACCGGTATTCATGCAATACTGGTGGCTGGATGAGGTGTGCGGTAGCTGGGATGTAGCCATCGCTAAAAAAGGGGAACATGTCTCCGGCGTGTGGGCCTACCCTGTGGAACAGAAAATGGGGGTCACATTTTTGCGGACGCCACCACTGACGCCCTACCTGGGGCCACATGTATTTTACCCGGATGGGCTAAGGGAAAATAAGCGCGACAGTTATGAACATGATACCGTGGCAGAACTGGTGAAACAATTGCCCGAAGCGAAGGTATGGCACCTGGCGCTACCACCCGGCATCTACCAGGCGGGCATTTTCAAGAACCTGAAATTAGACAATCATGTACAGCAGACTTTCCTGCTGGGGCTGGCGCCTGCTGAAGAAGCATTACTTGCCAATATGAAGGAAGCGACACGCCGAAATATTCGGGGCGCAGAGGCAGAGATCACCATACGCAATGATCCTTCCCAACTTAAGGAACTCTACCGGTTCCAACTCAGCACGCTGGGAAAGAAGGGTAAGGACGTGGGATATACCGCTGAATACCTGCAAAAAATAATGGGCGCCTGCATCGCTAATGGCGCCGCGGCGCTGTGGGTGGCCAAAAGCGGGGATAAAACCGAGGCCATCGTGTGGCAGGTATGGGACGGACAAACAAGCTACTACCTGATGGGCGCGCAAAACCCAGGTACAACCAGCTACCGGGCCATGACGCTGCTGATGTGGCACATGATCAGGGAAGCCAAAAAGAGGGGCAATGCCCATTTTGATTTTGAAGGAAGTATGGATGAAGGCGTGGAACGGTTTTTCAGGAATTTCGGCGCGGAGCGTAACCTTTACCTGGTATTGCACCGCAACGATTCACTGCTTTGGAAACTGAAGAAAGTTGTTTTGAAATAGTACGCACGCCAAACACGCAAATCCCTATTGTTTTGGGGTATTAATAGTCCATTGCGAGCCGAAACCCGAGGTCCCACTGGCGGGTATCCTGAGGTAAGAAGCTGCGGTAAACGGAGCGTGATACTTCGTCATCTGTAAAAAACGAACCGCCCCTTACTACCCTTTGTGTCCCTGTGGCGGGTCCCTTAGGGTCATTGGCGTCAATGGTGCCGGAATAATAGTCTTCGCCATACCAGTCCTGGCACCACTCACTTACGTTACCTGCCAAATCATAGATACTTAACTCATTTGGCTTTTTTGTGCCCACGGGGTGCGTGGCCCCGTTATGCTTGCCCCACCATGCCACTTCATTGATATTGTTGCTTCCCGGGTACTTGCTGTTAGACGCATAATTGCCGCCTCTAGCAGCGTATTCCCATTCTGTTTCCGTGGGAAGCCTGTATTTCTTGCCGGTTTTCTCGTTGAGCCTTCTGATGAATTCCTGCGCATCGTCCCAGCTTACTTTTACTACCGGGCAGTCGTCGCAGGCTTTATTAGCATAGTCTACTCCATTATATGCCGGTGGGTATATACCCATTACTGCGCGCCACATGCCATTGGTCACTTCGTATTTAGCAATGTAGTAGCTGCTTATATGCACGCGGTGCAGGGGCCGTTCGTTGGCGTATTTTACATCATGATATTGTGGGTCGTCACAGCCCATATAAAAGCTTCCGCCCTTTACAAATATCATCTGAATATTATCCAGATTCTTATCCTTACAGATACCCGGAAGGCACAATAAAACAAACAGCCCTGTCAGAAATAGTGCAGACTTTCTCATAAAGCAATTGCTGGCTTTTAAAATACCTGTAACAAATTTACAGGCGAATATACGGTGTAATGTTAAAAATAAAAATGCAAAATTTAAAAATGGGACAAACCAGCGGTGTTACTTTAATCGGAAGCTGTCAATAAAAAATATCGCCGTGCCATTGCCCCTGCAATAATCCGCCTGCCCGCGCCTTTTCCACCAGGGTATAAATCGCCTTCCTGCCGGTTTCTCCGAGATCTGTAGTGTAGTCGTTCACATACAGTTGTATGTGTTTACGCATCACATCCTCCTCCATTTCCTGTGCATTTTCTGTGACAAACGAGGTCAATTCCGGATAATGCTGCCACGACCATGCGAGGCTGTCTTTTATGACCTGGTCTATCGTTGCTGCCAGTTCCTTATCATAACTACGGCGGGTAACAATACCACCAAGTGGTATGGCTGCTTGTGTTGTTTTCTCCCACCAGTCGCCAAGGTCTATGAGCTTGAAGAGGCCTTTTTTCTGGTAGGTGAACCGGCCTTCGTGAATGATAAGGCCGGCATCGTAGCGGCCATCAAGCACCGCAGCTTCTATATCGCTGAAGACAAGCTCTGTTTTGTTCTTCGCGCCGGGAAACGCGAGCGATAACAGGAGGTTGGCGGTAGTATTAAGTCCTGGTATTGCGATCCGGAAATCGTTGATACCAGCCATATCGAGCGGGGCCTTCGACACTAATAGCGGCCCCACGCCCTGCCCCAGCGCACTCCCAGAATGTAGCAGCGCATATTTATCAATCGTGCGGATGAATGTATTATAACTGAGCTTGGTAATATCCAGCTTGCCTTGTTCTGCCCAATTGTTCAGGGTTTCCACATCTTCCATCACAAAATCAAATTCAAGCCCCCGGGTATCAATCCGATTGTTGACCATGGCGTCAAAGATGAAGGTGTCGTTAGGGCATGGGCTAAAGCCGAGCGTAAGTTTCATGCGGCAAAATTAGGGCAAATAA
>Ga0302200_10004630_pt1 | contig 11001 bp, 12 predicted proteins | sample II_Bog_N3_1_FD_194585 | JGI IMG/M metagenome (GOLD analysis project Ga0302200, IMG submission 194585) | Peat permafrost microbial communities from Stordalen Mire near Abisko, Sweden - II_Bog_N3_1 | ecosystem: Environmental > Terrestrial > Soil > Wetlands > Peat | place: Sweden: Abisko... | reverse complement strand
CAGGATGCTCAAGAAAGAGCTTCCACGTCGGCAAAATCTTGGATCCGGATTTCTTCACATCTTCTGCAAATGAGCCGCGCTCAAGAAAATAATCGAACCCGTCGCGCGGCTTCCCGTCCTTGCCTTTGCCGTAGTCAACTTCAGACCGCTCCTTAGTCGATTCAAGGCCCAGAACATAGTCGTACCCATAAGTCTGGCGAAACGCGCCGTTGTGAAAAAAGTCGTCGCCCATCCACACATCAATCATCGGCGCCTGCGGAGAAATGGCCTTCACCGCCGGGTGCGGATCGATGCCCGCCATCATCGCCAGAAATCCTGGATAACTTGTACCGGTCACGCCGATGCGGCCATTGTTCCCGGCAACGTTTGCAAGCAGCCACGCCACGGTGTCATACGTGTCAGTCGATTCGTCGATGGCCTTCGGGTCGTGATGGTCAGCGAGCGGCCGCATCATGATGAATTCACCTTCGCTTTTGTAACGGCCTCGAATGTCTTCAGCGACATAGATGTATCCGTCGCGCGCGAGTTCAGGACGCCCGCCAAAGAAGCTCGCGCGGCTGGTGCCATCAACTCCGTACGGGGTACGCTGCATCAGAAAAGGGAGCGGCGCGGTAATGTCCGCAGGCTTCAGAATCACGGCGTGCAGCTTCACTCCATCGCGCATGGGAATCATCACTTCCGAGCGCTGGTAGTCGTGGAAGAGGTGATGGATCGCAGCCCCTGTGCGGTGATAGACCGCATCCGGCTCTCCTGTCTCAGTCACGGTTTCGCCACGGCCTGCAGCGTCAAGAGTGAACCGTAGAGTGGTGTCTTTGCCGTCTGCCACACCATAACGGCGAAACTCCGTTGCAGAGATGGGCTTCAATTCTGTGGGCACCATTCGCTCGGATTCTTCCATCAGCTTCCCATCCTGCACGTAGAAGCTGAGCGGCGTGTCTGGCTCAATGGTGTCTGTGTACTCGCCGGTCAGAACCTCCAATTGTGCGGACGCTACGGCTTCACCAGGATGCGGAAGCCGCACTGCCAGTGCGGAAGTTATCGGAAGCAGTATGAGACAAAGAAGGACCGATGTTGCGCGATGAATCAAGAAGCAGTCTCCTGGATTGAGTGCGAGTGACCGACTAATGCGAATGGCCATGGTGATGATGGCCATGACTCTCTGCCGCGCCGGCCATTTCTTCAATGGGAACAACGCACCCATGCGTCTCCTCGCAGCCCACATGCTCAAACTGAATGGTGCTATGGCAAATGTTGTAGTGGTCCTTAAGAATGTGGTTCAGCTTCAGCAGAATGCACGCGCTCTCTGAAGGCGGAATGTCGTCGATCGTCACGTGGCAAGCCAGCGCGCGAGAGTTTGAACCGAGACTCCACACGTGCAAATCGTGGACGTTGATGACCCCTGGAACGGATTCCATGTCGGAGCGAATCTCCGGCAGCGAGCATCCATGCGGCGTGCCTTCCAGCAAAATGTTCAGCGTCTCGCGAACAATGCCCACGCTCGACCACAGAATCAGCGCCGCAATCACCAGCGAGAGAACAGGATCGATCCAATATTGACCGGTAAACAAAATGGCCGCGCCGCCCGCTATTACCGCTGCGGTAGAAAGCGTGTCCCCGGCCATGTGCAGAAACGCGGAGCGCATGTTCACGTCGCGGGCCACGCCCCACAGCAATGCGGCAATCACGCCATTCATCAGTACACCGGCCGCCGCCACAACCATCATCAGTTTGGGCTGCACCGCCACCGGCGCTGACAGCCGGTGAATCGCCTCAAACCCGATCCACAGAGAAATCACAATCAACGTAGCCGCGTTGATAAAGGCGGCGAGCACGCCCGCGCGCTGGTAACCGAAGGTCTTTGAATCGCTGGCCGGGCGCGACTGAAAATAAACAGCCGCAAAACTCAGCAGCAGAGCCAGAAAGTCAGATGCGTTGTGTCCGGCCTCCGACAGCAGCGCCAGCGAGTGCGCACGCAGGCCGAATACAAATGTCACAACAACGTACGCAAGCGTGGCAACCAGCGAAAAGCGAAGGACGGATTGGGTTCTGCGTGCGCCAGCAGGGGAAGGCGCGGCGTGGACATGCATAATGCCTAGTATACCGGGGGTGGGTATCGCCTGCAAAATGCGGTGGCAGCTTGCTCTCGCGATTTCAGTTTTCTGGAACGATAGTGGAATTGCCGGATCGCATGTCTTCCGCAACCCAACGATCATATGCATTTTGATCCACGACCGTGATCATCTCGGTGCTTATCCCCCTTAACTTCGGGTAAAAAAGCTGATCTTTGCCGGGAAACTGGTCGTCTGATTCCGAAGTGAGAAAAAGCCCCGGATCATCGGTGTAAGCAATCAGCGTCATGGTCTCCGGCATGAGCTTGTATATAGCTTCGCCAAAATCATTTCCCTGTTTCCAGGTCTTATATCCGATTTGGCAACCCTGAATTGTTGCCACGACATGAGGTTCTCGCGCACGATGATCGTCAAGCAACTCAAAGAACCGTTTAAGTGCTGCGCGTTCGTCGGGAACGCGATCCAGAATCATCCGCCGCCAGCCACTCGTAGAGTCGTAAAAATGGAGCCGATAGGCCACCCAATCCAGAAAATCCGGCGGCATTCGAATCACATCCTCAATGCCATGATCGCCCTCTGCCATTCGATATCCACGCAAAAAGTGCCAGAGACCCGTCAGAGAATTTTCCCCAAGATAAAGCATTGGCTTCTCGCGGATCAATTCCAGTAAACGGCCGGCTTTGATGTCCTGTGTTCTGTCTTGATGACCCATTTCGTCCTCAGAGTCTTCGAACTATAACAGAGTCAGAATACTCCGTTGCGTGTAATTCCTTTCGTCCGAAAACACGCGCAAGATGAGGCAGGCCGCCCGCGTGCGCGTGCCCAAGTCACACAGGCCGTGTTTGCTTGATGTGCCATTGCAGTACCCTGAGCGCGCGCAGAGTGCTCCAGCGGCTAGCCCTTCCCACGCTGGTTTCCATCTCCAAAGGAATGCGTTCGGGATGAAGCAGATTCAGCGGCCAGCGCCCGTTCTGGTGGCGACGCTTCATCACCACCTTGATGGCCTCATCCGTGCGGTTCTCGGGTTTGATTCCCGCGTGCCGCAAGTAGTCGAGTCCGCGCAAAACGTCGTAGTGCCAGAATGTTGGATATGTGAAGCGGAGCCAGTGTTTGTCGATCACCTCACCAGTCCGCAACGAGCGGAACAAGCAGCGCTCGAGCAAATAGTCTTCCGCCCTTTTGCGGGCCTTGGTGACGGCTGCCGATGTGTGCCCGGCCCGTTCGTATTCGAGCAGCCCTTCGAGCACGCAGATGGTGGTATGGAACGAAGAGCGGCGGCTTCCAGGGGCTTCGCAGTTCCAGCCGCCATCGTCGAGCTGTTCGTCGACGAGTTGATGGGCCAGGGCGTCGTTCGGTTCCGCGAAATAGGCGCCTGTGCCGAGGATCCTTCCGTTGATACACGGCTCTGTTTCGCCATGCAGAAAAGGCCTGTTGTTGAGCGGCTTGAACACCAGCCCTTTTTCGATCCGCTCAGTCATTGTCCGAGCCTGCGTGCTGGCGGGGTCGAGACCAAGGTCCTTTAAGACGACCAGGCTCCACAGCGTAACAAGATCCCACTGCCCGCCTGGCCACGAACCATCAGCCGATTGGCGGCCCAGAAGCTGTGCTCCCCAACCTTCAGTCGCGACGCGCGACCGCTCTGCTGCAATTTCCTCGACGCTCGCATCGGTCAGGTCCCTCATCACCTGCCAACGGATGGCCGGATCGGAATCAAGAAGCCACTTGATGACCGCCGGTCGGGGCGCGTAATCATTCAGCCGCATGGGTCTGTTTTAGCACGGGATGCTTTAGATTTCACCTTCATGTCAAACGGCTGGGATACACAAGCAAGAATGACTTTTGAGTCGCCTTTAAAACCAGCGGACTCTCCAAATATGTGCGCCCAGAAAGCAACAGGATCGATTATCACATTCATGGTATAGTACATCTATGGCATATGAGGTCGAGGTCTCGGACGAGTTCAAGACCTGGTATGAAGACCTCTCTGAGCCTGAACAGAATAGCGTTGAGCGTGTGGTATTGATGCTGATGGAAGCTGGTCCGGCACTTGGCTATCCACAGAGCACGGGCATCAAAGATTCGAAATTCGGCCACATGCGGGAGTTGAGAATCCAGCATGAAGGTCGCCCATATCGCGTCCTTTACGCCTTCGATCCGATCCGGGTCGCATTGCTGCTGCTCGGGGGAGATAAGACGGGTAATGAACGATGGTATGAAAAAATGGTGCCGATAGCTGACGCCATCTATGAAGAACACCTCAGGACGATCAAGAAATAGCGTGGGGATACCCACACCTTAGCCGTGCAATGGAGTGCAACGATATGGCTACGAAATGGAACGATCTGAAACATAAGTCCTCTCCCGAGATTCGCGCGAATCTGAAGCGGGAAGCTGACACTGAACTTGAACGCATCGGGTTTCACAAGCTGCGCCAGGCACGCCAGCAAACGCAGGTTGCGATCGCCGAGAGACTCAATATTGCCCAGGGAGCTGTCTCCCGCATGGAGAGGCAATCCGATTTCCTCCTCAGCACGCTACGGGAATACGTTGGCGCGCTCGGTGGCCAACTGGAGTTGCGAGTCGTGTTTCCTGATGGGGACTTCGTTATCGAGACCTTGGCACCAGCGGCTAAGAGGCGCTCGTCCCGGATTCGGTCGGCGGATGTGGGGGCTGGAGCCAAGGTGCGATGATGGCGCCATCGGCGCTCTCGCTCTAGTTACGGTCCGCATTCTAGTCGGCCGCAACCGGATCTTGCTGCTCAAATGTCAACCGTCACCGGGCAAAATTCGGTTAGTTTCGACCGTCATTCAAGTAACCTTTGGGGCTGGGAGACCAAGCAGTCAGCTCAGCCCCGCCCCGGCCGCAAATGGCTCACATCAATCGGGTCGGGATCGTCATACACATGCTGCGCAGGCAGCCCCATGCGCAGCCCGGACCACTCTTCCGAAACCACAATGCTGTTCTGCGGATTGCCCGATTGGTATCGTGCGGAGCAGGGAAATCCGGCGCGAACCTGCGTCACATCCACAACGTCCAGCAGAGAAGTAATGTCCTGCGCGCATTCGTAGTCCACGCCGCCGAAGTGGTAGTTGTACATCAGCATGGTCAGCATCTGAGCCGGCTCATCCTTCAATTTTGATGAGGGTTTCACCGGCGCTTCAATCTCGCAGATATCCAGCAGCATGCCGTCCACCATGCGTCCGGATTGCGAAAGAAACAGCCGCCGTGCGCGCTCCAGTTCCTCCGGCGTTGGCCGTTTGCGGAAGATGCGCCACAGAGCGAAAGCGATGAGGCCCGCGAGCACAACCGACCCGGCAGCAACTTCCCATGCGTATGCGGAGAGCAATCTCATTGGCAAAGGGACTCCGGGCCGGACACCGCGTTGCAGCTTTCTCGGTGCCCCACCTAGAGAATACCGCAGCAGGAATGGCGAAATCCGCGCATCAGGCCACAGCGGAGGGGTTTGCTGCTGCGATATACTCGTGTCTGCATCTTGCGGCAATTCTTGTCCTGCGCGAGGCGCATTTCCGGAGGGTTTCGTTTGGTTTTGAAGAACAGTTCCGTAGTGGCACAGGATTCCCAGGAGCCTGATCGGGCGCGAAGTCGCATTCGTTCCACCACCGTAATTTGCGTCCGGCGCAACGGCGACGTCGTCATGGCTGCGGACGGGCAGGTGACGCTGGGCGATCACGTTTTGAAGCACTCCGCGAAGAAAATTCGCCGCCTCTATCAGGAGAAGGTTCTCGCCGGATTCGCTGGCTCCACGGCGGACGCGTTCAGCCTGTTTGCGCGCTTCGAGACCAAGCTGGAGCAGTATGCCGGCAATCTGAACCGCGCCGCTGTTGAGCTCGCGAAGGATTGGCGCACCGACAAGATGCTGCGCAACCTTGAGGCTCTTCTGCTGGTGGCCGACAAGGGCCAGACATTTCTGATTTCCGGTTCCGGCGACGTCATCGATCCGGATGAGCCATTGGCAGCCATCGGTTCAGGCGGAAGCTACGCCACGGCCGCTGCCCGCGCCCTGATTGAAAACACCGAATTGAGCGCCCGCGACATTGCCGAAAAAGCAATGAAGATCGCCGGCGCCATCTGCATCTATACCAATGACCGCATTACGATTGAGGAGTTGAAGGGCTAGCCCAACACGCTCGCAGCCCCCATTCATACATGGCCATTTACCTGCCCGCATCCGCTGAAGAACAGGAACTCGCGCTCGACGAGTTGACCCCGCGCGAGATCGTAACCGAGCTCGATAAGCACGTCGTTGGACAAAAAGCCGCCAAGCGCGCCGTCGCCATCGCTCTGCGCAACCGCCAGCGCCGCCAAAAGCTCCCGCCCGATCTCGCCGACGACATCATGCCCAAGAACATCATCATGATTGGGCCAACCGGCGTGGGCAAAACCGAAATCGCGCGCCGCCTGGCCAAGCTCACCGGCTCACCGTTCCTCAAGGTCGAAGCCTCAAAGTTTACCGAGGTCGGCTACGTAGGCCGCGACGTGGAATCCATGATCCGCGACCTGGTCGAAATCGCCATCGACATGGTCCGCGAAGAGCGCCTTGAGGAAGTGGAAGACAAGGCGGAGATGAACGCCGAGGAGCGGCTGCTGGATATCCTGCTGCCTCCTCCGCCGCCCACGCCGCCCGCACAGGAAGGCCAACTCACGCTGCCCGGGTCAGACAGCTATCAACGCTCGCGCGAGAAGCTTCGCACGCAGTTCCGCGAAGGCAAGCTCGATGACCGGCAGGTCGAGCTCGATGTCCGCGAGCGCAACGCGCCGCAGTTCGGCATTATCAGCAACCAGAACCTTGAGGACATGGAAATGAACCTCAAGGACATGTTGCCCAACATCTTTGGCGGCGGATCAAAGAAACGCAAAATGAAGGTGGGCGACGCGTTCGATTACCTTGTGCAGGAAGAAGAAGGCCGCCTCATCGACATGGACCAGGTCAACCGCGTCGCCACCGAGCGCGTTGAATCCAGCGGCATCATCTTCCTCGACGAAATCGATAAGATTGCCGGCCGCGAAGGCGGTCATGGTCCCGACGTCTCGCGCGAAGGCGTACAGCGCGACATCCTTCCCATCGTTGAAGGCACCACGGTCAACACCCGCTACGGCATGGTGCGCACCGATCACATTCTGTTCATCGCCGCCGGCGCGTTTCATGTTTCGAAGCCCAGCGACCTCATCCCCGAACTGCAAGGCCGTTTTCCCATTCGCGTCGAGCTGCAGTCCCTCACCGTCGACGATTTCCTGCGCATTCTCACCGAGCCCAAGGCCTCACTCACCAAGCAATACGCGGCTCTGCTTGAGACAGAAGGCGTGCGCCTGGAGTTCGCGCCCGACGCCCTGCGCGAGATGGCCGAGTTCGCCTTCAAGGTCAATGAGCAGACAGAGAACATTGGCGCGCGCCGCCTGCACACCATCATGGAGCGCGTGCTTGAGGATGTAAGCTTCCTCGCGCCAGACGTAGCCCGCCGTGCGCCGGATGAAGAAGCCGCGGCTGCACTGCGCGAAGCCATCAAGGCCGAGTCGTCAACGCCGCTGCCCTATGAAGAGCGCATGACCGCCTCCGGTCCAGAGAAGACCTTTACTATCGATGCGGCGTACGTCAAGCAAATGGTCGCATCCATCGTGAAGGATCACGATCTGAGCCGCTACATCCTGTAAGTAGGCCGGGGATTTTTCCCCGGCTACGCTCTAGACGTGATGGCTGACGGAAAGAACATTCCCGTCAGGATCCTTGAACCACGCCACCGAGTCTCCCGACGGAGAATTCCAAATCCCGGTATCCTTGTCCTCGACGAAGGGATACTTTTCCGTCTCCACGCCCTGTCTGCCGAGCCACGCCACAACGGCCTGTATGTCGTCGACCTCCCATCCCAGAACCGTGCCCTGATAGGGCTTGAATGTCTCCGACTTCGAAATGCGAATCATATTCGCGCCTGCCCGCAGCGCAAGGGCAAACTGATCCAGACTCACAAACTCAAATCCAAGCTTGCCTTCGTAGAATGCGCGCGCCTTCTCATAGTCCGTTGTCGTAAGGAACCCAATCAGTTTGTTTGCAGTCAACATAACGCCTCCGAGGATTGCTTCTCCGAAGGTAGCAGTTGTTGGGCCGGCTGACTTTCGCTATCATGACAATAAATGTCGCCAACGTGCCACTCATTGCTCTTCGACCGGGATGGCCACCGCACTGCGGAAATGGCCGGGGGATCGTGGAATTTCGCTCACGGCCATGTCATCAGGCGTCATTCCCATATTGAAGACCAGTTGCTGTTCGCGTCAGAAGGCGTGATGACGGTCGAGACAGACGAGGGCATTTGGGTTGTGCCGCCGTTGCGAGCTGTGTGGATACCGGCAGAGGTCACTCACGGAGTTGCGATGTCTGGTCATGTATCCATGAGGACGCTCTACATCGTGCCAAAGCTGTGTAGAGCGATTCCGAGGCGATGTCTCGTGATCAACATATCGTCGCTATTGCGGGAACTCATCCTTCACGCGTGCCAGTTTTCAAAGTTGCGGATGAAGGTGCCTGCGGAGCGGCATGTGATTGAATTGATCCGGGATCAAATGAAGCTCGTCGATTCGATCCCCGTTCAACTACCCCACCCAAGCGATCCACGCGCAAGAAAACTCGCTGATCGATTGCGCTCAAATCCATGCGAACAACAGTCGCTTGAGGCTCTGTCCATGGAATGCGGCGCAAGCAAGCGGACCATGCAGAGGCTCTTTGCAGACGAGAGCGGAATGTCCTTCAGCCGATGGCGGCAGCAGGCGCGCCTCATCCATGCATTGCAATCCCTGGCAGCAGGACAGTCCGTCACCAATGCCGCGCTCGATGCCGGCTACAGCACAACAAGTGCCTTCATTTCCATGTTTCGCAAACAACTCGGAACCACGCCGGCTCGCTATTTGGCCGCAGCGGAATAGAAAACGACTGACGCGTATTTAAAGGAACGCCACAATACTTCTTGTATTACTATTGCTGCCATGCAAACACTCAATCTATCCGGCTCAGAAAAGAAGAGTGACGGAAGACTAAAAAGCCTATTCTGGCCAACTGTCGAAAATGCCTGGGACGTGGACTACTTGGGCCAGCAGGGCTTCTGGATCTGCCTGTCCATCGGCGTCTTTAGTTTGGTCTTGATTGCGATCATGGCTTCCGAGGTCCCGAATGCGGCCGGACGCGTCGGGGTGCTGATTCTCGGAATTCTGATCTTCTTCGTCTACCTTGTAGGCGGAATGGGAGTGCGCGAGTCCAGTTGGCCGGCTGCCGCAATGATCTTCACGATCTACGTGATTAATCTCTTGGGATCGGGTACGCCCCCCGGCATTCTTTCGTTGATTATATGTGCTGTCCTGCTCTCCAACGTCCGCGCAACGTTCATCGCTTCCCGTTGGAAACCCTTGGCCGAAGGTGAGGACCGTCCGATGCGTTTCAATGAGACATTTCGCGATAAGTTGGTCGATCAGCTGCCGCCAAAAGCATGGCCAATTCTGAAGGTTCCATTTTTTATTGCAGCTTCATTGATTATGGTCTTCCTTCTTTTCGTCTCGGTAGCAGGCTTGATGAATAAGCGCGTCAGCCATGCCCCAGTCGAGAATTCTGCTCCATCCGTCGTTGTGGCGCCTTCGAATAGCCATTAAGGATAGCTTGAAACGATTTTCAATTGCACTCGCGCCCTTCATCTGTTACGTTTTTCTCGTACCTCGGCAGTCCGCGCCAAGCAGTCAATCAGCGGACTCTACCTGCACTCTCCCGCTTCTGAGGGAATGTGGATGGAGGCGCTTCAGAGCACCTGGGAATGGTGTGCCTGCGCGCTTCCACAACCGCACCCGCCTCTCCCTCGCCTCCACAAGCATCACAACATCATGAATGAAAGACAAGGGAGAGAAGCCATGAGCGAAAAAGCAAATCATCACAAGATCAACTACATCGAATTCCACTCCACCGACATCGAGCGCACCAAAAAGTTCTACGCCACCGTCTTCGGCTGGAGCTTTGTCGACTACGGGCCAGACTATGTCGCCTTTCATGGCGCGGGTATTGACGGGGGATTCATCAGGAGCGAAGCGCATCCCAATGCAGGCAAGGGTGAGCCGCTGGTCGTACTGTATTCTTCGGATCTCGCCGCGACGGAGATTGCGGTCAGACTGGAAGGCGGTGGCGTTGTCGTCCCCACCTTCGAGTTCCCTGGCGGCCGCCGCTTCCACTTCTCCGACGGAGCAGGCAATGTCCTCGGAGTCTGGTCGGAGTAGCCCGCAGCCAGAGCGCAACGGAGTATTCTGGTGTTCATTTCCCAACGGATTCCGTCAAAGAATTACGGAACCCCGCCCTTCGAGGAGTGAACATGCGCATCAATCCGCTGTTCTTCGTGGCGAGCTTGCTGGCAATTGCGATACCCCCGTCCCGCGGGCAAGCAGGCGCGGCAGCTACATCGTCCGCGCCTGCAGACACCCCGTACGTGGCCACGATGACATTTGATGTCGCATCCGTACGCGAGAACAAGGACATCGATATGAACGCCGGCTTCACAGTGAGAGGCGGGTTTGAGCCGAAAACAACCACGTTGAGGGTAGTCAACTTCGACTTCTACAACTTGTTGAGCCTTGCGTATGGTGTGGATCGATTTCAGATCGTGAATGCCCCAAATTGGCCGTGGCCCACATTTTTTATGATCGAAGCAAAAGGTGACGGCGACGCGGATACGAAGCTCGCAGCGCTTACCGGGAAGCAGCGGGATGCGGAGCAGCACCATATGATGCAGGCGCTGCTGGCAGACCGTTTCAAGCTCAAGACGCGCTGGGAAACCAGGGAGGGAGATATCTATAACCTGGTGGTTTCGAAGGGCGGTCCGAAGCTGGGCGCAGAAGGCTCAATCCCGCCGACACCGGACGATTTAAAGATGTTTGGGGAACACCCGCTGCC
>Ga0302200_10004627_pt1 | contig 11005 bp, 11 predicted proteins | sample II_Bog_N3_1_FD_194585 | JGI IMG/M metagenome (GOLD analysis project Ga0302200, IMG submission 194585) | Peat permafrost microbial communities from Stordalen Mire near Abisko, Sweden - II_Bog_N3_1 | ecosystem: Environmental > Terrestrial > Soil > Wetlands > Peat | place: Sweden: Abisko... | reverse complement strand
TCTGGCCACCAGAATGCCGAGGGCGCGGTGCCGGGAAAACAAGAGTTCGCCGGCGAAGTGGCGCAAATGATCCAGATTCTCCGAGGCCAGGATGTCTTTGGCGGACTCATCAATGAGCTGCAGTATCTTCGCCGGTTTGTCTTCATCCAACAAAAATGCCGCCGATAGGGGAATTCCGATATCCGCATCCGCCGCCTCCGCCGGCTGCCGAACATTGATAAGGCGCTGGATGATATCTTTGCGGCCGGCCCGGGTGACGAAGAACATGATTTTTTCCCATCTCCCCAGCATCGCGTCGGACCAGCCGATTTTTTCTAACGCCTCGGCTGCGCGGTCGAAAAGGTTGAAGGCGCACAGGCGCAGGAAATAGGTGTCCAGCAGGCTGGCCGGGATTTGCAGCGGATCAAGCTTTAGCATTTGGGGCGGGTGCAGGTGGTCCAGCAGTTGCGCCGTCAGGTGCGGTTCCAAGACCGTCTGCAATTCCTCGACCGTCACCCCGGCGACCTCCGAGGAATGGTGCAGCCGCTCCTCGTCCTTGGCCAGGCAGCAATGCTTGTATTTCTTGCCGCTGCCGCAGGGGCAGGGTTCGTTGCGGCCGATCCGGGCCACGGCGCGGCGCATGGTGCCACCCCGGGAAAGTGTGTTGCTGCTTTTCACACCCACGATTTCCAGGATGGGCCGGCGGCATTGCTGAAGAACTCCCTCGCCCAGGGCCTGGGCCGACTTTTCAACAGCCGCCCGCTTGTCCGGCGTGGCTTGGGCAAACCAGCCTTTGACGATGGCCAGCAGCCCGGCGTCATTCGTCCGAAAGGCCAGCGTCATCAGATAGGCCGTCGCCTCATTGGTCAGGCCGTCCCGCCGCGCCAGTTTGCGTGCGGTGGGAATGAGCAACTCCGGCAGTTTCCCGGCACGGTGTTCCCGGCACCAGTCTTCCATCACCATCAGGGCGACGGCCTCGCTAGTCGGCGAAAGCCGGGTGTTTTCAATGGCATCCAAAACCGGCTCCGGCACGTCGCCCTGCGCCTTCATCATCATATTCCCGATCCAAAGCTCATGTCCCAGGAGCATCGCCCCTCGCGCCAGATGGCGCGCCTGCACCGGTCGCTCCCGGCTCAAGGCCGTAACCACCACCATCAAGCACGACTTCGGATTGTTTTCCTGCACCGTTTCACCGATCAGCGCATCCAGTTCCGCGTCGTCCGCTGGCAGCAGATCCGCCACCCGCTGCACCGAGGCGAGACAAAACCGGCATTGTTCGATGAACTGTCGCAATTCTGGTTTCATGATTGATAATTCTCCGCCGAAGGGTTGCTCGGTCGCTACACATATATTGCGAAATTTTATGACAACAAATGGTGAGCGGATTTGACGGGAGATTTCATAATTGTTTGGAACGGACGGAAAGGCCTTTTGGAAAATGGCTTGTTGTTTCCGCCTGCTAAACAACAAATCGAAATCACTGATTAATTATGGAACAAAAAATAATTCGCGAGTGCGACAGTTTTGGCCGCTCGCTGGTCTTCTGCAAAACCAACAGCAACGATATTCCGGCCACCAGCAAGGGGGCGGCGTATGTCAGCAACCTCACCGGCATCAACACCCAGCTCGTAAACGCCGGGGCCACTCAAAAGCCCGTCACCGTCACGGCGCAAAACGCGCTGATTCTGGCGCTGGACAAGAATCTGGACGCCATGGCGACCATCGCCATCGCCTATAACGCGGATGTTCCCGGCTTCGCCGACGCGTTTCCGCGCCCGGCGCATTTCAATCCGGGCGAGGTGCTGCGCCCGGCCAATATCTATCTGGCGGCATTGGTGCCGACGGCGACGGATGACGCGGCGACGGTGGCGGCCAAGGCCGCACGGGTGCAGGTGTTTGTGGATCACGCATTGTCGGCGACGCTGGTGGCGGACTTGCAGGCGCAGTTGAAGGCGATTGGCACGGTGTCCGGGACGCACGAGCAAAGCCGGGAGCAGGGGGTGTTGAGCACGGCGCAAATCGCCGGCCTGGTGCGCGATGGCAGGAAGCAGAGGAATTATCTGGACGCGATTTTCCGCGCGGTCTATGCAAACAACCCGGAAAAACTGGCGGCGTGGATCAGCGCCAGCCATGTGGAGCACGGCCCGCACCACGCCAGCACGCCAGCATTTGCGCCGCCGTCAACGGGGACGACTGCCACGAAGGCGGCGGATGCAACGACGAAATAAATTCGACACCTCATCCTTAATCCTTCTCCCCGTCCCCCCTTGCTCGCACCTTCGCGGCAGGTCGCGGCGGAGAGGGTTTTTTTGGCGAATAACTTTGTGAAATAGAAAAACAACTTTGGCTTGGAGAAGATTTAAACCAAAGCATGATTTACATGCAGGCCGAGCTGTTTTTCGCCGGCTATAAGATTGAGGTCCAAACTCAATCGCGCTGTCTAGGCAACCGAAGTCAAACTGGCGGCTTCCAAAACCGCCCTCGGCCTGCATTCTGTTTCAAGTTTCCAATAAATTTTCCAAACGACAATTGAAACTTGTAAAAGATATCCACAGGAGTTTTGTAAACCATCTCGACTGCGATTGGATATTTTTTGTTTTTTGTGAAGAACTTTCTTTCTGCGCATAAATCAAGTTTGCTACAAATGAATTTTTACCGCTTCATTATGTCATGATTGATTCCGTTTCCGACATCGCAGGAGCGACGGCAGATTTGAAAAAAGCCCGGCGGCAAAAATCCGCGCGCGCGGATGCCCGTCCGTCCGTTGACCGTCTGCCGCCGCATTCGCCGGAGGCCGAGATGGGCGTGCTCGGTTGCGCGCTGCTCTCGCCGAACGAATGCCTGGGCGAGTGCATCGAAAAGTTGAAGGACAGCGGCGCGGAATTTTTCTACGACCTCCGTCACCAGACAATTTATGAAATGCTCGCGGAGATGTTCAACACGCGGGAGGCGATTGACATCATCACGGTCCAGCAAAAGTTGAAGGACAAACAGCTTCTGGAACAGATTGGCGGGATCGCGTATTTGTCGCAGCTTCAGGATTCCGTTCCGAGCGCGGCGAACCTTTCCTACTATCTGGAAATTGTCCGCGAAAAATTCCTGCTGCGGAAAATGATCCAGACCTGCACGGAGGTGGTAGGCCGCGTTTATGATTACGAGGGCGAGGTGGATGCGCTGATGGACGAGGTGGAGCGCGACGTGTTGCGGATATCCGAATCGCGCGCGCAGGGCGGGGTGGTGGGAACGAAGGATTTGGTCAACAAGGCCATCAGCACGATAGAAAATTTTTTCAGCCGCAAGGGTGCGCTCACGGGACTGGGGACGGGCTATGCGGATCTGGACCGGATGACGGACGGTTTGCATGGCGGGGAAATGATCGTCATCGCTGCGCGCCCTTCGATGGGCAAGACGTCGCTGGCGATGAACATCGTGGAGAACATCGTGCTGGAGCAGAAATTGCCGGTGGGGGTGTTCAGTTTGGAAATGAGCGCGGAGGCGCTGGTGCTGCGCATGATGTGCTCGATCGCGCGGGTGAACCTGCGGAGCATCCGCGAAGGATTCATGAGCGAGTCGGATTTTCCGAAGCTGACGAGCGCTGCGGGCAAGCTCTCGAACGCGCCGTTGTTTATTGACGATTCCGCCGGGCTGTCGATTTTGCAGATGCGGGCGCGGGCGCGGCGGCTGCACCAGCAGCATGGCGTGAAGTTTTTCGTGATTGACTACTTGCAGTTGCTGCATTCTACTGCGCGGCGTTCGCAAGAAAACCGCCAGCAGGAAATCGCCGACATTTCCAGCGGCATAAAGGCTTTGGCTAAGGAATTGAAGGTTCCGGTGCTGGTGTTGAGCCAGTTGAACCGCGAGCTGGAGAAGGACAAGAGCCGCAAGCCGCGCCTGTCGGACCTGCGCGAGTCCGGCGCGATTGAACAGGATGCCGACCTGGTGGGTCTGTTATACAAACCAAACGCGGGTGATGACGAAGATGGCGCGGCGGCGGAAGAAGCGGACGGGTTGCCGGTGAACCTGTTGATTGCGAAACAGCGCAACGGCCCGACGGGCGATGTAAATTTAACGTTCCTCAAAAACTATACTCGATTTGAAAGCGCGGCAAAAGTCAGTGATGAAGACATACCGGAAGGCAGATAGGCGATGAAATCGTTTCTCCGTCTTTTTGGAATCTGGATGTTGCTCGGCTGCGCGCAAATTGCTTGGTCGCAGACTTCGGGCCCGAAAATTGACCGCGTGGACATCAAGTTTGCCGGCCCGGCCGCCGTTAGCGAGCAATACATCCGCTCCAACATCCGCGCCAAGGCGGGGGACATCTACCGTCCGAGCTCCACCCAGGACGACATCCATTCGCTCTACGGCACGGGACAATTCTATAACATCCGCGTTTCGGCGGAGTCGGCCGACGACGGCGGGGTGAACCTGACCTTCATTGTGCAGGTGCGTCCGATCATCACCGGCATCAAACTGGAGGGCAACAAGAAGCTGAGCGATTCGAAGCTGAAGAAAAAAATCACGGTGAAGGTGGGCGAACGGCTGGACGAGCAGAAATTGTTCACCGACGTGCAGGAGATCAAAAAGCTCTACGAAAAATACGGCTACCCGGACACGCAGGTGAAATATTATTTCGACTCCATGGACGAGGCGGCCGGCCGGGCCTCCGTCACTTTTCAAATTGTCGAGACGCAAAAAATCCGTGTCACGGAGGTGGACTTCGTCGGTGCAACTGACTTTACGCAGGATGAACTGCGCAAGCAGATCAAGACGCGGGCGCACTGGATGTTTTCGTGGATCACCGGCAGTGGCGTTTTCAAGCAGGACGATTTTGACGACGACAAGGATGCTCTGGTGGAATTTTACCGAAGCCGCGGATATCTGGATTTTGAAATCAAGGACGTGAAGCTGCTTTATCGTGAAAATGGTTTTCTGGATGTAGGCGGCGAGAACGGAAGTCCGGAACACCCGTCGGCGGACGAGATGACGGTGCAGTATTACGTTTATGAAGGCCGGCAATACAAGGTCGGCTCCATCAAGTTCACGGGCGGGAAAATTTTCGATGCTGCCGCAATCCGCACCGGGTTGCTGGCCAACCACGATTACGAACACTCGAAGGCCAAGCTCGGCCCCAACAACCTGCCGATGGACGTGGGCGACACATTCACGCCGGACGGGCTGGACAAGGACACGACGGCCATCCAGGATTTTTACGGCACCAAGGGATATATTGATGTCGGCGACACCATGCACGTGGTGCGCATCCCGAACGTGGACACCGGGACGATGGATCTGGAATTCCAGGTGGACGAAGGGCAGAAATCCTACGTTGAGAAAATTGACATCCGCGGCAATTTGAAAACGAAGGACAAGGTCATCCGCCGCGAACTGGCGATCTCGCCCGGCGAAGTCTTCGACATGGTACGCGTGAAGATCAGCAAGCAGCGTCTCGAAGGTCTGCAATATTTTGACAAGGTGGATTTGCAGCCGGAGCCGACCGACCCGCCGATTGCCGGGCGCAAGGATCTGGTCGTGAACGTCGAGGAGCAAAACACGGGCAACTTCACGCTGGGCGCGGGCTTCAGCTCGGTGGATTCGCTGGTCGGCTTCGCGGAGGTGACGCAGGGCAATTTTGATTTGTTTCACCCGCCGTATTTCACCGGTGGCGGACAGAAGCTGCGGTTGTATGTGGCGGAAGGCACGCAGCGGCAGGATTATGAAGTGGAATTCACCGAGCCGTGGTTTTTAAACCGGAAACTTATATTTGGCGTGGATCTTTACCGCCATCAGCTTGACTTTGAAAGCCCCAACAACCTTTTCGACGAAACCCGCACCGGAATGCGCCTGAGTTTGACAAAGGCCTTGCCGCCGCCGTCTATTCTGACAGACCTTCTCGGCAACGGCGACCTCAGTGCAGGCGTCAGTTACACGATTGAGGATGTGGGAATTTCCCTGAACCCGTCCAACAGCGTCGTGATTCCGAACGCCATATTGAACGAAGCCGGCAATCATTTGTTCAATCGCTTCGGCGCGTCGCTGGCGTTTGACACGCGCAACAGCGTGGAATTGCCGAACCACGGCCAGCGCACCGAGTTTGACCCCGAATTTGATATTGGCGACCAGACTTCCTATTACAAACTGGCGCTCAAGACGGAGTGGTTTTTCCCAGGCCTGTTCAAAGGTCATGTGCTTGAGCTTGACGGGCGCTCTGGCGTCGCACAAAGCGTGGGATCCACCGACGTGCCGTTTTACGACAGGTATTATTTGGGCGGTGCATACGACCTGCGCGGCTTCCAGTTCCGCAACATCAGTCCGCGCGAATCCGACTCGCCCGAACCGATCGGCGGCGACAGTTATTGGTTTGGCTCCGCCGAATACAGCATACCGATTTTTGAAAAGGAATCCGGTCCCAGCCTGCGCTTCGCCTTGTTTATGGACGCCGGCTCGGTCGGGGCTTCGCCTTATTCCTTTTCCGGAAATTTTGACGACGACTGGGGCTTCGGATTCCGTCTGAACATTCCGCATCTCGGGCCATTGCGGCTGGACTACGGCATCCCTCTTACACACGACATCAACAACGGCGCTTCAGGCCAGTTTCAGTTCACCGTCGGCTACACACGTCAGTTTTAAGTTGCCGCAGCCGCCAAATTTTACTTACCATTTAACTTAACTATGAAGAACTATTTACGGATGATTTTACCGGCGGTTTTATTGATGACCATTTTGAGCGGAGCCGCGCAGGCGCAAACCAAGATCGGCACAGTGGACTTGCACAAGCTGTTCGACAATTATTACAAGACGAAGCTGGCGAAGGCCGCCATCGAGGATCGGAAGGCACAGCTCGAGAAGGACGACAAGTCCATGCTCGACGATTTCAAGAAGGCCAGCGACGAGTATCAGCAGCTTTTGGGACAGGAGAACGACCCGGTCATTTCCTCCGACGAGCGTGACCGCCGCAAGCAAGATGCCGCAGACAAGTTGAAACAGTTGCAGGACCGCAAGACCGCGATTGACCAATATGAACGTCAGGCGCAGGCGACCTTGTCCGACCAGCTCCAGCGGATGCGGGACAAGGTTCTTGTGGACATCCGGGCCGCAGTGAGCGACAAGGCCAAGATCGGCGGTTACACCCTGGTGATTGATGTTTCCGCCCAGGGCATCACCTCAACCGACGTCTTCCTTTACCACGCCAGCGAAAACGACCTGACCGACGATGTCCTGAAGCAGCTTAACGCCGGTGCGCCGATTGACACCACAACCCCGGCTATTACGATGCCATCGCCATCGCTCTTGGGCACCAACAGCCCGTAATCGGCCGGTTCGCGCTGAAATATTCCGGGCAGCACCGAAAAATAAAAATTTCGCGCTTGCCTTGTTTTCGCAAGCCGCCTATATTCCACGCTCTTTTGCAATTGAATTAAATTTATGCGACGACCCAAAGGCATCAAAACCAAGAAATCCGTGGCCAAGCGGTTCAAGATCACCGGCACCGGCAAAGTCATGCGTTCACACGCTGGCAAACGCCACTTGCTGCAAGGCAAGAGTTCCAAACACCGCCGCCGTCTCGGCAAGAGCGCCGTTGTGGACGCCACCGACACTTATCGTATCCTGCAAAATTTGCCGTTCAGCCACTAACCATTTTACATCTAACGAACCATGCGAGTTACCAATTCACCAGCCTCCCGCAAACGTCGCGGAAGAATGCTCACAGCCGCCAAAGGCTTCCGCCTCAAGCGCTCCAAACTTTACCGCTACGCCAGCGACGCCGTTGACCACGGCCGTCAATACGCCTACCGCGACCGCCGCGTCAAGAAGCGCACCTTCCGCTACCTCTGGCAGATTCGCATCAACGCCGCGACCCGCGCCGCCGGCCTGACTTACAGCCGCTTCATGGAAGGTCTAAAGGCCGCAAAGTGCGCGCTCGACCGTAAGGTTCTGGCCGACATCGCTGCGCAGGACTCCGCGGCGTTTACAGAATTGGTAAACGTCGCGAAAGCCGCGCTCAAGGCCAAACCCGGCGCGACTTTGGCAAAAGTGTAAATCGCAAATTTGAAATTCAAAAAACGGGCGGCCTGAAAAGGTTCGCCCGTTTTTCATTTATTCCCCAACTTCTATCTTCTATCTTCCACCTGCAAATCTATGTCGTTCCTGAACGAAATTGAACCGCTCAAACAAACCGCGCTCGCAGAATTAAAATCTGCGCCTGACCTCGCCGCGCTCGAACAGACCAAAGGCGCGTGGATCGGACCGAACGGCAAGTTCACCGCGCTGATGAAACAGCTCGGCACGCTCTCCAAGGAAGAAAAGCCCGCCGCCGGCAAACTCATCAACGCCGCCAAACAGGAACTTGAAGCCGCGCTCGCGTCGCGCCGCGAAGAATTGGAATTGAAAGCCGCGCTGCCGAAAGAGCCGACGGATTTCACACTGCCCGGACGCCGCCGCGCGCTCGGCAAATTGCATCCGCTCACACAGGTCACCGACGACATCGTCCGCGCGTTCCGCAAGATTGGTTTTGCCGTGGCCGACGGGCCGGAAATTGAGGACGAGTATCATTGTTTCGACGCGCTGAACACGCCCGCCGACCATCCCGCGCGCGATTCACAAGACACATTTTATTTGGCAAATCCAGCAAATCCCCAACTCCCATCTGCCAACTCCCATCTCCTCCGAACTCACACGAGTTCGGTGCAAATCCGCGTGATGGAGAAACAGCCGCCGCCCGTGCGCATCATCGTGCCGGGCCGCGTGTATCGTCGCGACAACGCCGACGCCACGCACAATCCGACCTTCCACCAGATCGAGGGGCTTTACGTGGACAAAAACGTCACCGTCGGCGACCTCAAGGGCACGGTGGAATTCGTCTTCCGCGAACTCATGGGCAGCGACGTGAAGATCCGTTTCCGTCCGCATTATTTCAGCTACACCGAGCCGAGCTACGAGATTGATTTCACCAACGCGCTCGTCAAGAAGATGGGCAAGGACTGGCTGGAGATTGCCGGCTGCGGCATGGTGCATCCGCAGGTGTTCGAGACCGTCGGCTACGATCCCGAAGTCTGGACCGGCTGGGCGTTCGGCTTCGGCATCGAACGCATCGCCATGCTCCGCTACGGCATCAACGACATCCGCCTCTTCTACGAAAACGACGTGCGGTTCTTGAAACAGTTTTAATCCAGCGAATCAATTTCAATGCCTGATAAAATTTACATTGAAACCACGATTCCGAGTTTCTACTTCAACACCCGGAAAGATAACGCCAATCTTGCCCGCCAACGCTGGACGCAAAAATGGTGGGACAAGCTCGCCCCCAAGCAAACGCTCGTGACCAGCTACGCCGTGATTCAAGAACTGGAAGATTCCGGCTATCCAGCGGACAAACGCGCCAAATGTCTGGCAATGTTGCGACCTCTACCGCTTCTGGCTGAAACGCTGGAAATCCAGCCGATTGTTCAACACTACATTGCCCACCGGCTCATGCCCAAAGACCCGTCCGGCGACGCTTTGCATCTGGCCATCGCGTCCTATTACGGCTGCGAATTTCTGGTGACATGGAATTGCATTCATCTGGCAAATCCGCTGAAAGCGGGGCATATTCACCGTATAAATGACCGGCTGGGTTTGTCCACGCCGGTCATGACAACGCCAATGAACCTGTTGGGAGAACTATATGAACTCTGACCCTGTGATTGATGAAGTCCGCGCCGTGCGCCGGAAAATTTCCGCGTCCTACGGCCATGATGTCCGCAAAATGATTGCCGACCACATGAAACAGCAGGAACGCTACGCCGACCGGCTCATCCGGCTCGCGCCCGCGCGCAAGCCGACTGCCCGCCGGAAACTAGCCGCAGCAGCTTGAAGCAAACGCGCCATGCTCCGCTACGGCATCAACGACATCCGCCTCTTCTACGAAAACGACGTGCGGTTCTTGAAACAGTATTAGCATTCTAAAATGGATGACATTCCAAATCCTATTTTGAATAATCTGATCGCGCTCGGCAAATTGCCTGAAAGTGAGGAAGCCGAGCGAAATCAGGTTTTCAATCAGTTGAAACCATTTGATCGCTGTGGTCGAACCCACGCGAACGCATGGATTTCGGCGATAGAGAATTTGAATGTCGAGCAATTATCATCACTTGCTCGTGGTTTAGTTTTCGCCGAGGAATCACTGCCTGGTTGGAACGGCGGCTCTGTTTCCGGAATTATTTGGGTATTTCAAGCATATCAAAAACAAGCGCCAACAAATTCAGACGAACTTGCTAACTGGATTTTGCAACACTCAACGAACAATTATGTGCCTTATGGCACAAGCCGAGGAGGAGCAAAATCAGTTTCGGAATTCAAAGAGCATCGAAAAGCTAAAGAATTGCATCGCATTCAATCAGCAAAACACGCGGAAGCAGAACAACATTGTAAAACAATTCGGGAATTAGTCACTCGTCGCCAGCAGCAAGAGTCTATCACTCTTCAAAAAGCTAAAGCCCAAGCAAGGCAGGAATTGATTGCCGAATTGGATAAGTTATCAAAGATAGAGCGCCTTGAGCATATCGCTTGGGATGACGAACGCGATTTGACATTTTATCCCGAAATTTATGCCAGTGTGACAACGGCGGAATTGAATTCGCTTGATGAAATTACGCACGAGCGATTGATTTCAAAAATTAAAACCCGACACAAAGGTTGTTGGGCTGAACTATTCACAAAAGTTTCGCACTAGAAAATTATTTTCATGAAAGTCACCCTTAACTGGCTCAAACAATACGTTGATTTCAACTGGTCGCCCGAGGAATTGACCGAGCGGCTCACCGTTTCCGGCTGATAGGGCATGCTTTGAGCGCCCAATTTGGGTTGATGGCCGGTCAGCCCCACCCTCAAAACCGGCTGTTTTAGCCAATTTTAGCGGAAGTCATTTAAAATCAGCAGGTTCTACTGCATTCCATGACCAAAACACTCGCGGAAATCACCGAATTCCTGCACGCGGACGGCGTTTTCTTGCAGGCGAACGCCAAATTCCTGCAAGAATTCCCCAATTTCT
>Ga0302200_10004625_pt1 | contig 11011 bp, 11 predicted proteins | sample II_Bog_N3_1_FD_194585 | JGI IMG/M metagenome (GOLD analysis project Ga0302200, IMG submission 194585) | Peat permafrost microbial communities from Stordalen Mire near Abisko, Sweden - II_Bog_N3_1 | ecosystem: Environmental > Terrestrial > Soil > Wetlands > Peat | place: Sweden: Abisko... | reverse complement strand
GAAACGCATTTTTCGGCCTTCGGTTTCGGCCAAAAACTGTGCGGAAACTGCAAGAATCTGTAATTCCCTTGTAAAGATTGGTGCGCATAGCAGGACTTGAACCTGCACTTCGTTTATTCATTGCATATATGGGTATTTGCTGGTGTATTGAATGACTGAAACCGACTTGACTGATTTGTTTGTTATGCCATTGTATGCTGGTATATGGCAAGTCTCCATAAACAGAAGAACAAACCTAACTGGTTTTGTGCATTCACAACATCAGATGGTAGTCGGCATTTCAAGAGCACTGGAACCACAGATAAAAAACAGGCTCAAGAAATTTGCCGGGCTTGGGCAAAAGCATCATTGTATGGCGAGAGACTCAACGCGGACAAGGCGCGAGAAATCATTGCATCAGGTGTTGCAGATGTGATGGCGGCGGCCGGTGAAAGCCTGCCCAGCGCGACGATCCGGGAGTGGTGCAAGCGTTGGCTAGAGATCAAGGAAATCGAGAACGAGCGGACAACACATACGCGGTACGAGCAGGCCATTCGTGTCTGGCTGGAATTTCTCGGTTCAGCGGCTGATAAAAACCTCGAAACTTTGACGACAGATTCGCTGCTGAAATTTCGGGACCACTGTGCAAACAAGGCTTCAGTCGGCTCCACAAACACCAATCTGCGTATCTTGCGCGCCTGCATAAATTCGGCGCGGCAACAGGGACTGATTGGCAGCAACCCGGCGTCGCTGGTCAAATCACTGAAAGAACGCGGCGAGAGCAAGCGCCGGGAAATGAAGCTCGATGAAATTCAGCGGGTGCTGAAAGTGTGTGGCAAGACTGACTGGAGAGGCCTGGTTCTGGTCGGCCTTTACACTGGCCAGCGGTTGGGCGACTGCGCTCGCCTGACTTGGCAGCAGGTGGATTTGGTGAACAACACGATTTCGTTTGTTACACAGAAAACTGGCAAAGCGCTTTCCTTGGGCTTGGCAGAACCGTTGGCGGACTACCTGAATGAGTTGCCGAGCGTGGATGATCCGCGCGCATCTATTTTCCCCCGGCTAGCTGAACTGTGCAAAAATGAGACCGCGCCATTAAGCCGGTCATTTGCCGAGGAAGTTCTCATTCCCGCAGGCCTGATATCAACTCGCGTCCGACATCATGCCTCCAGTGGCATGGGGCGCAAAGCGAAGCGGCATGTCAACGAGGTCACGTTCCATAGCCTGCGCCATTCTTTCGTTACGATGTTGAAAGCTACGGGAGCCAGCAATGCGTTGGCTCAGATGATTGTTGGACATGACTCTGTAGCTGTGAACGCCCATTATACCCACCTGAGCGCGAAAGACACCATCCAGTCCATCAGCAAGCTACCGGATGTGACAAAATTATCAGTCCATCCAAATCTCGAATGAAATTGACTGGCACAAATCGGCGGAAATCCATGGGGCTGTAGATTATTTGCCAAAAAAGGAACCGATCACCTTACCTGGATTTTTCAAACCAAATTCAATTCCCGCCAAATGTGGATTATAGATAAAATCTGACAGATACATATCATAGGTATCATCTTTCATTTTTTTTAGAAAGATGTCGTGAAACTTCAGCATTCCACCTTCAATAAAGAAATCAACCCGCAGATGCTCAGTCCCTTCTTTGTTATCGTAGATTAAATCTAGCGTGTGCTTATTAGGGAGACCATCACATTCGATATCCCGCGCAATAACACGTGGATTTCCCTTATTTCTGAGCCACTGTTTTTCAATCAGCCAACCCCATACTTCTTTCCCAGTAACGGTTTCATGTTTAGGAAGTTCTGAGATGTCTACAGAGTTCCCATCAATGGCATTCCTAATTTCTCGAAATAACCCATCGGGAGTTGAATAATCAGGTTTGGGGGCAATTTGACTCTCTGGTTGCAATTTCACAAGTGGTGAGTTGGTTGCATTATTGCCAGTTTCTGGGGCCAAAATTCCAATTTGGTGGCCAATCCACGCCAATACCCCGGCTACCAAAATCGCCCCAATAATGGCCACACCCCATTTTTTGTTGTAAGGTTTAACAGTATTATTTGCGCCATTGCTTGACTGTGAGACCAGGTGTTTTTTTACATTAACGCCCAACTCCTCCACATTCCCGTATCTATTCTTGGGATCTTTCTCCAAGCACTTCATCACGATCCGGTCCAGCTCCCCGCGCACCATATTTTGGAGTTGGGCTGGATCGACCCCTCGTTTTCTAGCCATTTGGATAATTTGGGGATCATCTTTCTCGTTGATGCGGGCTGAAGGTGGTAGCGGTATGGACTCTCTAATTTTCTTTTCCCGCTCTGCTTTATCTCCTTTCAGATCAAGAGGAATCTGACCAGCCAGCAATTCATATAGCAGCAAACCAAGCAAATAAATGTCTGTTTTTTCATCAACAAGAACAGAGCCTTGGCCTGTTTGTTCTGGACTCATGTAGCGAGGCGTTCCGATTGGCGCTGTTAGTAAATCGAACGGGATGTCTTTGCTGACGGCTTTGGCAATTCCGAAATCAATGACCATAACAAATGGACGGCTGTTGATTTCAGTGACCAATAAATTGTCTGGCTTGATATCCCGGTGAATAATTTTCTCAGTATGTGCAGTCTGGATTGCGTCACAAACCTGTAAAAACAGTTCCAAGCGCTCATCTACGTTTAGGCGATGGTTGTCAGCGTAGTCAGTAATTCGTTCGCCATCTACATACTTCATTACAAAATAGGGCCGTCTGCCATATTTCAATGAGGTGACTCCTTGATCTAAAACCGTGACGATATGGGGATTATTTAGATCTGCTAAAATTTCGTGTTCCCGTTTGAAGCGCTCAAGGACCGATTCTGCATCCAGCCCTTGGTTTAGAAACTTTATCGCTACAAATCGATTCAGAATTTTTTTCTGTTTTGCGCGAAAGACTTCACCCCATCCACCGCCACCAACTCGATTCAATATCGAATATTTGCCTATCTGCGTGCCTTCTTCTATTTCTTGGATTTTTTCAGATGTGATTTTTGAAAATGGGCTGCCTAGCGTGCCGCCGTGATCAGCTGCGGAGAGCAGTTTTTCAACTGATTCACGTAGTTGTTTATTGTTTCCGCATGCGGCATCTAAATATTCGGCACGCTTTTGTGGATCTTTGATTTCCAGCGCTCCACAGAAAATCTCTTTTTCTCTTGGGTCTGGAAGTGGATTTTCGCCATTCATTTGCGGTGATAATGTCACCGAAATATGGCAAAATGTTCATCCCACTTGTGGAATAATTATCAACGGCAAAAATGAGCCGCCAAGCTTAACTTTTCAGGTCCTTACCAATCTCGCGCTTAAACCATGCTTTGAAATACTTATAATCTCGTTCCGCGCTGCTCAACGAAATCCCTAGGTTTTTTGCTGCTTCCTTCATGGTAAAACCAAGGAAATATCTCTGTCCAACAAGTTCTGCTGTCGCCTTGTCAATCTCCGCAAATTTTTTCAAAGCCTCATCCACTGCGATTATCATCTCATCAGGTGCCTTGTGCTCCAGATTGCCAAACTCCGTTTCGCTGATTTCGACTTTTTTACCACGTTTAACGGCGTCTCTTTTCCTTGCGTGATCTACCAATTCCCGGCGCATAACCACCGCAGCAGCAGCAAAAAAATGAGCGCGGTTTTCGAACTTTCTGGTTTTTCCTTCTGGAAATAGCTTCAGCCAAGCGTCGTTAGCTAAAATTGTTGGCTGAAGCGTATGGCCGGGTCTTTCCCTGGCCATTCTGATCTGGGCCATTTTTCGTAGTTCTTCGTAAACCGCCTTCAGCAATTCTTCTCGGGTTTGGGGGTCATCGTCATCGCCTGCAGCAGCAAGGAGTAAGGTCACGTCGCTCATAAATATAATCTACTGAAATCGCCGCGAATTCATCAATCAAAATCTTTGGTGAAGGGTTTTGACTGCTTCCTCCGCATGCCTGTTTAGAAAGTTGTGAACTTTGAAAGCGAAAATGTTGAAGGGTTTTCAAGGCCAACTGCGCCATGAAAGGTAGATGCAAATGTGGCTCCGTAAACAACGGCAAAAAATATTTGAAGGGTTTTACGAACAAACCCACGCGATAAACAGAAACCATTTTTAAAATTATGAAATCAATGACAACAGACCAAATCAGCGTAGCAAGTCCCAACAACGCCAGCACGCTCCCTGAATTTGGGAGGTGGCGGGATGTGGAGCGCCTGTTCGGTATTAAGCGGGGAACGCTCTACAACCTCATGGCGGAAGGCAAGGTCAAGTCCGTGATCCTGCGCCACAAAGGGAACGTCCACGGCTGCCGGCTCATCCACCTCGCCAGTGTCAGCCAATACCTCAACCAGCTGCTTGAAACCCAGCAAGCCCAATAAATTTATGAACGCTACCAATCCCAGACTCGAAACGTGCCGGCAATTGATCACGGAACTGCGCTGGACAGAACGCCACGCTGAACAGAGTGCCAGAATTGCGGTTTCCAAGGCTGTCTGGCTCGGTATTGAAAAGGAAGACGTGATGCAACTGATCCGCTCCGTGCCCTCAGCCACATATTTGCGCCAGTGTCCGCACATTTTGACTCAGACCTGGGCAACTATTTCTGAAGCTGGTCAAACGCAAACAGAGCTCACGGAATTTGAGCAACTGTTGAATGCGCTGAACTGAACTCAATTTTGGCCAGGGATACCGTCTGCGATTCCTGGCTAGCGGTAAGCAGCGAACCGGAAAACCGCCATAGCCCGCCGGAACTAAAGATGGTAGTGGCAAATTATGATGCTCATTAAGGCATCTGCCCCCAAATCGGTCCTCCTCACCGAGGGAACCTATCCTGCAACCCTGAGCTCCCTCAAAGGGCTGCCGGAACTCCAAGTTCCCAAAAAGGTGATTCTCGGATTCAAGCCTGATGGCCATGAATCCGAGGTAACCAAGGAATTGCCCGCGTCCTTGGACGAAGGCAAGCCGCTGCGGAAGGATGTGGAAACACTCCTCGGCCGTCAGTTCACCCCCAGCGAAGCCCGTGCCGGCTACGACCTCGACAAACTCATCAGCAAGCGCTGCCGGGTTGTCGTGATGCACAAATCCGGTGCTGGCGGCAAGCCACAGGCGGTCGTCAGCCTGATCCTGGCTGAAACCGAGGCCTGACCGATCGCAAGCCGGGCATCGTGAAAAACGGTGCCTGGCCCTTTAAAAAAACAACAATTAAAAAACAAATATTCCGTTTATGAAAACATTTTCCTCAATTATTAAAAACATCTTTTCCACGCACCAGAAAGTGGAATGCACAATCAAAGAACCGTCAATCAAACCCGTAGAGCGAGTTGTCATTGATGGCCAGAATGTGATGTATGGCTCCACCAGCGACCAAAGGATTTCACTGTTAAATCTGCTCGGTCTTGTGGTCGAGCTGAACAACCGCAAGATTCCGACCAAATGTTTCTTTGATGCCAACACGTTCTTTACTTTGACGAGAGCAAACAGGAAGGACGAAGCCTATGCCTATCGCCGCTTATGCCACGACTTTCCTGATCTTTTCATCGAGGTGCCAGGCCATAACCGTGCCGATGATTTCCTGCTCGATTATGCAAATAGCAGCGGTGAATCAATCATTTCAAATGACCAATACCGTGATTTCTACACCAAATATGGTTGGATAGCGGATTCACAGCGGCGGTTTTCGTTTCTGATTCACTCCGGAATTATACAAATTGTGACACTGGGAATTAGTGCAAGCATTCCTACTAAATTGTCTGACGCCGAAAATATACTGCGAGACCAGATTGGGCGAATCACCGGAAAATATGTGCCAACCAATGCTCCAGTTAAAATCAACAGGACAAATAATCATGCCAAAAACAAGGGCAAAATGGTGTTGTCGGCAGCTTAATTCACAATAAACCAACAAATCACCGCCTATGAAACCCGACAACAACCTGAGCTCAACCACCAATAAAAGCGAGCAGAAATCGCTTCAATCCAATATTGATTATACTAAATATTGGTTTGCTGAACACCCGGATAGGACTTCTTGTAATTTGAGTGGTTGGTATGTAAGGCGAAGTCATATTGAAGAAGACGTGACAAATGCTTTTAATACAGAAGCGATTCTTCAGAAACACATTGTTGAGAAGGAGATTCCACCGCTTACTGATTTAAAAGGATGGCAGTCGATATTCAGAATGGTTTACCATTCTCTTTATGGTAACGCTCCAGACAACTTTGCTGGCAGTTGCGTGGAGATGCATGAGTCCACGGAAGTGTTTCGCAGATTTGCAGGCAGTGACATAAATAAGAATGTCACATTGTATGGTGCCGAACAGTATGGCGGTGGCATGCTGTTAGAACACTTTCGATACAAGTTTGTTGACGGTGATAATTGCGATTATGTTTTAAACGTATGTCCTGAACTATTCTATTACAAGGAACCTGCGATAGGATACATTAAAGTGTTTCCGTTTCTTGGAGGTGTATTGCTAAATAGTATGCAAGTATTTCCCGGGGCACGCGAGAAAGGGCACGGAACTCGTTTCTTGAATATGATTCTTGATCGAGCGAAAAAAACGCAGACCAAGGTATATTTACTGCCCGCTGTGTTAGAAACCTCTAATACGTCGTTGACTCAGGACGAGTTGCGGCTTTGGTATGCAAGGCATGGATTTGTCAACACACTTCCTATTTGTGTTCCAGTTCTTAGGTTGTCTCATTACAAAGGAGGGCTTACACACATAATCCGAACCAAATATATGTGCTTTGCTCCTTCATTAGCTGATGCTCCAACTTTATTTGACGATGCTGTGGCCGTTGCACCTACGGGCCAAACCCAGGCTACGAATACGCAGACAATCCACATCGCCAAGAATACATAACAACAACAATACAATCTAAATATTATGAAAACATTTAAAATCGTAACAAATACTGTTCCGGAAAAATGCCTTACAGTAGAGTTTCCTGATGGCAAGGACTACTTTTTCGAATCTGGTCGTCATAGCGTCAGATTCTTTGAGAATACTAATGATATATCTGTTTTCGAATATATTTCGGAGAGTTACATAATAAAAAGTATTATTGCAGAGGTCTCGCACACTCCAATGATACAAACAGATTTAGAAAATGGGGACATACTGAAATTCAGCTGGGTAGACGAAGATGATGTGAACTTTTATGTCCAGCTTGGAAACAATTATATTGATAATTCAGGAATACAGTATTTTGGTCGTAGTTTTCGTGCACATCAAGGGAATTTCGTATTTACGAGGTTCGAGAATGTGTTTCACTCATTTGGAGAACATGAAGCTCCCTTAGACGACCCTTCCTGCATTGTCGTTAGAGATGATTGCAAAATATACACTTATCCTATTCTGTGTGGTTGGCATTTTGATAAATATAAAGTGAAACGGGTTCAAGCTGTTCCTGAGACTAGGCCAGATGAAACATTTCTAGATCGACAGTTGGATTCGGAATAGTCAGGAGCAATCTCGCACACCCGCTATCAGAAATGGTGGCGGCCTTTTTTTCTTTTTAAAAAATAAACGGGCTAGGACTGGATTGCGGCCTCAATCACTGTTTTGGGGCAGATGGCGTAAATGCGAGTGAAATAACTTAAAACACTTTGGGAGAGGATTGGTCGCGTGTGTCAAGTAGAAGAGGGCGACACTTCTAGGCTAAAATATCCCGAACCTAGCCAGTTCGGGTTGCATTGGCAATCAAGCCTGATTAGTTCCGCAACCATCCTCCCCTACCAAATCTATGCTAGAACAATACTTCAGCGATGAGCGATTCATTAACCAAATCTGCAAAGAGCGAGTGAAGCAGGCGGAGAAGCAGCATGACCGACAAAACATCGGTCGTCTTGTCGGCTGCTCAAATGAACCGGCACCGAGACACCCATTCTACAATTTAATGCCGCCGCGCCGTCAGTGGTCAGCCTTTCGTCCCCGCTACCGTAATGATGGCATAAATCCAGACCTCCATGCGCTGAAAAAGGCTGTCAGAATCTTGCGCCATCAGAACCCCGAGCTGCCGTGGGTCATTGAATTGAACCGTTACATCAGGTCAATCCGTGAGCGCGTGTTACATTCGCCGTCGTTTGCCATTACTCCGCCCCAAATCAATTATGTGCTCAAGAAGCGGGGCGGACAGGAATATCGTGCTCTCTGCCAGTATGGTGTGGACGACAACCTGATTCTTTGTCTGTTCGCTAATTACTTACGCGAAAAGTTTGACCCGATGTTCTCCACTTCTTCGTTTGCTTTCAGAGCGGCGCTGAATGGGCAGGTTACGACTCACCACGACGCTTTTACCGAGATCTACAATCTTAAACATAAATCCGGCAATCGTAGTTTATACGTTGCGGAATGTGATATCCGTGGGTTCTTTGACACCGTAGACCACAGCTTAGCTTTGAGTGCGTTCAGGGAAGCGGCACAGAGGGTTTCGTTGCATCCCAGAGCCGAGGTGTTGTTCCAGGCGTATCTAGATTGCTACAGTTTCCCGCACAATGTTCTGGCGGAAGCGGAACCGAGGCTTAGGCAAAGCGATCCTAACGGACATATTAAATGGCCGGAGCCTCAACTTCGGGCTATGCACAACACTGACCCTCGAAGTTTGCGGATTGGCGTGTCTCAGGGCGGAGCTGTGTCAGGAATCGTCGCTAATCTCATCATGGACCGGGTTGACAAGTGCGTGGAGGCGGAGGGTGCGAGGCTGGGCGCGGACATCCACTACTACCGGTTCTGCGACGACATGGTGTTGATCTCGCCCAACCTCAAACACTGCAAGGCCGTGTTCGGTGCTTACCTAAACAAACTGACCGAACTTAAGCTTGCATACCACGAACCGGAGGAGACCTGCATTTACGGGAAGCAACATTGGAAGCACAAATCCAAGGCGCCCTATCTTTGGTCCGGTCAAAAGTGGTTCGGTTGCGTGCCGTGGGTTCAATTCGTCGGCTACCAGATCCGTTACGATGGATTGGTCAGGCCGAGGAACGAAGCTGTGGCGAAACAGTGCATGAAACTGGTCGAAACCACAAACATGTTGAAGTATGGACTGCTCCAGGCTAGTCGAACAAATCGGGTGCAAGCAAACAAGAATCAGGCGTTGGCATCGCTGAAATCCAAACTCGTGGCTCAGGGCGTTGGCAGGGTCAAGGGATATGTCAATGGACCAAGGCCGATGTGCTGGGCTGCCGGGTATCGGGCTCTGCACAACAAGCCAATTGTTGACCATGCACTCCGTTCATTCGACAAGGCCAGAAAAAAGCAGCTTCGGAGATTTGCTGCTGCTGACATTATGTATGGAACCGGTATCAATCGTGGAACCAAACAAAGCCGGCCTGATCCTGAGGGCTACGCATACAGCTATCAAGCTCAGTTCACAAATCTGGGCGGAGATTTCTTGATCCATAATTCTTGGAAGCCACGCAATCTTATGGATACGGCCAAACAATTCACATTCCTGTTGTTGACGGGGCGGTATTTCAAAAGGCGGTTCAAATATATTTGGAAGAAGATTGAACAGGCTAAACGTGTTCGTGTCTGATTTAGTGCAGTTGTTTTCATTTGGGTTTGGGTTGAAGAGCCTGGCTAGTGGTTTGGCCAGGCTCTTTTTTTGCCCAGATCCGAGCGCAATTGGCAAAACCTTATCCACGTTAACGAAAAAACAGTTGCATAGCCGGCGGATGGGAATAATTTAAGTCCAGTTGCCATGAGCTTTCAAACCACAGGAGCTGGTTCAAGACGATTTCTCGACAAGGCGTTCACGTTGGTCGAACTGCTCATGGTTATTGCTATCATTGGCATCTTGGCGGCGCTGCTGTTGCCGGCGTTGAGCAAAGCCAAACAAAAGGCTTACAACGTCGCCTGCCTAAACAACCTCAAGCAGCTGGAGCTTTGCGAGCATCTTTATGTGAACGACAACAGAGATTATTTCACCCCCAATAATTCCATTGCCGTATTTCAGTATGAAATGGTGGTTGCCCCGACCGCAAACGGCCCGGTCACCAACGAAGTTTTAGTTTGGTCTTCGATGCCTGGGTCATCGTGGTTGCCGGACGCCGATGCGACCATGGAAATCAGCCCCTCCAACATCGCCAACGGGCTGTTGTTTCAATACAACACCTCGTATGCGATCTATCATTGTCCATCCGACCAGTCCACCTTGGAAACGCTCACCGGCCAGCCGCTGCCGCAATTGCGCTGGCGCAGCTACAACATGAGCCAGTCCATTAATGGCAACCCGCAAGGCGACCCGGACTATTATCCGTATATTCCAGCCTGGGCGAGATACACGGATGTCCGGGGACCTTCCTTGAGCGATTTGTTTGTCTTAATTGATGAGAGCGCAGATACCATTCAAGACGCGGAGTTTGGCAATCCGCCGGTCGGCGGGATTTTTGAGCAGGAATGGTGGGATATGCCCTCCGACCGGCACAGTCAGGGCGCGAACCTTTCTTTCGCTGACGGCCACGTTGAACATTGGAAATGGGCGGTTCCGAAAACCGGAGACTCCGTGGGCCTGCCGGTTGATACCGCCGAAATGCCCGACTACCGGCGTGTCCAAAACGCCATGAAACAGCCCCTCCCCCAGCCCAATGGCACGCCCATCGTCAATTGGTAAGCCAAAACGAGATTAAGCGAACCAACACAGACGGTTGGCAAAGCACAATTTCGTTTTCGCATGGCTGCAATACAATTGTTTCGCAGGTTTGGGCTGAAGCACCACAAACACGGATCAGCTCATGGGCGTGATGGCGGCGGGGATGAATTTGTGGCCATGATTTGGATTCCTGGCCAAGGCGAGCTGTGGATCAATTGCTGAAGGCCGTCGAGGGTGCTGGCGGAAAGAATCTTCCTTTGCATGCTGATGCACATATTCGAAGTCTTTAAAGCGGATTTGTCATAGCCGTCACTTTTTTGCAGATTGTCGGTCAACATTGTTAAAATATACAGTTACATCGAATCCTGAACACTTTCCGTTTTCCTGTCGAAACTTGGTTGCGCGATCGTTCAAGCCTTTGGTTTTGTAAAG